>Ga0255765_1003357_pt1 | contig 17185 bp, 13 predicted proteins | sample 041ome_8_FD_179965 | JGI IMG/M metagenome (GOLD analysis project Ga0255765, IMG submission 179965) | Coastal salt marsh microbial communities from the Groves Creek Marsh, Skidaway Island, Georgia - 041407BS metaG (version 2) | ecosystem: Environmental > Aquatic > Marine > Intertidal zone > Salt...
TATCCGACATAGCTCGGCTATGCTATGTTCACCGCGCAAGCCTTCAAGTACAATACGTATCTTTTCTTCTGAACCATAGTTCTTACGGGTTGCACGGCGTATATCTTTAACCGTCTTCTCCGCGCTTGCAGTTCTATTTGATTTGTTAGAGTGTTTACGTGTCATCTTCGTTCATTCGTCATTACGATGAAACAAAAACACTCTCTTATGCAATACCCTTAATTAGTCCAACTTGGTCTGACGGGATACACAGAATTATAATATGAGTAAGAGTTTTTACCTTTTGGGATAGCCGTATTTAGGGCTTCATAGGCATAATACATAATTTCATCAGCCTACATAGCATCAATAGGAAGCAGTGCGATAACAATCGAAGTTGATGGAGAGATACTTTTGTCATTTATGGTTAAATCAAGGGAAAGGTATTCTTGAACTTTTTTCATTACTATATGAATATCTTCAAGTTTTTTTATGCTATTAGCGACAATTACTATTTTATCGTCTTCAAACCGTGTTGCCGTATCTAAGTCCCAGAGACTATTTTTTATTCGTGATCCAATTACATTTAAGAATTTATTTGCACTACTCTGGCCTAAGCTATCCGTTATATTGGATAAGTCATTAAGTTTAATAAGCAGTACACCGGCATTCATTTTATTGCGGTGTATCATTTTAAGGCTATCATCCAATAATGACCAAAGGTGCCCCCGTTCAGGGAGGCCTGTTACTTCATCATATTGTATTGGTTCCCGCATAATGGCCCTTACTAGTTTTAAACTAAACTATCGTGCTAATTCATCAAATTTATTATTTAAAATAGGATATTCTTGCCAATCTTTATAATCGAAATGCCACCATTCGTTCTCTAATACTGTAAAGCCGACATCTTCCATAACATGACGCAGTAATGCGCGGTGCCATCTCTCTAAAGCAGTACCTCCCATATATTCGGGATAAGAACGATCTGTCATTTCATCATATGTTCCGACCATTTTGATTACTTCACCAGTTTTTAATTCGTAAAGAGTGAGATCAATGGCGCTTCCTCTGTTGTGAATGGATCCATTATCAGGATTGGCAACAAAATTACGCTCATCCCCCTCTGTGGCATCCCAGAAAATTTTAGTCACATACCATGGACGATAAGCATCATGAACGACAATGCCATATCCCATTGCATTAAATCTTTTATTTGCTTCATTTAACGCCATAACGGCAGGACGATGAAGAAAACTTTTTGCTTCTGAATATGTTGGTGCATTTAAGAAATTATTTGTCGTAGCGTAACGAACATCTAATTTTACATTTTCAAGGACAGTCGTGACGTCGACTAGATCAGGTTCTCTAAAATCGCCTTTTTCTTTAGGCGGCGATGCAGCAAGCGCATCTTCGATATATTCGTCAATCGTTTTATCAAGTTCCACCTTAAAGGTATTACCATTGCTTGGTTCAATATTATTACGATTATAGGTTACATTATTGATCACAATTGATTTTGACTTGCCGTCACCATCGAATTGAAAAATGAATGTCGCAAATTTCCCGCGAAAGCTATAGGTATATTTACCAGGTGCTATAAAGCTTAGAGGCCAGTCCTTCATGGTATCAGGTGAAGAACCATCAAATGTAGGGTTAATAATCGCGTGGAGCCTTCCGCCATCTTCACGGATGATGATTTTTTCTTCACCCAAATGATATTCGCCAAGCATAGGTATTAAGTTTTGCTGAGCGGCAGGCGGTTTTTCTCCGATTTCATATTGTTGTGCTTGTAAGTTCCCGCTCATACAAGCAATTAAAACGACAAAAACGAACTTCTGAAGCATTTGCAATGTTACTCTCCCCTACTAAGTTTAGCCTTCTTCTGGACGCTCTCCGCGGTTTTCTTTTATCCATTCTGCGGCTTTTGCTTGAATGCTATTGATATCATCGCGTTCCATATAATTTGTGACACGCCACATAAATTTACGTGCTTTTTCAAAACCGCCGTCTTCGGCTAATATGAACCAAAAATAAGAACCCGTTACATCAAAGTCAGTGCCACGTGCATTTAATTTCATTGTACCGATATTACCCTGTGAAATTGGGTGTCCTTGAAGTGCGGCTTTCATAAACCATTTATAAGCCGTAACGTCATCTCTAGGAAGAGTGCGACCTGTTGCATACATAACGGCTAAGTAATATTGGGCTAACATGTGGCCATCTTCGGCCGCTTCCGTAAAGCCTTCAAAAGCCTCTTCAAAACGGCGATCATCATAAGCTTCTTTCGCTTCTTCATAACCCGCTAATGCATTTGAAATCGGCAATAATATAAGCAAAATGAGGAAAGTTAGGACTGATTTGACAGTGTTTAAATTTAACATTTTATATAACCTTAAAAATATTCATATAGCAATTGTAAAGCCATCGGTGCTTCCGGATGACCATTATCAGCAGCAAGTTGATACCACTCAGCCGCTTTTAGGTCACTTTGATCGACGCCATGACCATGTTCATACATCACCCCTAAATTAAATTGTGCGTTCATATCCCCTTCATCAGCGGCTTTGGTAAATTCAACCAATGCAACGTCATAATTTCCTGCTTGATATGCTTCTTCCCCTTTACTATTATCGGCGAATACCGAAGAAGTAAGAGTTGAGAGAAACATCATGCAAATGATTAAAAAGCGAATAAACAATTTAACACCTATCCTAATGTTTTAAAACGCCGATTAGGTTATCGACTAATTGGTAATTTGACAATAATAATCGGACAGAGTTTACGAAAAAGCCTTTATAAAAAGAGATATCTCTTAAAAAGTACCTTGCAAAGAAAACCTTATTTCCTGAGCGGTACGTGTGCGGCGATCATCAATTCTGGTTACATCGTTAAAACGAATGTGATCAGAATAGTTAATAAGAATAGATTCTTGTCTTTTTCCAGTTAATTGTGAGCCCTCAATACGTGCTCTAATCCCATCAAATATAATCATTTCTGCGAAAGTACCAAGTTCAATTGCAGGACTATTAGGCCAATAATATCTAATGAAGAACCTCTCAAAATCACTTCTATATCGGGCATTTACACCGTAAGAAACACGCCATTCATTTAAATCTTGGCGGTAACCTATTCTTAAGTCATGATCTGACCTACGGTCCCAGCGGCGTTCTTCACCAGTAAATTGGTCGGTTGTTCTTCTACGAGCATAAAGATAATTAACATTTATTACGCCGCCCGTAACACCAAGATTATCAAGTCTAATATTACTTATTAACCTTGCGCCATAAGCAGTGGCTTTACGAATGTTACCGCTTCGGGCAGTGAATGATGTCGCATCTCTTAAACCATCACTTGGCGGCAAAGCGAAATATTGGTCAGCTGTTACCACATTTCCTAGCTCATCTTGATATTCACTAAAATCAACATTACCGATAAAGTCTTTGAAATCCGCATAAAATACTTCAACTTGTACAGTTCCCAAATTTTTGGCAAAGCGGTGTTCTAGTGTTGCAGAATAACGCCATCTTTCTTGAGGCTTAATTGCCGTGTTTCCTTCGATTAATACTTGGGCCGCATTATCCCAACGGGTAATAAAGTTGCCAAAATCAAGTTGACTCACTTCTTTTTCAGCAAGTAACCGAAGCTGATCAGTTTCGGTAATATCATAGCGGGCATTAAATCGTGGTTTTAGAAAAGTAAAACTTGTTTGACGACGACTAACACCACCTGTCGGAATGATCGTATCCGCAGTAATTGTCGAAAACTCTGTAATTAGTGAGCTTTGTAAGGAGATCGCATTACTAAAGTTATAGTTATGGATACCAAAAACTTCATAACGTTTTTCGCCAATTTCAACTTCATCTTGCGCATCAATTGAGCTTATGGTGTTTTCATCGCTAAAGGTTAACTGATCGAATTTTTGGTCGAATGTGTTAAATGCACCCTCGCCACCTAATTCCAAAGTTTGATTACCAAAAATAGGACGTGTTAATGAGGCGCGTAAAATTCTTTCGGAACGATTTGTGATTTCCGTTAAACTTTGGCTATTGAAAGTCGCGTCAGGCGCACTAAAACGTTCATCGAATTCATCTTGTTGATCGCGATTAGCAACGAATAAGGTTTTTAATTGCCCTAAAGATCCTAATTGTCGTTCATAATCTCCACCAATTTCCCAGCGGTTACCTGTTGATTCGCGCGGTGTACGGCGGTAAAATGCCCCGTCACCTTCTTCAATACGAAGTTCCTGACCATCATTGCTGCGTGGTTCATAAAGTCCGTTTAAGCGTAATGTCCCGTGTTCTTCAAAAGCATATGTAAGATTGGTCGTAAAGGCCGTGCTTGGGCGAATGAAATCACCTTCAACAAATAATGATTCTGTAAGTTCACCATCAGCATTGGTATATATTTCATCACGGTCAAAATGAAATTCGAAATGTTTTCTTTCGACACCAAACAAATATTCAAATTTACCAGAAGATCCGCTATGTGAAAATGTGAATGTTGGATTAACATCAAATCCTTCATAATAAACACCACCAACATTCCAGAAAGTTGTCGAAGTCGATATGCCGGCTTCTAATTGGATATTGATAACCAAACCCTCACTTTGTACATCAAGTCCTTCGACGGCTCCGCGGATAAGTTGAATTTCTTTTACGGTACCCGCTGAAACTCGTGCCATGGTATCACTAATGTTATTAGCCTTACCGGACAGTCTTTTACCGTTAATCAAAATTTGATCACCGCCGGCACCAAAACCACGCCTGCCGCCCCCTTGGCCGCGATTGTTACCGCCAGTACTCTGTGCAAGTATTTGTTGAGCTTCAGGAATACGTTGAAGCATATCAAGAAGGGTAACAGGGGCAAATTCTGCAAAATAGTCGAAACTATATCTTGTGATAGATGAATATTCAGCTACAGGATCGTCTGCTTGGCCGGCCGCATAGGCAGGGCTATTAAAAGTAGATCCGAGTAAAAGAAGAGATATAATTTTTTTGTGCATGGTACTTATAAATAAAAAAGTTAAAATGTATTCGTATTCTATAGAGCATAAATCTTAAATAAGGGTTATGATTTAGAGAACTGATGTTGATAAATAATATTTTCTCTTTTGCTTACGAAATTACAATCCTTGCAGATTACAATGATTAAAAGAAATGTTACAAATCATGTTGAGACATAGAAGAATTAACCATAATAATCAAGGGTTATGTTATAACAATTTCATATAATGTAATGTTTTATGTTCAATTTATTGTGAAGTAATAATTATTAGCTAATTATTTGTAATTAAAAGCTTCCTTGCAATGAAACTTGGAGGGCACGGGGTTTATTATTTTCGCGTTCTTCGCGGGCATTAATTTCATTAAAGCGAATATGATCTGTATATCTTATCGTTGTTTGATGCCCTTGCGAACCAGTTATTTCAATAAGGTCTAAACGCATTTTTATTGTCTGTGATAAGTTATATTCTGCAAATGCACTTATACGTGCTGATGGACTTTGAGGTTGGAAGTATCGCATGTCATAATTTGCCCAATCGCTTCTAATGTTAAAAATAAAACCATAAGCCAGTCCGATACTTGTAATATCGTGTCGATAATTGATATTATAAACATGATCAGAGTGACGGGCAAAATTACGCATCAATTGTGTAAATTGATCAAGAGAGCGACGTTTTTCAAATCGGTATCCTAGTGATAATACTGCATCTGGTACGCCAATAAATCCGAGACGTAAATTGCTTTTTAGATCGACACCATAAATGTAAGCGCTATCGATGTTGCCTTGTGTCGGAACAAAATCAGTTTCATCGCGCAGTGCTGCTGAAGGTGGTAAATTAAAAAATTCATCTACCGTGATAATATTTCCACCAATGTCATCACGATATTCCGTAAAATCAATTCGCGTTTGATGGTCATTGCGGTGATGGTAATAAGCCTGCCCTTCAAACGTGCCCGCGTCATTGGCAAGTCGGTGTTCATAACCAAGTACAAATTCCCAAGTTTGTGTTGGAAGCAGTTCCGTGTTCCCTACTCTAACTTCATCATTTTGGGCATCATATGATGTTACAAAGCTATCAAATCTTAACTGACTTACTTTCTTCTCTACGGTCAATCTCATTTGATCACGTTCAGTATAATCATATCTGAAATTTACTCTTGGCTTTAAATAAGTGAGGCTCGTATCTCGTCTATCGACCGTGTTATCTGCAAAGATGTTATCAGCAATAATATTAGAAAATTCTGTCGTTAGTGAGCTTTGCATCACAAATTTTGGCGTGATGTTATAACTGTGAATGGCAAAAACCTCGTAACGGTTTTCTTGAATTTCTACGTTATCTGCTGACTTTAACTGCAGCTGATCTGGCGCTTCATCACGGTCAAAGCTATTAAAAACCTTATCAAATGTGTTAATGGCTACTTCACCACCAATCTCAATGGTTTGTCCCGCAGCAATAGTTGGCGTAATAGAAGTCCTGAAGATTTTCTCACTTCTGACAGCGTCGGTAAATTCTTCACGGTAGGTGTATTGGGGGTCAGTTAAATCACGTTGTCTGAATACTTCAGTATCTTCAGTACCACGATTAACGACGAAAAGCGTTTTTGAACGTCCTAAAAAGCCAAGGTTTCTTGAATAATCACCTCCCACTTCCCAGCGTCCATTATCCGTATCGCGGTCCCAGATTAAACTATCTGGATCATCACCGAGTTCAACGCGTTCTTCGTGGAAGAAAAATTGATTAGGCTCAAAGAGGCCATTTAGACGAAGTTCGGCACCATCCTCAAAATTATAACCAAGGTTTGTTGTGAAATTCCAAGCACGGAACCCAAACTCATGTTCAATATTTTGAGTTCCTGTCTGATTATCAAGTTCATCAAAGAATATTTCTTCCATTGGACGATAACCATTGTCATTTTTACGCTCAACACTAAAGGTGTAATTTAAATTTTCCTTTGCACCGTTGTGAGATACTAAAAATTGAGGAAGAAATTTATGGTCAAATGTATATTCCCCCATCACTCGGACAAAAGTTGTTGATTGTGATGCTCCTTCTGCGAGGATAATATTAATAACCAAACCATCACTTTGTACATCTAGCCCGCTAGAGGCACCGCGGATCAAATCAATTTTAACAACTTGCGTTGATGGAATGCGTGAAAGAGTATCATTAATATTATTTGATTTTCCAGCAAGTCTTTTTCCGTCAATTAAAATTTGATCACCGGAATTTCCGAAACCACGTTGTCCGCGTCCTTGCCCTCTTCGTCCGCTGTTTAAGACATCAGATATACCAGGAATGCGTTGCAGCATATCCAGAAGGGATACGGGATCATATTGAATAAAAAAATCGGCTTCGTATGTGACGATTGATGCTTCGCTTAGGGCGTCTTCCTCGCCATCGGCAGCATTTGATAATGTCGGCGTTAGAACTGTGGAGGAAAGTAGGCCTACGAATACTGCAAACACTATATACTTACTCATTATAAATTAGTCCCACTGATTTCTTTATTGTTACCTATAATGCTTTCACATGAATTTATATTATTCATTTAGTGAAGATTATGAATTTTGTATAATTGAAATGAGTGAAATAATCAAACGTTATATTATAATGCAATCTAAAAAGTGCCCTGAATAGACATTCTTAGCTCAATGGGCCGTGTATTCTTTCTTAATTGACGTTCCCGTAAATCATTAAATCTGATGTGATCATTATAAATGGAGTAATTTGATGCACCTCTATCACCGTTTAACCCCTCACCTTCAAAGCGGATTTTATAATCCCTGAATAGTGTTTTCTCAGCAAAGATCTTAATGTTTGCTGCTGGTTGGTTTGGCCAAAAGAAGTCTATGAAATAACGTTGAAAATCACTACGAGCAGTAAACTCAAGACCATATGCAAGTTGATATTGAGTTACGTCATGGCGAAAGTTTACATCAACCTGATGGTTAGAGTGACGGTCAAAGTTTCTTTCTTGCAGTGTGAATTGATCAATTGCACGACGTCGTTCGAAGGTATAATTCACACTTAATGTGGCACTGGGTACGCCAATGAATCCTAAGCGAAGGTTGGTTCTTATTTTTGCACCGTAGGCTTTTGCCGTTGGAATATTCCCTTGTTTGGCGGAATAACTTTCGCCATTGTCATCAACAAAATCGCGTAAAGCTTGATCAGGGTTTAATGCAAAAAAGGCATCTGATCCATCAATAGGGTTTAGATTGAAATCATAATATTGCGTAAAATCGACAGTCGAAATATGATCCGTATATTTCCTGTAGAAAGCCTCTATTTCAAAGGATCCGGTATCATTGGGAAGGCGATGTTCAAATGTTGCAGAAAAATCCCAAGTTTGTTCAGGACGGATTTGAGTGTTACCAAAGCGAAAAATTTGTGCTTGCTGATCAAATCTTGTGACAAAATTATTAAAATCAAGCTGGCTGACTTTCTTTTCTACGAGTAATCTTAATTGATCTTGGTTGGTAATATCATAGCGGAAATTGACGCGCGGTTTTAAATAAGTGAAACTCGTATTACGAGTGTCAATGATTGTAGTATCTTGATAAGTATCAGCTACGATCTTTGAGAACTCAATAATTAATGAGCTTTGAAGTTGCATATTTGAAGAAATATTATAGCTGTGATTTGCAAAGACTTCGAAACGGTTTTCTTTAATTCTAACGTCATCTGTATTATCAATGATAAGTTCACTATCAGCATCATCGCGGTCAAAATTATCATAGGACTTATCATAAGTGTTGAAGGCCCCTTCACCACCAATTTCGAGTGTTTGGTCGCCAAAAATAGATTTGGATAAAGATCCACGTAATATTTTTTCGCTACGGTCCTCATCAGTTATGTCGCGGGTATATTCAAACCTTTCATCGCCTGATCCTCGAAAGCGATTTACGGTTACATCCGTTTTGCTTTCATTCACCACAAACAATGTTTTTAAGTTTCCCAAAAACCCCATATTACGTTCATAATCACCGCCAATTTCCCAACGATTAACATCGCGGTCTGAGTCCCAAAAAATGGGTCTGAGTGCATCAGATGACTTATCACGCGTTTCTTCACCATTAACACCGTTTGGTTCATACAACCCATTAAGGCGTAAACGCGAACCATCATCGAATTGGTATCCAAGATTGGTGTTAAAATTATTGCCGAAACGGTCAAAATCACCATTAACGGTCCGCACTGCAAATTCGTTATCATCCGCATCAAAGAAAGTTTCAACGGCATCGAAAAAGAAATCATTATTCTGATGTTCGTAACTAAGAATATACTCAAAGTTACCTTTTGAGCCACTATGGGAAATTAGAAATTCTGGTGTAAAATAATGACCGCCGGAATATTCACCGTTAATTTGAACAAATGTTGTTGATGTTGATTGTCCTTCGCGCATAATTACATTAACAACGAGGCCTTGACTTTGGACATCAAGTCCTGCTGCTGCGCCTCGTATAAGTTCAATTCGTTCCACTTGTTCTGCTGAAATACGTCCTAAGGTATCATCAATATTATTGCTTTTACCTGCGAGCCTTTTGCCATCAATTAAAATTTGGTCACCGCCTGCGCCAAAGCCGCGTTCGCCCCTGTTACTTGCACCTGGCCCACCGCGACGTTGTTGGCGGTTTTTATTCAGTATATCGGGAACGCCGGGAACCGCTTGTAGCATATCAAGAAGTGTAACAGTGGTTAGGTTTTCAAAATAATCACGGCCGTAAGCGACCACAGTTGATCCGCTACTGCTATCTTCCTGCGCCTTACTATAATCCGTCATAATAATTGAACAGGAAATAAGAAGCGCTGACATAAATTTTTTATTGTTCATGGCTTTTAATATTAAAAATGTAAATTAAATATGGAATGGGTATAGAACGTTAAGTCATAACAATCAATTGTTATATTATAATGTATTGATTTTAGAATGTGCCTGAAATAGATACTTCAAGTTCACGAGGGACTCTGGTGTCTCTTTCGATGCGGTTTCGAAGATCGTTTAATCCAATATGATCATTATACAAGAATTGTGTGGATACACCGCGTCTTCCTGTCAGTTGTTTAGCATCTATACGTAATTTAACCGTTGGCAAAATATTATATTCAACGAATAGTCCAACGAATGCCTGCGGGCTAAAGGGCCAATAAAAGTTTATGTCATTGGTTGCCGCATCTGATGTAAACCTAGCACGGGCACCATAAGCAAGGCCAATGTCTGTAATGTCATGGCGATAACCAACACTTACGCGATGAATTGAATTACGAACAAATCTTCTGTCTAAAAAGGTGAATTGGTCGATAATGTTACTTTTTTCGAATGTGTAATTTGCACTGAGTACTGCATTGGGTACACCAATAAAACCAAAACGAACACTTGCTTTTACATTTGCACCAAAGCTGCTGCCTTTATCGATATTACCAGATTTTGAAACGAACCCTTCTCCGTTATCATCAACAAATTCACGTAAGGCGGCATCTGGTGAAATCGCAGCAAACTCATTAAAATTATTAAGTGGATTAAAGCCAAAATCATAATATTGTGTAAAATCAATACGTTCAATTTTATCCGTAAAATCGCGGTAGAATCCTTCAATTTCAAATGAGCCGCCATCATTTGGAAAGCGATGCTCATAAGCAAGTAAGAATTCCCAGACTTGTTCAGGACGAATTTGTGTATTACCGAATTGGAATTGCTCAATTCGCTGATCATAACGTGTGACAAAATTTTGAAATTCGAGTTGGCTTACTTTCTTTTCAACGGTTGCGCGTAGCTGATCACTGCCTGTAACGTCATAACGTAAATTTGCCCGCGGTTTAAAATAGGTGAAACTGGTATCACGACGATCAATTAATGATCCATCGGGAAAAAGGTTTTCAGCAACAATATTTGATATTTCAGTGATTAAGGAACTTTGTAGAACCAGTTTTTGCGAAAAGTTATATGTATGATTTGCGAAAATTTCATAACGATTTTCTTGAATTTCAACTCTGTCGCGGGTCACAAGTTCAAAAGGGTCTGCTGGCGCATCTCTATTGATGCTTTCAAAAGACTTATCAAAAGTATTGATGGCCGCTTCCGCGCCAAATTCTAAAGTTTGTTTGCTTCCAAATGAATTCGTCAGTGATGTTCTTATGATTTTTTCTTTTCTGACTTCGAGTTCATCATCTTCGGTATAAATATATGGTGTGGTATTGGTGTCGCGGTAACGAATAGCATTTTCATCTTCTTCACGGCGATTGACGACAAATAATGTTTTAAAATTCCCCAGAAACCCTAACTTTGTAGTGAAATCACCGCCAACTTCCCAATTTTTTGATGAATCATCATTGACCCAGCGAATGAAATCAGGTGAATCTCCTGTTTGATCACGGGCATCATCGCGAAATTCTGTTTCGCCCTCATATTGTCCGTTAAGGCGTAATACTGAACCGCTTTCAAAAGAATAATCAACATTACCGTTAAATCTATAGCCCTTTTCGCTGCTGCTGCTATCGATTAAACGGTTATTAGTATTTACATCTGCGGCATCAAAAAATTGCTCGTCCCGTGTAAAGAAATTATTATTATTAGTGCGCGCCGCAGACAAAGTATAATCCATCGACCCCAAAGCACCACTGTGTGAAATAAGGGCTTCAAACCCTGGGTTATTTCCTTCTTTGACTTCGCTTTTCATTTGAACGAAGGTTGTCGAATTAGACGCGCCTTCTTTTAAAATGATGTTGACCACTAAACCTTGACTTTGAACATCAAGTCCACTTGATGCGCCACGGATCAGTTCAATTCTTTCTACTTGCTCTGCAGAAATGCGTCCTAAGGTATCATCAATGTTGTTGCTTTTACCGGCTAGTCTTTTACCATCGATTAAAATTTGGTCACCACCAGATCCAAATCCGCGTGCACCACGACTGCTAGCACCCCCGCCGCCCGAGTTTCTTTGTTGACGGTTGCGATTTAAAATTTCTTGAACGCCAGGAACGCGCTGTAGCATATCAACGAGGGTTACGGGCGCATATTCAGTAAAAAAATCTGCATTATATGAAACTGTTGCCGCTTCACTATCGTTCGAAGTCTCCTGCGCACTCGCAAGTGAAAATGAAAAAACAGTAGATAATAAGATAATGGATAAATTACGGGTATTTCCCACAATTCCAATTTTACGTGACATCAATGTTAAACCCCTTAAATTTACCGTTATATTATAATATTATATTATAACAATTTACAATCAAAATATAGAACGATTACATTTTGAGGTTAGAACGTTGCTTGAACGGAAATTTCAATTTCGGTGGCTTGCTTTTCTAGTCTTCTGAGGATTCCATTAAATTCGCCAAAACGAATATGGTCTTGATATCTATTAAAATCAGAATCCCATCTTTTTGTTCTAAGGTTTTCACCAGCAAGCCTGACTTTAACCCCATTATTAAATGTATATTCGACGAATGCTTCTAAGGACATAATAGGATCGGCTACCCAATTATAATCGATATCGTTGCTTTCACGATTGCTTTGGGCTTGCCCACTAATACCATAACTAACCCCATAATCATTTAAATCATGACGGAAGTTAAAACCAAAAGTATGAGGGCTGCGCCAATCAAATGGTCTTTTGGTTCCAGTAAATTGGTCAATGGCTTCTGTTTTATCAAAGACATAATTAAGCGCAAGAACAGCGTTTTGGAGCCCGATAAAACTTAATCTTATGCTTGTATTTGCGCGAACGCCGTAAGCGGTTGCATTTGGAATATTTCCAGATTTTGAAAGAAAAGAGATATTATCCCGCAGGGCTACAGTAGGTGGTAAATTAAAAAATGCTTCAGCAGCTATGCTATCACCTGTAAAATTTTCATATTCGGAAAAATCAACTCGGGTAATATGATCGTTAAACCTGTGATAAAATAATTCAATATCAAATGATCCTCCATCATTTAAGAAACGATGCTCATATTGAACGGAATATTCCCAAACCTGTTCAGGACGAATATTTGTATTTCCAACACGCAGCACATTGGCCAATCGATCAAATCTGGTGACGAAGTTGCTAAAATTTAATTGACTGACTTTCTTTTCAACGGTTGCACGTACCTGATCTCGTTCCCCTAAATCATACCTTAAATTGATGCGTGGTTTGAAATATGAAAAACTCGTATCGCGCGTTGTTGGCGCAGCGCCAGCGAAAACATTGTTTGCAACAATTTTAGAAAATTCATTTTGAAGGGATGTTTGAACAACAAAATTTAGTGTAATATTATAGGTATGATGGGCGAAAATTTCGTATCTATTTTCTTTAATATCCACCACATCACTATTGGTAAGTTCAAGTATATCTAGTGCTGTCTCGCGTTCCTCATTTCTAAATAAACGTTCACTTGTGTTAATGGCTGTTTCCGCACCATATTCTATAGCTTGCTTATCCGTAAGTGATGTTGTGAAGGCAAGACGAAATATACGTTCATTTTTCTTTTCGTTATTGTATTCAATATTATATTCGAATTCTTCCGCATCGCTTCCTCTAAAACGATTATGTAATTCAGATCTTGTTTCCCCATTAATTAAGAATAGTAACCTTAACGAGCCAAGCAAAGGGACATTGCTGCGTGAGTAATCACCACCTACTTCCCATTTGTCATTATCCCCGTCCGTGTTCCAAGTTAATGGGCGAAGCGTGCTTGATGTGTTATCCCGTGTTTCAAGACCATCCCAACCCGCAGGTTCATAAAGGCCGTTAAGACGAAGATTTGAATTATCTTTAAAAGCATAAGAAAGATTGGTAATCATCTCGATGCTTTTATAATCAAATTTATGATCAACAAATTGATCTGCGGTTTTATCGCCATTTGCATCTAAGAATTGTTCTATTCTTTCACGGTTAAAGCCGCCTCTTTTGCGTTCAATACTAAATGTGTAATCAAGCGCATCCCATGAACCACTATGTGATATTAGTGCACCAGGTTGGTTTCTATGGTGAATGGTATAACGATTTTGTAATCTGACGAACGTTGTTGATGTACTTGCACCACCGGCAAGAGTAATATTGATAACAAGACCTTGGCTTTGAACATCTAGGCCAGCGGTTGCACCGCGTATCAGTTCGATCTTTTCGACTTGATCAGCAGATATTCTGCCCAAAGTGTCATCAACACTATTGGTTTTACCGGCCAATCTTTTACCATTAATCAAAATCTGGTCACCACCGGAACCAAAGCCCCTTGCCCTTTGTCCACTCGCACTATTACCACCGCGTTGGTTTTGGTTTTTATTTAAAATGTCATTGGCGCCTGGTATGATTTGCAACATATCCAAAAGAGTAACCGCATTGTAATCTGCAAAATATTCTTTTTCATAAGTAACGATGGAGGCATCTCCATCGCTTTCAACATTTTGGGCGTAGGCGAACTGTGAAAATGTAAAAACGTTAGTCATTAACGCAGTTACGAGGCGTTTTTTATTATTCATTATTGTCTTTCAGTTTCGCCATTTAAGAATAATTCTTACATGTAATAATATTACGTTTTATTACATGAAAACCTTTGAAAAAAATATTGTTTTTTATAAATAAATATAAGTTATTGTTTTGAAGTGATTTTTTCTTTGGATATTATTTGTTTTATACTATCATTTGTATGAAAAATTTTTAGAATGTGGAAACAATGAAAAAAATATCCTTTAAAAAATCATTACTTAGTTCAATTTTAGTTGTGGCTAGCCATCTGCCCGTTTTTGCAGGAAACTTAAGTGAAGAAAGATTAGATCAGTTTGTCACAGAGGCTATGACCGAATTTAATATTCCGGGCATTACTGTTGGTGTCATTAAAAATGGCTCTATTGAACATTTAAAAGGCTATGGCGTTCGTGAAGTGGGCAAAGAAGGACTTGTTGATGGCGATACGCTATATGCGATTGCATCAAATAGTAAAGCCTTTACTGCCGCGGCGCTTGCAATCTTGGTTGATGATGGTGTCCTTCGTTGGGATGACAAGGTAATTGATTTTTTACCGAACTTCAGAATGATGGACGCGTGGGTGACACGTGAATTTACCATACGTGATCTTTTAACACACAGAAGTGGTATGGGGCTTGGTGCTGGGGATTTAATGTTTTGGCCATCAACGGAAAGAACCAGAAAAGAAATAATTGAAAATATCCGTCATTTAAAAATGGTAAGCGGATTTAGAACTGAATATGCGTATGATAACACTTTATATGTAGTCGCCGGCGAAGTTATTGCTGCAGCGTCGGGCATGTCATATGAAGATTTTGTGCAAAGCAGAATTATGAACCAGCTTTCCATTGGAAAAAGCTGTCTTGCCGATATAACAGGATTAGCTGAACAAGAAAATGTTGCAGAACCACACGTGACCGTTGACGGAAAATTACAGAAAGCAAGCCGGTTACATGAAATAGGTGATCCAATGGTTATTGCTGCAGCCGGCGGCATTCAATGTAGTGCAAGAGCCATGTTAAAATGGGTCGACGTTCATTTAAATGATGGCGCAGGATTAATTTCAAAAAAACAACATGAAGAAATGTGGACCCCTCAAACAATTCAGCCGGTCAGTCAGTCAGATAAGAATTGGCATGGCACTAATTTCTCAGCTTATGGACTAGGGTTTAGATTAAAGGATTATCATGGATTAAAACATGTATCACATACGGGTGGTTTACTCGGTATGGTGACATATACAGTGATGCTACCCAAAGAAAAACTGGGAATTGTTGTGTTGACTAATCAGGAAAATGGTTCCGCAATGCGAGCAATAATGGAAAATATTTCACAAAGTTACTTGGAAACAGGCGATGTTGATTGGACAGCGCGTTTTTCCGATATACGAAAAAGGAACATTGAAAGAGCAGCATCACAAGTGGCTGAAGAGCAATCAGATGCAGAAGCAGAAGCATTATTGCCGCTTGATGATTACGTTGGATTATACCGTGACCCTTGGTTTGGTGATGTGAAAATTAGTAAAAAGGATGATGCCTTATATTTTACGGCCGCTAAATCAAGTAAATTAAAAGGATCAATGACACCTTTTAAATTTAATACTTTTAAAGCGATTTGGGATAATAGAAGTTTTAACGCCGATGCTTATGCCATGTTCAGTACTGATTTTGAAGGTAATGTGAATGGCTTAAAAATGAAGGCGATATCGCCCCTCACCGATTTTAGTTATGATTTTCATGACCTTGATTTTAAAAAGGTAGAATGATCATATAGATTTGATCGGCAGGTCAATCCAGAAAGTGGTGCCACTTCCATATTGGGTGGTAAAATCAATATTGCCATTCATGGCGTCTACAAGACCTTTAACGATTGTTAATCCTGCTCCTGTCCCTTCAATCGCTTTGCTATCCACACCAGCGCGATTGAAAGGTTTAAAGACATTTTTAATTTCGTTTTCGGCAATGCCGTGTCCTTCATCTTTGACGGTTATTCGAATTGTATCCTTATCATTCTGAAAAGCATTAATCCAAATGTTGCCATTTTTATTTCCGTACTTGGCTGCATTATCTGTTAATGCCATTAAGATCTGAGCAATCCAGTCATTATTTCCATGCACGTAAACAAGTCCTTCAATTTCATCGAGATCATCGATGACATTTAATGTAATTCCATAGTTATTCGCATGCCGCATTAGGTCCTTAACATGATTTGATAACAGATCACGCAACCTAATTTTTTCCAGATCCGGTGGCAAGTTTCCGCTTTCTATATTGCTAAGATCGAGTAAATCATTAATTAGATTTAATAATCGATTGCCAGCAAAATGGATATTTTCGACAAAGCCTCTTTGTTATTCATTTAATGGCCCGGTTATATCGAGCTTAAGTGCATCAGAAAATCCGATAATAATATTTAAAGGTGTTCTTAATTCGTGGCTCATATTGGTTAGAAATAAATCTTTTTCATTATTTGCTAATTGCGCTTTTTCTAAAGTTTCAACCAATGATTTTTCAAGTTTTTTATGTTTACGGCTTTCAGATATCAATTGATTCCGCCGTTTGGCGATGGTCAACATAATCAAACCAATAGTAATAAATATATGACTTAAATAGACGAAAAATAGGCTAGTGATTACGCTATAACCATATGTATCCCGTCAGACCAAGTTGGACTAATTAAGGGTATTGCATAAGAGAGTGTTTTTGTTTCATCGTAATGACGAAGGAACGAAGATGACACGTAAACACTCTAACAA
>Ga0255765_1003359_pt1 | contig 17180 bp, 34 predicted proteins | sample 041ome_8_FD_179965 | JGI IMG/M metagenome (GOLD analysis project Ga0255765, IMG submission 179965) | Coastal salt marsh microbial communities from the Groves Creek Marsh, Skidaway Island, Georgia - 041407BS metaG (version 2) | ecosystem: Environmental > Aquatic > Marine > Intertidal zone > Salt...
ATGATATCAATATGGTCTGGTAGGGTTTCCCTACACCAATGAATCATATCCAATACATTTTGGTGATGTCCATGTGCTACATCAATCAGTAGAACATTTGCCCCAGCTTCAACCAATGATAACGCTCTCACTCTATCTTCGTCTTGAACTCCGATTGCCGCCATAATTGGTACTCTCTTTTCTTCAGCGTGCCAATCATCGTACATCACACCCCAAGCTTCGGAAATACCAAATTCATCGGCATAAATTGCTTCGTTCAATCTTTTCACAATTTCGGTTTGAGCACCAATACTCATAAATCGGTGAACACAACCAACTCCACCCAATTCAGCCATTTTGTAAGCCATTTCAAACTCACAAACTGTATCCATTGGTGAAGCTACTATTGGATTCAATAATCCGTATCTCCTACTCAATAGAGTATGTAGTTTAATATCTTGACGGGATTTGATTGATGAATATGCTGGAACCAACTGAATATCATCGTATGTTAGTGCTGTTTTCATTTTATTTTTATTAAATTTCGTAAACGATTTTATCTTCTAAAAGTTGAGGTGCATTCATTGTTTTTTTGAATACCCTAATTCGGTGAGATTTGGCTCGTTCTTTATACTCTCTTTGAGCATATTGTTTTGCCAATACTAAGTTATCACAAACTCCCACAGGATAGAAGTTATTTTGATTAAATGCAATTACAATATATACATCCATAATTTAATCTACTTTATTTATGAAGTGTTTTACAATAATATGTCCAGCTTTGTAATTGGTTGCTAAAGGAACATCATGTACATCACACAACCTCATCAACATTGAAATATCCACATCATGTGGGTGCTTATCCAATGGGTCTCTGAAGAAGATAACTGCATCAATTTCACCTCTAACTACCATTGCCCCAATTTCAGCATCACCACCCCAAGGGCCTGATTGAACCCTTTGTACTTTATCCACACCAGCGTGAAGAATCATAGTACCAGTTGTACCTGTGGTTACGATATCCACATTTTCTTTGTTAAAAAATTCCAATCGTTTCATCACAAAAGAAACCATAGATGCTTTCTTTCCATCATGCGCAATCAGAGCTATCTTCATATGTTTCATTTAGAGTTTAACTTTATTTATACAAATATACGAAAAATATTTGAGAATTACAAATCTTTATACTCCGAATATCTAAGATATGCCGAAAGTATTCCAAATACTACTATTAATATTATACCTAAACTATTCATTTTGTTCTATTTTCGTGCAAAAAATTACTAAAAGGACTTTGGATATTTAAAAATTTAAGAAATTTCTGATAAGAACCAACCTCTCCCAAATTCAGAACCAATAAATTATCTTTATCTTTAAAATACTTCAATACAGATTCATTATATTCTTTATAACTTTTTATCAGTTCTTTTTTATTATGTGTATCAGTTTCATCTACATTGTAAATTGCTTTTTGAGCCTCCCATATCCACCCTTTCCAAATGTATTCGTGGTTTTTCATTATATCAAAAGTTGGTGAACCACCTAATATTTTAGTGTGAAATCTAATAACAGAATCATACCACTCTTCTGGTGAATTTCTAATAGTTAGTATAAATTTTGAATTTGGATATGCTTTATCTAAGTGTTGAAATGTTTTTGGGTAACTAAATGGGAAATCTTGAAAAACATCAGCAGTTTTACAATATTGTATAATCGATTCAAAATCTTCATTTATGTATTCTTTTAGTAGTTTTTCAGCTTTTTGTTGATGACCTACTCGATATCCCAATCGTTTAAACTCTTTTTGTAAACTGGTAGTTCCTGTCTTATTTCTACCTATACAAAATATTTTCATGCTATTGATTTGTAGATATATGGTGATGGGAATCCTCTTTGAATAAAATCATCATCATTTAGGTTTGTATATCTAAAATGGCAAGACCATCTAATTTCATCATTAACAATATCACCTGATTCATGCACCAATAATGTAGAAAATACAGCAATATCACCCATTTCTAGAGATGGTTGAATTCTTTCATAATTTTCCTTATCAAACTTAACCTCAGCAAATCCACTATCACCCAATCCTTCTGTTAAAGGTCCTAATAGGTGAGTTTGTGGATAAAATACAACTGCTCCATTTTCAGAAGATACATCCATTAATGGAATCCAAACAACAACAGAATCTGATGAAGATAGCATGGATGGATAATCTTGGTGCATTGGTGTTTTGTAGTATTGTTCTTTTTTAGCTAACTTTGGGTGATTGAAAAATAAAACAGGTCTAGTACATACTAAGGGATTTTCTAACCCAAATAACTTTAGTTGTTCTATCAACTTATCGTGATAAGCTATATTATATAACTCAATCAAACCAGATTGAATCAGTTTACCACAATTCTGAAATGTATCGAATTGTTCTTCGAACAAACGAACCATACAATTTTTGAATCCTTCTTCGGAATCATAATCCGAATATCCAAAATGTTTGAATTGTATTTTGAATACCCCTTTAGCAGATTCTCTGAGATTTTCGATAGTTTCTCTTTCAAAGAATCCTTTCAATATTGTTATTCCATCAATTTTTAAATCTAACATATCCTATTCCTGTTTTACCAAATGTGTTTCCGTTATATAACATATGTAACTCATCATTGTATTTGAACACATGCGGATAAGCTACCATTTCGTTATCCCAATTTGAATTCAAATCAATATTAAGCCCAAATCCATCTATCTCTTTCCATTCCCATAAATCAGTGCTACTTACACATTTAATTCTATAACTAGCATCGGGATTGGTTCGATAGTTGTGGTCTTTTCTAACCGAATACCACATCAAATACATATCATCATGTTTGATAATGGATGCTTTAGAAATTCCACCTTCATCATTTTTTAATGGTATAGCTACCCTTCCAGTTGGTGTCCAATCAATTCCGTTGTGTGAAATGGCTATTTTAATATCGTAGAGTGGTTCTAATTTTCCATCAAACTCTTTCCAATCTCTACAAGATAGGTAATAACCATAAAAAGTGTTGTTCTTTTCAATAACAGCCATTGTCCCAATAAATCCTGGCTCTAATCGAGAAGTTCCAAAAATGGGCCCATCTGAGAATTTCTCCCAAGTATCACCACCATCCTTTGAGGTTGCTAATCCAATTGTATTGTGGTAGGGAGTATCCTGTCTATTTGTCCAACCTATGTAGTACATATACTTTACCCCATCAATCTCAATCAATTCAGTTGGCATAACTCCAGCTACATCGAATGAACCGGTTTTTCCCAAATCTAAAATAGGTCCGTTTGATTGATTAAGAATTTTGGTTGGATTATTTACCTCAACATCAACCCACATTGGTTGAGATTTTCCATTGAATCTGGTTGAATAGTAAATTCTCCATTTGTCCTCCATCATATCAATAATGGGAACTTGTGCATGGTGTTGGTTAAATATATGTTTTCTATCTGTCCACATATTAGTAAACTCTACTAGCAGCTGCTTTTTGTTTGGTTGCGGGTGAACCCATATAAAGTCCATCTTCTTCAGTATTTTTGGTAACCAATGCTCCCATACCAATTAAACTACCTTCACCAATTGTTAAACCATCTCTAATTGTTGCATTAACTCCAATCCAAGCTCTTTCTTTTACTAAACAGTGACCTGAAAGTACTACATGAGAAGTAAAAAACACATGGTCTTCTATTTTTCCGTGATGTCCGATATGGTTACCACTCCATAGAATTACATTATTTCCAATTTCAGTAAATGGTTGAATCGTATTATCCTCAAAGATGAAACAATTTTCACCAATTACATTATCAAATGTAGTTGCTTTAGATGAAACATATGAAATATAATCATATCCCTTTTGTTTACCCTCCTCATAGATTTTCTTTCTAACATTATTCATTTTAATACCAGTCATTGGTGCAAAAAACAAATATTTCGAAGGTGGATAGTGATTTTCTAATTCTTCAAATGGAACAACAGGATATTCTTTTTCAGAACCTCTGGGTTGAAATTTATCACTTTCTAAATATTCTTTGTTAACTGTAAAAGCTACAACTTCATATTCTGAATCAGTAGTTAGATAATAATGTGCTAATTCAGCTAAATCCTTAACACCAAATACAACTACTTTTTTTGATATTAATTTTGATTCTGTCATCCAAACTCCGTTTTTAACTCTAGTTGTTATTTTATTATTTGTAAACATATGTTGTATATTCGTATAATCCATAATCGTTTTTTATCGTAAAGTTTCTACTTAAATTATCTTTTAAAAACCAACCCAATTCATCCAACGACACATGAAATAAATCATCTCTTTCCCAATCTACATGCTTTGACATTAAGTTGAATGCAATTCCTTTATCGCATTTTTCCCACAATTTTGTTATTGTGTTTGTAAAGAATTCCCACATTTCATCATATGATAATTCTCTTTTTTCTGTAAATGTTCCATTACAAACTATGTAATCAAAGTTTGGTAAATTATTATCTACCAAAATATCTTTATGATAAAAAGTTTGATGAGGAAATTTATCTTTTGATTTTTCAATAAATCCTGAATTAATATCCAACCCAGAATAAACAATTCTGTTACCCCAATCTTTTGGTTTAGATAAAACGTATTCATAAAGAGCAGCAGTTCCACACCCAAAATCTAAAAGACTGAATGCTAAATCGTTTGGGTTAGAAACTTCTAACATAACTTTGTATCGTTTAAGAGTATCCTCATAATTAGGCCAATCTACTCCCAAATGATTATCACCATGCTCTTCAAAGCAGTTTTTGTAATGTTCTGCTATTTTTAAGTAACTCATATTAACTCAAATTTATTTAATTGTTTTTTTAAATGTTCTTTATCATACCTAAACAATAAATCTAAAATAGATACATATGGATTATTCACATCCAAATCACCCATTTTTATAAAGTTTAGAGATACTCCAGCTGATTCAAAATCTTCTTTACTGTATAAACTCTGGCCTCCGATAGCATTTACATAATGATTTTCACCAAAATACTTAGCGATATCTTGTAAACCTTCATTCAATTTCCTATCAGTTATTCCACTACTTGTTGGTAAAAATCTAGCTTTTATATCCAAATATTCACAAATTCTTAAAATTGCAGTAAAATTAAAGAAAGAAATTGAAACAGGATTGTTGAACATCTCTTCCTCAATCAGTATATGTTTTTTCCAAGGTTCTATAACTTTCTCCATAACCTCATTGAAATGGGGTTCTTTTTTATAGTTAAATTCTAATGTCTTATAAAACTTATCGAACCACTTTCTATCGGATAAAGTTATTACCTCTTCGCAACTCTTATTTTGACTTCCTCTCAATACAGGTATTGATATTGGTATATTATTCTTTAATGAATTTCTGGTCATATAGCTTCGTTTCATAAAAGCTACATGGTCTAAGTTTACATAAGAATCCACCGCTTGGATAAGCTGAAAATATCCAATATACGGAAAAAAGTATGGTTGCATGATACCTATCATACTATCTATTTGCGTTTGTATATACTTCGAATTGACTTAAATCAGGATAAGATAGTTCCAAATCTTTATTTCGTTTTGGTTTACCTTTTGTATCATAAAACTGATTCATAAGTAGCATACCTCTTGCCGCAAGTTCGGGCATCATATAGAAGTTCCACCCCACCATATCAAAGTTATCTTCGTGATAAGAACATTCTCTTCTACCACTATATCTAGCTCTCTTAAACCAGAAGTATGCTTCTTCATCATCGGTTAGGATTGCTCCACCTTTGGATAGTTTGAAGTGTTTGTAAGGACCTGTAAATGATACACACATATGCGTACCTTCTTTGTACATATCATTGGTAAAAGTTAATGCAGAATCCCATACATTTGAACCCTTCAGTTGATATGCTCCTTTAATCGTTTTACCTTTCACAGGTTCAAATCCAACTTTTAACCCACAATGAATAATTTCACAAGGTACAGATGGATAGGTTCGAGATGGGATAAAAATCTCATCTTTAGTTCGATTCATTACATTGTGTTCATAGTACAATGCCAAAAAGAGAGCATTACTCATATTATCCACAGTTACTACATAAGGTGCGCCTGTGTATTTTGATAATGCTTCTTCAAAATCTTCAGTAATTTTATAAACTCCGTTAGCCATATCTTAATTTATTTATATGTTGTTTTAAATAATGTTCAGGATGATTTAACCAAGCTCCTGATATTTCATTCCATTGATTTCTATATTTTTTTAAATTCCAATCAAATCCTCTTCCAATATCTAAACTTGAAATATTAGTGTTTTTTAATTCCAAACTCAAATTAGCAGTTATTGGATGTCCAGCCGAACTTATTACCAAAGGATTCTTAAATTTAATAGCTAATTCGATTATATCATCAATTAAATTATCTAAATCATTTATTGCATATTTGTATGGAATTTCGATTTGATGAAATTTTGAAATTTTGAACTCATCTTGCATACACTTCATATAGCTAGGTCCAAATGCTATAACATCTACATCAAGTTCATTTAATTTTTTAAAAAAATCATAACTTTCGTTCATTACACCCATATGTCTAACGACTCCCGCATGATATAATGATTCTGAATTTTTAGTTAAAGATTTTAGTATAGAAATTCTTTTTTTCTGAATAGGATTGTTATCATCATAATCACCAAATGTAGTACCAAATCCTACACCAGTTGATACACCTAATAGTAAATTTGGTATTAAGGATGTATTTTCATAAACAACCTTAAACATATTGATTATTTTTTCTAAACCAATTTTATTTGGATTATGCCAATTTTTGTATGATTTACTTTGAGAAATTCTTAAAGATATCTTTTTCCAATTTTGATTATCTATATCGGTAAGTAATTCTGAAATATGTGGGTAAACTTCAATTAAACAATCTAAATCATTGTGTTGAAGTCTTGTAAAGTTAAACTGTTCACCCTTTGATAAAAAATTTACAAAGTGATTATAATCAGGAAGTATAACTTTTATTTCTCTATTTAGATAGATATTTTTCACTTAAACCAACCAATTCTTTTTCCTTCTTTAACTCGTCTATCGTATTCCTCAACTGAACCTGGATATCTGAATGCCCAAATACAAATCAAAGTAAATGTAATTGCTGCATATCCTACAACTCTAAGAGGAACTGTAAAGAACATTGAAATAAGTGAAATACACATCACCACAACCATCATAATCCTACCTTTGTTTGGGTACACTCTTTTTTGTTCCCAATTGGTAAGATACTTTCCTAATAGTGGATGTTCGTGCAGCCACTTATCCAATTCCGGTGATGATTTACTAAATGCCCACGCTGCAAGTAATGCAAAGAATGTAGTGGGAATACCTGGAGTTACTGCTCCGATGTAGGCGAAACCTACGAATAAGAGCCCTAACGCTCTCCATAACCATTTTTTCATAATCTTTATTTATTTTAACGAAGCGAGTTGGTTCTCAACCTTCTTCCAATAATTATATGTTTTTGGATTTTTTACTCCATTTGTACCACCATTCCAAGTTCGAGCAATTGCTTCGAAATCATCATCGTTATGGTGAAATTCGTACCAAATTGTGAACATTTCAATAGATTTATCTCTATCGTATCTATCTTTCAATTGGTAACGATGTTTAGAACCTTTCAGTTTAAGGATTCGATTTACTTCCTTAACCATAATAGGTCTGATTTGTAATGCTCCCACAGCATATTGTGAACCCAAATGTTTATCACCAATGGCTGAATCATTACCACCACTTTCGACCATAATCATAGCACCAACTAATAATTCAATTGGGTCAATTTCAATTTCAATTGGTTGAATTGGTTTTGGTTCAATCTTAATAGGAGTAGTAAACACCCTAAAATTACCAGAGGTGGTAGCTGCAAATAGTAATGGATATACAGCCAAACCTAATAAAAATAGTTTCCGTTTATTCATATAAATAAATATTAGTTAGACTTGTTATCTTCAAAATACTGAGCTCTTAACTCATTGAGTAACTCCTTTTCTTTATCAGTATAATACTCTCTAATCAAAATATATGTCAATATTTCTATTGATTTGGTAACGGTATTAGTCAAATCATTAGCTTCTTTGGTTTGTAACCATTTGTTAAGCTTGGTGATACCGTCTCTTAGATTATTATCCAATTCGTACTTCATCATAGATTTTCTAAGTAATCCCACAATTTATCGTAGGTTTCCTGTCCGCTGGTACTCATTCGTTGATGTTCCCAACCTAAATCATCTACCATATCAATGATTTCTTTTAGAATATCTTTCACCTCATCTTGGGTGAAGATTTTTTCGGTATATCCACTTACTTTTCCACTCATAACTTTATGCAGTTATCCAATTAATATCTTCTAAAAACTCAATAGATTCAGAACCATCGTATTCGGTAATCTGAAACTTTGTACCTTCGGGTATCCAAGCTACTTTCAAATCTTGTACACCACCAGAGTAACCATCTTCCCATTTGGATTCACAGTAATCAATGGCTTCCTGCCACTTTTCGTTTTCTACCAACTCAATCAAAGTTGGGTCAAAGATTGCTTCTTCGGGGTAACCCCAAGTGTAGAATCCTGCTCCAAAACCAGGTGATACCAATACACCCACTTTACCTTCTCTTATAACTTTTTCCATAATACAAATATACGAAATTTATTTGAGAAAACCTAATTTAGGCAACCTCTTTATAAAGTTTTTCCAACTCCGTTTCCAAACCTTCAACCAAAGTAGGTTCAGAAGTTACTAACTCATGTTCGATATATTCGAACTTCTCAACAATCGAGTTCTGAGATTCCACCAAATTTTTGATGGCTTGAATGAGTTTATCCTCATCCGCATAAAATACCGTGTCTGAATCAACAGGCATTGTAAAGGTGTGTCCACCTTTGGGTTTCCAATGTGGAACTTCACCAAATCCATTGGCATCCACATTATAGTTTTCGTAATACTGACAATGTACTAACAAATTAGCTTTCATACTTTTAGGGTTTAAATTAGAGCTTTTAGAATTTTCTTATAATCAATAGCGAAGATGGTCATCGTACCCATCACTCCTGCGAGTAAGGTTACAGCCATTTCGTTAAGTTCATCAGTAAAATGAACATAGTTCTGAATAGTTCCATTCAACATTCCCCACACAATTCCGTAGGAAATCAAAACGATAAGGATAGCTTGATAATTTTTCATAGTATTAGGATTAACTTTGTTTCTCAATTACAGTACTAACATACGAAATAAAAATGAGAATTCCAAATTATTTCTTACTTTTTTTTGATTTTTTTTGAAGATTTTTCACTACCTCTTTGAGTGCACCATGTCCAATTCCCTGCTTAGCCATAGTGTTCAAAGTTCGGATTGAAAGTTTGAATTCTTTTTTATTCAAAAGTACCTCCTTAGTTTAGTTTATATGAATATTGCCAACCACAATCATCATCGTACCAATCATCTTCAATTGCAGTAGCGTGATAACCTAAGATTTCGTTGAGTTTCACAACATCAACTCGATTCCAATATCCGAATCGTAGGTAAATGGGATTACCACCACCGTGAACTTGTCCGATTTCAAAGTTACCGAACTCTTTCTCAACTTTACTTAGGGTTGCAAAATCAATTTTGTTATTTAACATATCGTTTAGGGTTTAAATTCCACTTTCCATTCGTTGAACCATATTGTGATGTTCAGCTTCTGAATACTCCACTATTGAAAGTGAAGGAGTAAATTTGGTTTCCAACTTACCAGCAGCGAATCTCCAAATTACATTATCAACAAAATCCTTAATCATAAAGGTCATATCAGAAGAACCAAATCCCTGGTCCTCATCCCAATCAGAAGTCCATTCTTCAGCAACTTCGGTTGCCATTTCCAATAAATCCCATTGCGGAATTTGTTCATCACCAACCATTTTGGTGAAACCACCGATTCGGTGAGCGTTGAAAACTAAACTTTGTGGGTCAACTATGTAGTTCATATGAATTGTTTTAGGGTTTAACTTATCTCTCAATTACAGTACTAACATACGAAAAAAAGTTGAGACTTCCAAATAAAATCCCAACTTTTTTCAAAAAAATTACCCTAATTTACTTTTCTTCTTCTTTGTTTTCGTTAACCAAACTATCGTATTGTTGTTGTAGTTTCTGAATAGCACCCTTCATATGTTTGGTAGCGTTATTCAGTTTCATTTCTAAAATTTTCTTAGCTAACTTTTCTTTTAGTCCCATAGTAAGTTCTCCTTTCATATAAATATTATAAGTTATACAAACCGTCTCCAGTCAATGTTATTTTTAGGTTCAATTTTCATACTACTAAAATCAGCAAATATTGGATTTGGATTCATAAAATGAATATTCAATTCGTTCATTTCTTTATCGTTACTCTCAAATTTAGGAATTTCAAATTTATACTCTTTCAAAAATTCCAAAGATTCCTTTACAGTGTTTTGACCTTTGTAAAGAATATCTTCTTTATTAGCAGCTTCCATATTACCCTCTCTGATTATTTTTATAAAATCACCCAATCCTTTCAGTACATTTAAATCTGAACCTTGAGTATCTATATGTAAGTAATCAATTTTAGGTATCTGTTTTTCTATTACAAAAGATTCTAATGTAATTACATCAACTTCAATTTGGTGGGTAACTTTAAAATCAGTTCTATTCTTCCAATGAGTCTTTGATTTTTCAGAAAACTCCAATAAAGAACTACATCCCCAATCGGATTGTCCAGCTACATTGAAAGTAGATTTCCCATTAAAATTGGAAACTGCCTTTTCAACCAAAACATAATTTGGTAAGTCTTTGGTTTTACTTTTGATAATATCAATAAGTTCTGGTGTTGGTTCAAATGCAAATACTAATGTATTGGGGTTCTCTTTAGCTTCATCTATGAAACTACTCCCATCATTTGCACCAACATCGAAAACTATTTTATCTACTTTCATTCGTAATCTTCGTAATCCTCTGGATTTTCTTTTACATCTTCCAAAGTATTTTCATATGCCTCTTTGTGGTCCATTAGGATTTGATGTAGTTCATCGTGATATTCTTCTCTAACATCATCATCTTCCCAAATTTTATCTACTTCATACTCATCCATGTCTACCATTTCTACATCATCGTAGTATTTTGCGGTTAGATAAACACCAGCAAAGTTGTATCCCTCATCTTCAAAGGTATTGTGAACTACAACATCCTCTTTGATTTTTCGTAGGTTTTGAGCGAATCGTTCTACCCAACCATTAATCGCATCCCATGCTGAGGTGATTCGGACAACTTGCTCATATTCAGAATCATCTTCTGAAGAACCATACAACCACTTAGCACCAGCATTATCACAATACCAGCCTCTATCGTATTCTTCAGGTGCATCTTCACCAAATACTCTTTTTACTAAATCTTCCGAATGAACTTCCCATTCGCCTTCAGCGGTTTGGAATACTCGCTGAACTTCCTTTTGAACTTCTTCGTTTGAGTTCTCAATTACAATGTAATTTTCAATATGATTTGCCATTTTAATCTAATTTATAAGATTTTGCTTCCCTTTCATCGGTTTCTAAATCATCAATAAGTACCATTATACAATCCTTTCGATGTCTCATATATTGTTCTTCTGTCCACTTTGGAGTTCTATCGGTAATGAATTCCATAGAATATGATTCTTTACCTTCGGTTACAACATAAGTTAATTTTCTCATATTAATCAATTTGTACTATTCGTTTTACTCTTTCTGATGTTAGTTTCTTTTTCTTTTGTGAAGAAGGTCCTTCACCAATTCCATTAGCCATCCAACTTTTGATTTCCATCTCATCCAAAAAATCAGATACATTTGGAATGAATCTTTTACCATAATCCTCTAAGATATGATATTCGCAGATATCCTTAACTGATACTACTTTACCATCTGAGTTAGTAATGTATTCACCAAAGATAGGAATCATTACCTCAAAGATAAAAAACATATTGTGAGTCAATGCTCTATGTCTATTATCTGAAAAGTATTTCTTACTACAATCCATTTTATTGTGAATAGAAAGATAATCTTCTTCAGTACCTCCCCACAATCTAACAGATGATTGAGAATGCTTTAATGGATTTGCCATATTATTCTACTTCACCAAAGTATTCATCAGATACACAGGTTTCAACATCTAATCGTTGTTCACCATCATCGTAGTTATACTGAAATTTACCAGTAGTACCAGCATTATTCCAATTGTAACCAACATCAGATGCATCTAAGATTTCAAACAATAGGTCATAATGTTCATCTAAATTCAAATCACCTTCATGTTTGAATGAATAATCTTCATTTCTGAATAAATCTATTGAATAAAAAGAACCGAAAGAATCACCCCCACCTTCAAATTCAATTTCAAATCCATCTTTTTCTTGGTCAAAATCAGGATAACCTGATTTAATTACATCTAATAATTTTTGTTTTAATCCCATAACTTATTTAATTAATTCCCAATATAATTGTCTAACTTTTTTACCCAACTCCATATCATTTGGAGTATTTTTAATCGTACTAACTGGAATCAACATAGATTCTCTTTTAGTTCCAGCATCCCAACAATTTTCACATAGTTGTCCTGCTCCTTCGATGTACCCATTTCTATAATCAATGTTTACATCCATTTCGTAAGGTGAATCCTTACCACATAAAATACAAGTATCCTTTGGCATTATTTTAGTTTTTTAATTGTTTGTAAAATTTCTGGATAATCCAACAAAATTTCAGGATTTTGTTTTAGTGTTTGCATTGTAACATCATTCTTTAACTTTGTTGTACTCCAACCATGTGCTCTTGAAGTATAAACCACTTTGGGAGGTAAATCATCTCCAGTAAATCGTTTACCAATGTAATCCTCACCCAAAATTCGAACATCCGGTTTAAAAAACTCTATTAAGTTTCTAAGTTCTTCTTCACTTTGATAAGCATAAACAGCATCAACCGATTCCAATTCCATTAGTGCATTATATCTTTCAGCCCTTGGTACAACAGGTGTGTATTTGTTTGCCCTATCTACTGATGGGTCATTTTGAAGAAACACCATAAAGTAATCACAATGTTTCTTAGCAAATTGAAATGTGTAAATATAACCAGGGTGTAAAATATCGAAGTTACCAGCGGTAAATCCTACAATTTTTTTATCTCCGTTTATTAACATAATTTAAAATTTAAACAAATATACGAATTATTTTTTAATTATACAAATTAATAGTGAACAATTATTTCTCCAGTGTTCCAAGCTGGAATCCACCACTTAAAATCATGCCCATCTAACATCTCAACTATCACACTTTTCATCTTCATTGAGTTACCTGTAATCAATCTACATTCAAAGAGTTCATCAACTGATAATTTCAATACAAAATCCTCAGCTTTCAAAACTGCTTCTTCATGTGTTAATCCATGTAAATCCAATTCTTTCATTTCCAAAAGATTTGTATTCCGATTAGAAGTGCTGCGAGAACTAATGAGATTGCCGTTTTAGTATTGATACCTTCATTCAATAAAATAAAGGTCATCCCAGCGAATACCAAAATACCCGTTGCCTGTCCTATAAATCTACCTGGCCACAATGCTCCATCAAAATGGTCTGCTACTAATTTAGTTCCAACAATAAATAAATAAGATATTAGTGTTCCACCCATAAGTGATACTAATAGTGGATTTTTCTTAAACCAAGGCCACACAAACTGCCCATTAGTTTGAATCCATATTAGTATTTGTGAAAGAACAAATAATAAAACACCACCTAATAAACCTTTCATTGTTGAAGTGTATTCAAATATTCGAATACTTTTTCTGAAAAAAGTCTATTATAAACTTCTTTTCCAACCTCTTGAGGTTCAATAATAATAGATTTTTCTGCATATTTTATAGCATCCATAATATCACCATCACTATATTTTGGTTTAGTGATATCAATCTCATCATTTACAAATGCTACATATCCTTCGGAGTTTGTCCATTCTTCATATTCCATATCATATCTCAAATCAGGGTTCATAAACCATTGGTGGTTTGGCATATCTTCTTTACCTATTTTCCAATCGTTAAACGCATCAGGTCCATCGTACAATAGTTGTTTAACTTTTCCCATTTTTTTTATCTCTATTGTTTAAAATTAACATTTTTACAAATTCATATACCACATACATTCCCAATGCTGGTAATAATATATTGGGTACTCCGTATTCTACAAATTCCATCATAATCTTATCGGTAAAGGGTTACCACACTACCGAAGTAGTGGTCAAATACTTTGATTAGATTTTCGTAATCACCACTTTTCATTTCATCCAAAATTTCAGAACTATTCAATTCTAATTGTTTGGCGAGGTTCTTAGCAGTTCCCAATAGGAAAAATGCGTTACCTTGTGGTCCTGTCAAATCGATTTCGATTCCTTTGGTTTGTTTTTTCTCTAAAATCATAACTTACTTTTTAGGTTATCTCTCAATTACAGTTCTAATATACAAAAAAAAGTTGATACTACCAAATGTAATACCAACTTTTTTTAAATTATTTTTTGTGATAAATCCAACAATGACTCTTTATTTCTTTATTGGGTAGTAATTCATCTACTGCTCTTACAACTCCAGGAAAGTTTGGTTCATAATCGTGTCCTGCTAAAATACCACCTGTTTTTACTTTAGGTAACCATAATTGAATATCTTGTTTAACCGCTGGATATGTGTGAGTTGCATCAATAAAAACAACATCCAATGATTCATCTTCAAATTGTTCCGATACATCTTTGGATAATCCTCTAATGGATTGATATTTTCTATCACCCATATTTTCTTTGAAGATTTCATATATATCAGTTTGAGTAGCCAATATATGAGTTGTACCTAATTCGTTTGGAGAACCTTTCCAACTATCCACAATAATTACATTTCTATCTCCAGCTTTATCAGCTAAGTAAGACGATGATTTACCTAACCAAGCTCCCAATTCTAAGATACTACCACCAATCGGAGTTTTTTCAATAAGGTAATCATAAACTCTATCATGAGTAAACCACCCTCTGATTTCTTCTGTTTTTTTCATAATAATAATAATAATATTAGTTGCGGGAGAGGGATTCGAACCCCCGACCTCAAGGTTATGAGCCTTGCGAGCTACCTCTGCTACCATCCCGCGATATTGTGTAGTCCGTACGGGAATCGAACCCGTGTCTCAACCGTGAAAGGGTTGTGTCCTCACCCCTAGACGAACGGACCATTGTTTGTCTGGCATTTGAGCGAATGATGAGGTTCGAACTCACGACCCCAACCTTGGCAAGGTTGTGCTCTACCAGCTGAGCTACATTCGCTTATGAGCCTTTGGAGGGATTCGAACCCACGACCTGCTGATTACAAATCAGCTGCTCTAGCCAACTGAGCTACAAAGGCAAGTTAGGTTCAACCATCTCACTGTCTGCAGATGCATGAGATTGAGGAGCTAATTGCATACACAATCTAATTGAACCCTTTATAGAATAGTAATGGATTTAAGGGAATCCCGTTTATACTTCACACACCATTAGAGAGTTGTACTTAGTGTGTACCCTTACGACCCTGCTCTCCCAGCTTTCCATCTACGTCTTTTCTATTCTACATTTTTGGATAGTACCCCCAGAAGGATTCGAACCCTCACCTTCAGAGCCGAAATCTGAAGTTCTATCCGTTAAACTATGGAGGCAATTGATTAAACTACTTCCATTGTTTGTGGAGAATATCGGAGTCGAACCGATGACCTCTACGGTGCAAGCGTAGCGCTCTAGCCAGCTGAGCTAATTCCCCAATGGTTGGTGTTTAACCAACTCGCTTCATCTTTGGTTAAACCTTACCCACTCTATCCCCAATTAAGGTCTAGGTGGAGTGTATGGGAATCGAACCCATCTTACTTCCTTCGGAGGGAAGTGTCTTGCCGCTAAACGAACACCCCATGCTATTACTGACGACCTTTGTTTTTACTCACACGATTCACCCCTACCTGTCATAAGATAGAATCACTCGCTACACGCAAAAAGCTTATAGGCCGATTTCATTACACGAGGTACGTCAGTAGTTTATACTCTAATTAAAGAGTTATTATTATGTCAATGAACTTTATATATACAAATATACGAAAAAAATATTTTAATTCCAATTATTTTTAAAACTATTCCATATTAGTTCAACATCTTCTGAAATTACTGATGAAAAAATTGTAGGTTCATAAACCTTTACAATTAACTTCATACCAGCTTCTTCAGGAGTTTTATCATCCTTATCGTTATTACATCTATTACAACAAGTAACTAAATTAGTCCAACTATTATCACCACCCTTAGAGCGAGGTATAATATGGTCAATAGTTAGGTTCTTTTTAGAACCACAATATCCACATTGGTATCCATCTCTTTTGAATACTCTCCGTCTACCTACTTTGATTCCACCTCTGCGGAATCTTACATAGTTAACTAAACGAATGATAAGAGGTCTTACAAACTCACCAATCGTAGTTACAATCTTTTTAGCATCTTCCTTTACAATTTCGGCTTTACCTTTTGATACTAATATAAATCCTCTTCTCAAATCAGTTACATTCAATGGAGTGTAATCTGAATTCAAAACAAGTACTCTATCCATTCTTGCTTTATCATCGTTAAATTAATATTCATTTGTGGACCTGATAGGGTTCGAACCTATGACCTATCCGTTATGAGCGGAGTGCTCTAACCAGCTGAGCTACAAGTCCGTTACTTACTGTCGAGATGAAAGGATTCGAACCTTTGACCCCTTGGTCCCAAACCAAGTATGCTACCAACTGCACCACATCTCGATTTTGAGGTGGAGGGTGGATTCGAACCACCACATAACGGGTTTGCAAGCCGTTCCCTTAACCATTTGGGTACTCCACCTAACTATCGTTCTTTATTGTTTATTTAGATATTTTGATAATTTCGAATGAACTTATCTAACCTTTCATTCAAATCTTTAATTTCATCCATTGCTTTTTTAACTTCAACTCCACTTGCTATGTTAGAACTGAACTTATCCTGCAACTTATCCAATCGAGAATCAATGTAACGATATAATTCGTTCATAGCATCTTGATTATTATTATTTAGATTATCAGTATAATCTACCAACCTATCGGTTTCCTTATCCAATCTCTGAT
>Ga0255765_1003361_pt1 | contig 17177 bp, 17 predicted proteins | sample 041ome_8_FD_179965 | JGI IMG/M metagenome (GOLD analysis project Ga0255765, IMG submission 179965) | Coastal salt marsh microbial communities from the Groves Creek Marsh, Skidaway Island, Georgia - 041407BS metaG (version 2) | ecosystem: Environmental > Aquatic > Marine > Intertidal zone > Salt...
TTTTTCTCATAGGCTAAGCGATACATTTGAAAGCATCTACGTCAGATTAAATGGTAAATTTGTCACAAACTAATATACTTTAGGCAAGGATTGATAGTTGGACAAGTTCTACTAGTGCTACAATCAAAGTATTAAAATTGGACAAACTTCAATACTTTTTGATGTAAGTGTTGAGGTTCTTATGGAGGTGTTCTTCGGGTCTCACTGGGGTACTTACGAGGAAATAAATTGCACCGGTGACCATCATGCATAGTAAAACACAACTCACTAAAATCTTAGTCCGCCATTTCACCTGATTTCATTGATCCATTTGATTGCAAACTGTTAACTTTAGGTTATCAACTCACAAAACGATAAGCTACGCCTTATTTCAGTGTAGCGAACTGAGGTGAGGAACATTTTAAAGTCAACAGTAAATTGCCTGTGAAGGATGTTACTGACTGAAATTTTTTGCATAGTGAAAGTTTCAGCATTTGATTGCATTTTTTGCAGGATCTGGGCCATTACAACTGAAAGCTGACTGTATGTTAGTGAAATAAAATGTGTATAAGCTAATAACATTAATGTTTGGGTCGTATTGTTGTTGATATATATAAATTGGATTGCCAAATGCGCTTACAATTAGCCACATTTTTACTTGGATTTTTCATATCAAGTACTCATGTACTTTCTGATAATTATTTTTGTATAGGCAAATACAATGGCGATTTTGCTGGTGGATTTTCAATGTCATTTGAGACTGAAAATGTGAAAATCCAAAATTTTAAATTAAATGGCCGTTCAATTGCAAATGGAAAGGTCAATGATATTTTAAAAACTGGCACGTTACAGATAAACGATGAGACACATCACATTGGAGTGTCTCCAAATAATACTGCATCGAACGAACCTAAGAGGATCACGATCGTGTCATTCCAAAAATCGAAAACTAAACTGAGTATTTCAGAGATCATGATTTCTGGAGATGAGCAGATTTTCGAAGAAAAAGCTCATTTAAACTGCGCTATATTGCCGGCGCAGGAAATGTAAGACTCTTCATACCGAAACACTACACTTCTCGTTAAGTTATACGCCTATTAAAATCGAGGCTCGTTACTTTTTTGAACTATTCCGCAAAGATCGCTTGACGTAGCGAGCGGATTAATAAAATACGATTTACAATTAGTGTCCGATTGGTTTGGATAGCACCAAATCCTCTTTCTCTTCAACTTGTTTAACGTGCCAGATAGACAGTTGTAGCATCCGCCCAATTAGTACATCCCGATTGTTTGCTAAGTGACTCACAGAATCTGCCATTTTCAATAATGACGCTTCGGATCTATCCGTGCGACCTTCTGACTGCTTTAAATGACGCTCAAGGATCTCAACTTTTTCCTTAAGCGCCCTGTGTTCTGACTTTAGAAATTCTACAGCCAATTCATGAGCATGTTTATCGTGTGCGAGTTGTTTGTTTTCTTCACGTAATTCGTGAATTTCTTCTGTGTCCATAGTTTTTAGGCAAAGCATTTTCGTTAGCTTTAGAGCGCTTTCGATTGAAACTTGTTCGTCTATAATTTCTATATCTACGTTTCTTGATAATAAGCGAACAAACGAAAGCTTCCTGTTTGTGATCTCACTGACTTGTTGGAGTGGGACTTTAGCATTGACGTTCATTTTATTCTTCGCTCCCACGTTTTTACGATACACATTTTGGATGATGCTTGGCTACAAAGGCACGATGTTTTAAAAGCATGCGCTAACAAATAGTGTCAACGTTTCTATTGGATTTTCGAGCTCATTAAGTCAGTGGTTGTGACGTTACCTTTGTTTTTGATTCAGACCTTTGGAGTAAAAGTGAAAAACCCAAAAGCCCTTGCACGGATCTGTGAGGGCTTTCGGCCCCAAAGGCTGGTGTTTGGTCTGTGGCCGGATATGTCAGGAAACTAATAGCTGGAAAAAGTTAAGTCTCATGAAGTTAATGCAATCTCGAAAGAGATTAATCAGCGCACCGCAAAATTGAACCAACGATCTGATCAATAGGTTTAACGATGGGTCAGTGTTAACAATATGCTCCAGATTGCTAGTTGGTGTTTAGCAGTTATATTTTGTAGGGTTCTGGGTTCTATTTTCTTGCATCACAAGTACACCTCTACACCGAGTCCATACACTGGTAAAATGGCTATCAATCGACAATAATGCATCGCTTGAAGAATACTCTAAATGGTCTTGAGATGGGCTTTTAAGTCAAGTTTTGAATAACAATACTTGCATTTGGTTTCCAAATACGCTTCCGTGATCCAGCAAAATTACGGAGAGTTCAAATGAAAAAACTTGGTATTGTAGCGCTATTGTTGTCTCTATCTGCTTGCGGCAGCATCGGTGCATATAGCTTAAATCCGATGGACTACTTGGGTGGTTCGTCTGATTCCGAAACACAAGCCACCACTAATTAATTTCGTTAATAGGTTGGCTTCGAATTTATGTTTGATCAAAGCCAGCTTTTTAAGAGCCTTCCCGTTTGCCCCTCTTGAGCAAAACTACAGCGTGAGGTATTCATGAAAAAAGCATATGGTATTGTCGCCCGCGAAAGTATTTAGGATGCAGTTAGAATTCAGGCGTATGTTGAATTAGCCCCTAAAGACGTTCACAAATATGGCGCGAAGTTTTGACATTTGGTGATCCCTCAATTTTTACTGAAAATGATCACAACGAGCGCACTTTCGTTGGGAAAGAAAAGGCATTTTATAAATGCGACGAATATCAATAAGCAAAAGAGTGCCTGAAGTTTAGTCTGGCGTTGCTTACAGGTGTAACGCATACCATAGTGCTAAAAATGAGTGTTGTGAGGTCTAAATGAAAAACGTAGCGTTGTGTTTGGTTTTTGTGACAATGTCATCTTGCGGCCAAATTGGTATTGTAAGTTTCAATCCAGCAGATTGGTTCAGTAGCGAACCCGAACTTATTAACGAATAGCGAGTGTGTCATGTCGATACTAGTCCGCCACGAGAACTGTAGATACAGTTAATTGATATTTTATTCCTCTGAGAAACGTACGGAGCCGAGACATGAAACGAAAAGTTATGATCGTATCTTTAATCATCGCTATGACGTCTACTGCCGTATTAGCAAATACTTGTGATAGCATCACAGAAATAAATGCCTTGTATCGGTCGGTTGCAGAAAAGAAGGCAACTGACATTCAGATCAAGCGCTTACAGCAAGAAGTAGGCGTTGTTGCAGACGGAAAATGGGGACGTATGAGCGAGGCCGCTTACATTGCATTGCTTGAGCGGTGCGATAGTTATTCCTATTCGACAGACGTCGTGCAAATTGGTAATGCTACGATTACGGACTTTGTAACTGAAAAGACGGTTTTTGAACAGCGTGCGATCCCGGTTTGTACCAACCAACGTCTTCCGATCTATGGACAAGCACAGGCTCCTAAGGATCCTGGGGCGGTCATCGGTGGAGCTATTGTGGGAGGTGTGATTGGTAAAATCGTTACTGATAATGATGGTGGTGCTGCCGTTGGTGCGTTGATCGGTGGAGCTATTGCAAACGAAAATCAGCAAAATAGTACGGTTACCAAAGTTGTTGGTTACGAGAATACGACGGATTGTAAAGATCGATACGTTAATATGCCTGTTAAAACTGAAAAAGGTTATGCGTATTCAACGATCGAGTTTGAAGTTGATGGTGAGCCGTATACACTTGAGTTCAAAAAGAGGTAACTAGAATAATGGTTAAAAAACTTTTCACCCTCTTTCTGCTGTTATTTATCAATATTGGATTTGCCAATATTGGCCTCGCTCAAATAGCGTCGGCAGAAGCGTCTGCACGGCCGCAACCAACTGAACAGGAAATAAAGAACCAATGTGCACTAATTGGTAACCTAACGTTCTTGGCGATCGAAAAGTTCAAAAAGGGCCGCGAGCTTGACCAAGCTAAAGATGAACTTTCGCGTGTTGCTGAAACAGCCTTCAATAAAGAAGAGTTTGCAGCGTTTAGCGATAAGTTGCGGGAGCGTTACAATGCAGCGGTGCTTGATGCATTTCTACAGGATCGATCAGATCCAAAAACTGCGGCTCAAAAACAAATCAAAGATTGTATCAGGCAAAATCTATAGAACTTTTCTAATCTTTGGTCGTAGAAATTTTTAATCAGTAGAGCTCTGTTCGCACCGAAGGTTTTTCTTTATTTTAATGACCCTCCTCCGTGATAGGTGTCAAATTTAATTGCCGTTAACCCACTGCTTGAAAACACAATTTTTATATACTGGCTCTAAGATTGAATACGAAAATAGAAAAAAGAGAAATACGATTGTTTGATTGGTTTTGCTTTGCTATTTATTTTATCGGCTCAGATAAAACGAGTACTTCCTTGTGCCCAACCTGTTTGATATGCCATTTAGATTGCCGCAACATTTGTCCCATAATCACGTCTCTGTTATTTGCCAAATGGCTCACAGTTTCCACCGTGGCTAAAAGTGACTTTTCAAATCTTTCTGATCTGTCTTCGGACTTTTGCAGCAGTTTTTCCAACATATTCGCTTTATCTTCGAAAGCCTTGCATTGTGACTTTAGGCTTTGAATTAACAGCTCATTAGCATGTTTATCATCTGAGTTTTTCTGGGCTTTATTCTGAAGACTATAGACCTGCTCAGTGTCGGGAGATTTACTGCACAGTAGTTTTGTTAATTTCAGCGCATCTTTAATTGAGACTCCATCGTCTTTGATTTCCATTTCTGAATTTTTCGCGAGAAATCTAATTAATGAAAGGCGTCGTTCTGCAACCTCGCTAATTTGCTCAAATTTTACCCAGGTTTCGGTTTTCATGTTATTCTTGCCTTACTTGTGTCACCAAATAAATCACATTGCCTATGTGTTTAATTAACCCACATCCGTCGAATGAGTTTATTCTTGAAGATAAATGTATGAATTAGCACTGCAATAAGGTGTAAAAGTATGAAAAGTAATAACACGGCTCGCAGTAGACCGTGCGCATCTGCTGCAGCCTCTGAACTTTGATACCAAGCAAAGCCGCCAGTTATAGGAAGCAAGATCAAAATTCCATAAAAACTAAGATGTACAACGCTGGCGATCGTATCGAATATTTTGGGTTGGCTTCCTGCTTTTTCTGGAACTCCAGTGTCAATTCTTATCCAAAAACGTACAGCAGTTAGGATGCCGATTATTCCACCAATTCCTAAGTGCATACTGACGAGCGGACTGTTTAAAAATGGCTTGTCTTCTAGCATTGTTTCAAAGGCATTAACGATCGCTTCATGAAACGCATATTGAGCAATGACCAATAAAAATATGATCCAATGGAGTGATACTTGTGCTCGGCTGTATTTCAATTTACTTTCTCCGCGGTTTATCGGATAAATATTGAACGTGAGTATCGAAAAGTAAAGTTCACTAATGCTGTTAATCACGACTACTTCTTAATTATCGGAGGGGCGATAAGAAGAATTATTTTAAGGAGACATCTTGCCAATAGAACGTGACATATATCAAATGTACAGGGATGGCCCTTTTGATTGGCTAAACCCAATTGATATATTTACCGATTTCTTGACGGATGGCCCGAGGCAGGCATGGTCATCACTAACACATAATGAAAAATTGCGTGAAATCCAAAGACAATATCCCAACTTAACGCTTGAGCGTATACAGAGCATCTTAGACACGCTTCAGTCGAGCTAACTAGAGTCGTTATTTTCTTCCAGCTATTTTTTCATCGGGTCGTTTTTGGATTGGCATTGCGATACTTCATGAAGTAGCACTACGCCAAATACGAAAGCATTTGGGAGAGTGTGATGAAAACAGTTGTAAATAGTTGGAACGAGTGGGACCCCCTGAAACACGTCATCGTTGGACGTGCGGATAATTGCCATATTCCGCCAGAAGAACCTGCGTTGGACGCGAAGGTCCCTGAGGACAGCGATATGCGCGGACAGTGGGGACGTCGCCCTCAAGAAACCATCGATCGCGCAAATGAATTATTGGACAATTTTGCCTCGCAGTTGGAAAAACGTGGTGTGCGTGTTGATCGTCCCACGCCCACCGATTTTTCTTTGCCGGTTACAACACCTGATTTTCACACGGATAGCCAATTTGGCTGTATGCCGCCACGCGATGTTTTATTGACTGTTGGTTCGGAAATCCTTGAAGCCACAATGTCTTATCGCTGCCGCTGGTTCGAATATCTAAGCTATCGCCCATTGATGCAAAAATATTGGGAAGAGGATCCAAACTTCCGTCATGAGGCCGCGCCAAAACCACGCCTGACAAACGAGGATTATCACCCTGATTACTTGTCCGACAAAATAGGCGTGGAAAAACGTCTTCAGTGGGCTGCAGAAAAATTCTTTGTTACGACAGAGGAAGAACCATTATTTGATGCTGCGGATGTTCTGCGTTTTGGTAGGGATTTAGTAGTGCAACATGGGTTCACAACAAACCTAAAAGGCATTGAGTGGATTAGACGCCATTTCCCTGATCACCGTGTTCACGCAGTGAATTTTCCAGGCGATCCTTATCCAATTCACATTGATGCGACATTTACTCCGTTGCGTCCTGGTTTGATCCTGAACAATCCGCAGCGTCGTTTACCAGAGGAACAGCGTAAAATGTTCTTGGACAACGGGTGGGAAATTGTTGATGCGGCGCAGCCTGCACACAATGCACCGCCTCCCTTATGTTATTCCTCTGTCTGGCTCAGCATGAATGTATTGGTGTTGGATCCAAAAACAGTGTGTGTGGAAAAGTCCGAGGTCTACCAGGCTGAGCAAATGGATAAATTGGGTATGGAAGTCGTCGAGGTCGATCTGCGCGATGCTTACGCATTCGGGGGTGGTCTACATTGTTGCACCGCGGACGTTTATCGGGAAGGCAAATGTGAGGATTATTTCCCGCATCTGACATAAGACCTCCATTCGTTTGAAAAATGTTAGCCACCCTGCTGATCATCGGATTGGCAGGGTATTTTTGGGGTCGTGTGGCGGGTTGAACATGAACAGCGCGCTACGGCAAAACTTTCAACCAGCACCAAATTGTCAAAACAGAAAGTGCTGTTGCTATTAACACTCCTGATGCCGCAACACGCTTTGCGCGATTATACATGCTTGCAAAGATATAGCAGTTGATACCTGGCGCCATAGCACTGGTTAAAACGGCAGATCGAAGTTCGGAAACGCTAAGACCCCAGAATTGTCCAAGGCTCCAAACGATTGCAGGATGCACCAATAAGGAAATTCCAACGACCCATGTGATCGCGCCAAAGTCACCCTCGGGGCGGTATTGATACAAGACACCTCCCATGCCGAAAAGCGCGGCGGGCAGGGCGGTTGTTGCCACCATGTTTGCGCCGTCTAACAAAGCCTTGGGTAAAGCGATATCGGCAATATTGACCAATAGGCCGAGCAAAATCGCGATGAAAAGCGCATTCTTCATCATGGATTTGCTCACGTTCAGCGCGACCCACGCAATACTGTCGCCATCACTTTTGGCAATTTCCATCGCTGTGATCCCAACGAAGTAACAAAAGGGTGCATGTAAAGATACAATGGCAAAGTTCGCGACCAGCGCATCAATCCCATATGCGCGTTCCGTAATGGCTAGGCCCATCATAACCGAATTCGAAAACAGACTCACAAAACCAATTGCAACGCTATCCTGTGCGCTGCGTTTGAAAATATATCGCGCGCCCAGAAACCCAAGCGCAAATCCAGAGAAGGCACCGATATAATAACTTCCCATCAATTGGAAAGAATAGGCTTGGCCTAGGTCAATCTTGATCAAGGCCATGAAAAGCAAACAGGGTATTGCAAAATTTTGGGTATAGGACATCAATCCCTCAACGGCAGCGGTTGAAAATACCTTGTGCCAAACGACGATATACCCAAACCCCACGACCAAGAACACGGGAAGGATGACATCAAGAAGCGCCTGCATCCGGGATCAATCCGCGTATTCTATGACCATGCCGTCAAAGGCAGGGAGAATGTGATCCGGTGTTTCCGCTAGAACAGTTTCATAATCCAAATCAATATGCATATTGGTCAACACAGCGTTTGGCACACCTGACTTTTTGATCCATTCCAACGATTGTTCCAAATGCGTATGCGTTGGATGCGGGTCACGCCGCAACGCATCCAAAACCCAACAATCGGCCCCGGATACTACGTCCCATGCGGCATCATTCATTGCTGAAACATCTGGTAAATAAACCAAATCCTTGATCCGAAAGCCGAGCGCGTCGATGCGACCATGTTCTACCTCGAACGGGGTGAACGTGATGTCGCCTCCTGCACCCGTTATTCTAACAGGACCATCCAGCAAGTTCAGGTTCAAAATGGGGGGATACGAACTTCGTTCAGGTTGAATAAAGACGTAACCGAAACGGTCCAATAATGCATCACACGTGGTTTGGTCTGCCCACACATTCACCCGTTCGCGCATGTTGAACACCACCATGCGCAGGTCATCCACACCATGGACATGATCAGCGTGTGAGTGTGTGTAGATCACCCCGTCCAACGCACCGACACCGGCATCAATCAATTGCTCGCGCATATCGGGTGAAGTGTCGATCAAAACACGCGTTATTCCCTGATCCGTTTCGCGCGTCACCAGCATCGAACAGCGACGGCGTCGGTTTTTTGGGTTGGTTGGATCGCAATCGCCCCAGTGCCCCCCAATACGTGGTACACCGCCAGAGGAACCACAGCCCAAAATATGAAACCTTAAGCGCGCGCTCATGCGGTTGCCTGCTGAGGAGAAACCTTGGAGAATAGTCGCTCAAAATTCACCTCTATTTGGGTCGCAAAATCCGCAAGCTCCATGTCGAAGAGATCTGCGCCGACCTGTGCAGTGTGCATTGAGTATGCGGGTTCATTGCGCTTTCCACGATGAGGTGGGGGCGCCAAATATGGGCTGTCTGTTTCAACAAGAATACGATCAATCGGCGCCTGCGCGAAAATATCACGTAAGTCTTTGGATTTGGGAAAAGCCGCAATGCCCGACATGGACAAGTAAAACCCTAAATCTAACGCAGCTGTGGCCAAATCTGCAGAAGACGAAAAACAATGCATGACGCAGCCATAGGGTTTGTGCGCGTACTCCTCACGCAGGATGTTCGCCATATCTTTGTCTGCGTCGCGCGCATGAATAATCAGAGGTAAACCTGTTTCTTGCGCGGCTTGAATATGAATGCGTAGGCTTTGTTTCTGGGCTTCCGCACTCTCTGCCGTGTAGTGATAATCCAACCCCGTTTCGCCGATCCCAACAAATTTCGGATGCTGGGACAGAGCGACCAACTCATCAACCGATGTCATGGGTTCTTTTACGACGCTCATCGGGTGAACACCTGCCGCATAATAGACGGGTTCATGCGCCTCTGCGATCGCGCGCACCGTAGGTTCCTGATGAAGTTTCGTACAGATTGTCACCATACGATGAACGCCTGCTGCAATTGCACGTTCTATAACTGTAGAAAGCTCGCTGTCGAAATCAGGAAAATCAAGGTGACAGTGACTATCAGTAATGCGGATCATGTAAAGCCCTGAGCGCGTTTTGCGCATTGTTCAATCTTGAATATCATATCTAGGACCAATGCGACGGGGTCAAGGTTCACAGCGCGCCCGTGTTGAAATCTATTAGACAGCTCTTGACACAATTCCGCCCAATCCTGCGCAGAATGTGGCGTTGGACAAAGTTTTGAGAATATCTCAACTTCGCTCGAATGCAGCAATTCGGCAGGGTTATTACCTGTGGCCCCGAATACCGCCAATCGTGACAGTACGCGATCAATCATCAAGGCAAGGATGTCTAAATCTTCAGTGCTGGTGCGGCCTGCATATTGTTCAGAAAACCTGATTGCGCTGGGGCGATCAATTTTTGGCGCTTGGGCGATAAGGCCAAGTATTTGGTGGTAGACGGCCGGCCCCTTATGTTGCGCAAGACGTATCGCCTCACCTGCTGATCCTGCGGATAGGGTTGATAAGGCTCCCATTTCTGCTGGGTCGATCTCTAGTTCTTGGGTCGCCAAAATGGAATCAATATCAACCTGAGACAGCGCGCCTAATCGCAACGTGCGACATCTAGAACGGATCGTCGGCAATATACGCGAGGGTTGGTGCGAAATTAACAATAAAATTGTGTGTTTTGGCGGTTCCTCTAGCACTTTCAACAGTGCATTCGCCGCGTTAATATTCATGTCGTCTGCTGCATCAATGATCACGACGCGCCGCCCACCATCCGCTGCAGACAGTGCGAAAAAGGATTTTAGCTTACGAATTTCTTCGATTGTAATTTGCGCTTTGAATAGCTTGCGCTTTGCATCAAACGGACGGCGCACAACGCTTAATCTGCCTTCTGATCCTGCTTGAATACGGCGCAGTACAGGGTGATCAGGGGCAATATCTAGGGTTTCAATCACCTCGGGCGTATCGCCAAATAGGGATGGTCCCTCCTCCTTGATCGGGGAACACAGCAGATATTTCGCAACGCGCCATGCGAATGTGGCCTTACCTATGCCCTTGGGACCTGTGATCATCCAAGAATGATGTAGCCGCCCTTCGTTTATAGCATTAAGGAATATATCTTCGGCATTCTCATGTCCAATCACTGCGGGTGCCTCTGAAGGGTGTTTTGCCCCTTCAATTGCGTCCGAGGTTGGAATGCTGTCATCATCAAGGCTCATAAGAGTCGGTGCACCACACTTAGAACGTCTGCCGCAACAACGTCGATGCCGCGTAGTCCATCTATAACTTGAAAGCGTTCAGAGTATTCTTCTGCCAGTTTCAAAAAACCGACGCGCATCTTTTCTTGCAGTGAAATGCCAAAATCTTCAAAACGTTCTTCGACTGTGTTTCTAGCCTTAGCGCGGGACAATCCCAATTTTGGATCCAGATCAATCAAAACCGTTAAATCTGGATCGCGCGGGATCATCAGGCTGTGTAACTCATCGACCAATGTACGCAAATCCCCACGACTTAGTCCCTGATACATGCGAGTACTATCGGCAAAGCGATCACAAATGACAATTTTTCCTGCATCAAGCGCTGGCAAAATTATTTTTTCCAAATGATCACGACGCGCGGCGGTGAACAATAAAATTTCGCTTTCTGCGGACCATCGATCTGGATCACCCTGCAGTACCAGCGAGCGAATTTCTTCAGCACCGAGGGACCCACCTGGTTCACGTGTTAGAACAATATCGTGGCCTAATTCTTCCAACGTCTTGGCCAGGATTTTGGCCTGTGTCGATTTGCCAGAGCCATCTATGCCTTCGAACGATATGAAGCGCCCTTGCCTCAAGACCCATTCTCGGATTGAGAGTTCACCTGAGATACTAACGATTGGCCGGCAGTCAAAACACGCCGAAAAAAGCCACCTCGCGTAATGTTTTCGGCGGCAACCAAGGGAATGCGCGTTTCCTCCAATTCCGGGATTGTCACCACTAAATGTCCAAGGCTATCACCTTTGTTAATCGGCGCTGGTATTGGATTTAGGTATTCAACATCAAATCTTACTTGGGCATCGCCCAATACCGGAACAAGCGTCGTGAGGTCTTTTGAGAGCGCTAATCCAACATCGGCAGTGGACCCATCCCACACAGTTGCGCGAGTGACGACATCACCTGATTTACCAAAACTACGCGTGGAAAATTGGCGGAACGCCCAATTTACAATTGTTTCGGCCTCATCCGCACGCTGATTGGCACTGGACAGGCCAGAGAGAACAAACACAATGCGACGTTCGCCTTGCTGTGCAGAGCCGACGAGTCCATAGCCAGCCTCTTCCGTGTGGCCCGTTTTTAATCCGTCCGCACCGATGCCCAATCCCAAAAGGGGGTTACGGTTGCGTGTATTGGCGGGCGCGCGCCCGTCAAATTTAAATTCACGCTGCGAAAACATATCATAGTATTCAGGAAAATCTTCGATCAGACGTGTGGCAAGTAGGCCCAAATCGCGCATGCTCATTCTATGCAAAGGATCCGGCCAACCATTGGAATTTTGAAACGTTGAATTTGTCATGCCCAACTGTTGTGCTCGCTGCGTCATCAATTTGGAAAACCCAGCTTCGGTTCCATCAGGTGATAGCGCCTCGGCAATAACTGCACAGGCGTCATTACCTGATAAAACGATGATACCGCGCAGTAGATCCGCCACAGAGACGCGATCCGTTGTGTCCAAAAACATCGTAGATCCCCCATAGGATTGGGCATGTGCCGAGACGGGGAGTTTTTCTTCAAGGCTGAGTTGACCCGCACGGATAAATTCGAATGCGATGTAAAGCGTCATCAGCTTTGACATTGAGGCGGGGGGTAGCGGTGTATCAGCGTTTTTACTCAACAGGACCGTACCAGTGGTCAGGTCGTAAATATACGCAGCTTTTGCGTTTGTCTCGAAGGCTTGGGCACCACCGATGGAAAAACCCCAAAATAGAAGCGCGCAGAAGAGCTTAATTTTTGACAGCATATGCATCAGCAAATCCTGCATCTGTAACTATCTTGAGTATAGCCGCCATCTCTGCCGTCGTTGCAGCAGGGCCCACAATTACGCGCCAGAACGGTTTGTTGTTCATTTTCAGTTCGCTCATCGATGCAGAAAGCCCGTTGGCGGTCATGCTTGAGACCAAACCACGCGCGTTCGACTCGACACCAAAAATACCAATTTGCAGGTATGGCTTACGAAGACTGCTCGGCTTTGGTTTGGGCGTTGGCGTGTCTGCAGCAGAGATCGCCGTTTCTGCGGTTTTTTGGATTAGATCCAAGCTTTCTTCGATAACTTGGTTCTCGACCGTTTTGGCTTCTGGTGTTTCCTCGGGTACTGATCGGCTGCGTAGAGCAACAACCGACACATTGGTTGGCTGTTTTGCTAAAATCCCTAACGCGTCTGCGGCATCAGAAGAAAGTTGCAGGCTTGGTCCAGAAAATTCATGTTTGCGACCGAAAAGAGCACCTATAACAAACTTTCCATTTTGTGGGTTTCGAATGATCACTTTTTCAGGGTCTATTGCGTTCGGATGAGCGACCCAAATACCCCCCAGTGAGGGACGGCCGTCCCATAGACCCGCTTCAGAAATATTTACTACATCAGGTGCTTCGACATCGCGTTTTACCAAATTTGTAACAGTGCTTGGTGTATCGGTTGATGCATTTTCACCCAAATCCAGTCCTACGCATCCCGCCAGTAGGGTAATCAAAATCCCACATGCCGCCCATTTGCTTCCCGTTTTTTGCTTTGTGATCAGCATTTTGCCCCTTTGCTGTCTACCGCTCGTTTTATCTTTTTGTAGAAACTTAACCCTAATTGCGTTTTATGAAAAGCCGCATCGTCAAATTGTGCGAAACTTTTCCGACAACAAAATATTGAAATGAATGCAAGGAAGTTATGTGTAACGATCTGCTTTCACCCGCGTTTTATAACAGTCTTATGAAAATTCTTCAAAATTGCACTTTTAGAATCAATTTGCATCCACTAAGCGTAAACCGTCGGAGGAGTGGCAGAGTGGTTGAATGCACCGGTCTTGAAAACCGACGTACGTTAACGCGTACCGTGGGTTCGAATCCCACCTCCTCCGCCATTTATCCACATTAAATATCTGTTTATGTTTAATAAATTATAAATATAAATATTTTTACCCACCAATCTACCCACCAAAAGACGCAAGGTTATATGAACCTTTCTGAGACAATTAAAAGCAAGGACCTTGTCTGCGTAAAGCTGTAATATCTTCGTTATTTGTTAAAAATTTGTTCCGTATTCAAAAGCGCCGGACTTCGTTGTTCTCACTAAATCAACTTTAGCCAACTTAAAGTATTCTCCTAAATGCTGCCGCATTTGGGCGATGTTAGTGGAAAACTATCTCTCACCCAAACACAGTTTCGGAATTTCTCTGTCATTGATCAACAACGGTCTTACTAATTGAATCATGCAGATCCATGGCGTCGTGGGTTTTTTTGGGGTTTTTTCTGACAGTGCCATTATTTCTATTACGGTGTTCGTGCCAATCCTGATTTGACTCGTCTCAACGGGATTGAGCTTTCGATTGAAGAAACGCCTTGGACTTTGGTGAGTGTTCCAACCAGAAATCTTTCAAAATCGGCCAAACACGTAGTTACGATTCTCAGCATGTAGTCTCGATTTCCGGTCATCAGCCAACAATCTACGACTTCGGGAAAATTGTTTACCGCAGTCTCGAACGTGGCAAGGGCACCATCAACCTGTTTGTCGAGTTGAACCGACACAAATACTGATACGCCAAACCCCAATTTAACTTCATCAAGCAGGGCGGCATAGCCGATGATAAATCCTGCTTCTTCGAGGTTATGCAATCGCCTTGCGACCGGCGAGGGGCTTAACCCAACGCGCTCACTCAAGTCTGTTAGGGTAGCGCGCCCGTCTTTCTGAAGCTCACGCAGGATCGCGGCGTCAATATTATCATAGTTAGTGATTTCCATTGATATAACCATATTTTTTACTTTAATACGCTAATATTATAAAAAATTTTGTTAAAAAAGACCAGAAAAATCGCCAGAGGAGTGCTAAATTTACCGAACTCTTTCAACTACTACCGGGCTCCGAAATGAACACACCACAAAACTCTCATCTTAAGACAATCGAACGACGGCTACTGTGGCTTTCGCACTGGATGATCCACAATGCCAATCACATTCGCCCAAAGGTCGATGGGATCAAGGTCGGGGGGCACCAGGCGTCCTCGGCGTCCATGGTGTCGATTATGACGGCACTGTATTTCTCGGCACTTAGACCGGAAGATAGGGTCGCTGTGAAACCTCACGCTTCGCCCATATTTCATGCGATGCAGTATCTTATGGGAAATCAGACACGCGAAAAGATGGAGAATTTTCGTGGGTTTGGCGGGGTTCAATCCTATCCATCGCGTACAAAAGATATTGATGATGTGGATTTTTCGACTGGCTCTGTAGGGCTCGGGGTAGCAATCACATCTTTTGCATCCATCGTACAAGATTACATTCAGGCAAAGACTTGGGGCAAGGATCAAAGACTGGGCCGCATGATCGCTCTGGTTGGCGATGCGGAGCTTGATGAGGGTAACATTTACGAAGCCCTTCAAGAAGGCTGGAAGAATGATTTGCGCAATTGTTGGTGGATCATCGATTATAACAGGCAGTCTTTGGACGGTGTTGTACGTGAAGGTTTGTTTAAGCGCGTTGAGCAAATATTTGATGCCTTTGGCTGGGATGTGGTGCGCGTAAAATACGGCACCCTTCAGCGTGCTGCATTCGCTGAAAAGGGTGGCGACAAACTTAAAGACTGGATTGATAGCTGCCCTAACCAGCTTTATTCCGCTCTGACATTCATGGGCGGCAAGGTCTGGCGCGAGCGCCTGATGGAAGCGTTGGGTGATCAAGGTGATGTCTCCGCACTGCTGGACGCGCGCAGTGACGAAGAACTGGCGCTGTTGATGGAAAACCTCGGTGGAAACTGCGTTGAAACCATGGCAGAAACTTTTAACGCCGTTAAACATGACCGCCCTGTTTGCTTTTTGGCCTATACGATCAAAGGCTGGGGAACCCCCATTGCGGGTCACAAGGATAACCACGGTGGGTTAATGAATAAAACACAAATGGTAGCTTGGCAAAAGCATATGGGTGTGTCCGCGGGTGACGAGTGGGACAAGTTCGCCACGGTTGAGGATCCTGGTTCGCTACAATCTTTTTTGGATCAGGTTCCGTTTTTTGCCAATGGCCATCGTCGCTATTCTGACGAAATTATTTCTGTTCCTTCGATAGAGTTGAGTTCAGAGCGTGAAATTTCTACGCAAATGGCCTTTGGAAAAATACTCGATGATCTTTCCAAAGGCGACAGTAAACTGGCTCAGCGGATTGTTACGACATCGCCAGATGTGACTGGCACCACCAACCTTGGGCCCTGGGTCAACCGCCGCAAACTCTTTGCCCGAAAAAAACTGGAAGATACATTCATAAACGAAAACATCCCTTCGACGGCAAAGTGGGAATTTACACCTGACGGTCAACATATTGAACTCGGTATCGCTGAAATGAACCTGTTTTTACTCCTTGGTGCCTTAGGTCTTTCACATTCGATCTTTGGCAAACGTCTCATTCCGATCGGCACAGTCTACGACCCTTTTGTCGCTCGCGGCCTCGATGCTCTCAACTACGCTTGCTACCAGGATGCGCGGTTCATGATTGTTGGCACGCCCTCGGGCATTACACTATCGCCTGAAGGCGGCGCGCATCAATCCATTGGTTCGCCTCTCATCGGCATCAGCCAGGATGGACTGGCGGCGTTTGAACCAGCCTTCGCGGATGAATTGGCGATTATCATGAAGTGGTCCTTTGACTATTTGCAGCGTGATGGTTCGGACGATCCCGATGAGCGCACTTGGTTGCGCGATGAAACTGGCGGCTCGGTTTATTTGCGGCTCAGCACAAACCCGATTGAGCAACCCGGTAAGCGCGTTGATGATAGCTTTCGACAGGGAACAATTGATGGCGCCTACTGGTTGCGCGAACCTGGGCCAAACTGTGAAGTTGTTATCGCTTATCAGGGCGTGGTCGCACCCGAAGCGATAAAAGCTGCTGGAATAATCGGCGAAGGGCGCCGTGATGTCGGGGTTTTAGCAGTCACTTCCGCCGACAGGCTCAATGCAGGCTGGACCGCTGCTCAACGCGCCCGCTCACGCGGGAATGCAGCGGCACAATCTCATATTGATGCCCTAATGGCCGACTTGCCGTCGTACTGTAAGCTGATCACGGTTATTGATGGGCACCCGGCAACACTTTCCTGGCTGGGGAGCGTTCAGGGCCACCAGACAATTCCTTTGGGTGTTGAGCACTTCGGTCAGACCGGGACGATTGCCGAACTCTACCGGCATTTTGGCATAGATGCGCAAAGTATCGTTGATAAGGTGCAGGGTTTGACCAGTGGACAGCCTGTCGCATGGCTCCTGAAATCATAACCCCTCGGGGTAAACTAAATACGGCTTCGTACATTCGGTCGGTCGCCAATAGAGGCATAGGCAACGAAGTCTTTGCCGATTTTAAACGGCTGCACGTCTAAATCAGGACCGCGGAAGGTTTTGGTGAGGGATGTAAGTTTAGCGGAGTTCAGAAGGGTAATACGACACGTCATAGACAAGATTTTATCAGACTAACCGCCTCAGGAAAACAAAAGT
>Ga0255765_1003366_pt1 | contig 17164 bp, 28 predicted proteins | sample 041ome_8_FD_179965 | JGI IMG/M metagenome (GOLD analysis project Ga0255765, IMG submission 179965) | Coastal salt marsh microbial communities from the Groves Creek Marsh, Skidaway Island, Georgia - 041407BS metaG (version 2) | ecosystem: Environmental > Aquatic > Marine > Intertidal zone > Salt...
GTCGTACCAGGCGTGGTTCTTATGCTACATATCTCGACATCTCTCATCCCGATGTAATACAGTTTTTAGAAATGAGAAAACCTACAGGCGACCAGAATGTGCGTTGTCTGAACTTGCATCACGGTATCAATATTAACGATAGGTTTATGGAACTTGTTGAGCGCTGCATGGCAGACCCTGATGCTGATGACGGCTGGAACCTCACTGATCCACACACAGGTGAGATACGTGACACTATCTCAGCTAAATATCTGTGGCAGAAGATACTTGAACTACGTATGGAAACAGGCGAACCATACATCCACTTCATTGATACAAGTAATAAACATTTGCCTGAATTTCAAAAGAACCTTGGACTGAAAATTCACCAGTCTAATCTTTGCAGTGAGATTATTCTTCCCACTGACAAAGATAGAACAGCAGTATGTTGTTTGTCATCTGTAAACTTAGAACACTATGACTCTTGGTCTAAGAACACAATGTTCCTCCGTGACATGGCAGAGATGTTAGACAACGTATTGCAATTCTTTATTGATAAAGCTCCTGATCAAGTTGCTCGTGCTAAGTTTTCAGCAATGCGTGAAAGGAGTATTGGGATTGGCGCACTAGGCTTCCATGCCTATCTACAGAAGAACATGATTGAATGGGAATCATGGCAGGCTACTAGTGCTAACATGAGAATGTTTAGACATATCAGGAGTAAACTTGATGAAGCAAATTTGGAATTGGGTACAGAACGAGGAGAAGCGCCTGACGCAGCTGGCACAGGAAAAAGGTTTAGCCATATTATGGCTATTGCTCCTAATGCCTCTTCCTCTATTATTATGGGTAACACTTCGCCTTCTATTGAACCGTTTAGGGCAAACGCATATAGGCAAGACACTCTCTCCGGGTCTCATCTTAATAAAAATAAGCATCTGGTGGGAGTTATTCAAAGTAAGATTGAAGCTGGGGAAACAAAACAGACAGAAGATGAGATCTGGTCCTCAATCATCTCAAATGACGGATCCGTACAGCAACTCAGATTCCTGACAGAAGAAGAAAAGAATGTATTTAAAACTGCTATGGAAATAGATCAGCGTTGGTTGATTGACCATGCTTCAAAACGTCAGGAGTTTATCGACCAAGCACAATCACTTAACTTGTTCTTCCGTCCAGATGTAAACAAGAAGTATCTACACCTTGTACACTTCTTGGCATGGAAGTCAGGACTCAAGACATTGTACTACTGTCGCTCAGAAAAAGTAGGTAAGGCGGATAAAGTATCTCGTAGGATTGAACGTGATATTATCAAAGAATCTGATATGACAGCTCTTGTTGAGAGCAGTGAATGTTTAGCGTGTGAAGGATGATTCAATTAATAAACAGCAGCTATCCTAAACACCTCATATTAGATTTTTGTGCTAAGTCCATAGGCGATACAAGACCTAATGCTGCGAATATGGACCCGGTGGATTGGGAAAACAAACCAAATACCTTAATGTATCTTTTATACATAGAAAAAAGGTTTGACGATCCTAAAGCAGGTTACCTTATAGAATTGGAACATGGAAACATTGTAGCTGGGCATGGTTGGTATCCTAGTGATTGGGATGAAAATATATATGTAGAATCTAGAGCATATACTATACCTGGAAGATTAAAAGGACTTAATGTCGCTAGTGCATCTAACACAAATTTGTTGACATATCTAATAGAAGACATTGCCATAACGCAAGGATATCTAGGAGGCTGTGTTAGTTTAGAAACATACAATGAGTCTTTGGCTGACAGAGGCGTTAAACTAAATAATCCTACTAGATATCCTTTATATAGAAAAGAAGTAAAGGATGGTATTGTAGTAAAAGAATGGAGAGAGCCAGGTATAAGAATGAGACAATCTTATAAGTGTGGGCCTTTTAATATAAAAAATACGGAACAATTTGTTTATTATTATCTTTTCGACACTACATATAAAAAAGAATTTTTAAGGAAAATAAATGAAAAAACTAACTGAAGAACGATCTTACTTCAAACCTTTTAATTATGCTTGGGCATATGATGCCTGGTTGAAGCACGAACAGTCTCATTGGTTACACACAGAAGTACCGATGGCTGAAGATGTAAAAGACTGGAAAAACAAATTATCAAATGAGGAAAAGGCCTTTCTTACAAACATCTTTCGTTTCTTTACACAGGGTGACATTGACGTAGCAGGTGGCTATGTTAATAACTATCTCCCATACTTCAAGCAACCTGAAGTCCGTATGATGCTTGCAGGATTCGCAGCACGAGAGGCATTGCACGTAGCAGCATACTCACACCTTATTGAAACACTAGGTATGCCTGAGTCTACGTACAACGAATTCCTTGAGTACGATGCTATGAAAGATAAGCACGAATACTTTATGGACTTATCAACAGCAGGAAAGGATACTTCTACTATCGCTACTAACATTGCAGCCTTCTCAGCATTTACTGAAGGTATGCAGTTGTTCTCGTCTTTCATTATGTTGTTGAACTTCCCACGCCATGGTAAGATGAAAGGCATGGGTCAGATTGTTACGTGGTCAATTGTAGACGAAACATTACACGCTGAGAATATGATTAAATTGTTCCGTGAGTATGTTAATGAGAACATTGACATCTGGAATGACGACCTCAAAGGAAAGATATATACTATTGCTGAAAAGATGGTAGAACTTGAGGATAAGTTTATTGACCTAGCATTTGCTATAGGTCCAATGGAAGGGCTGACCAGTGAAGATGTTAAAAAATACATTCGATATATTTGTGACAGACGACTGATTACTTTGGGACTCAAAGGTATTTTTAAAGTGAAAAAGAATCCTTTGTTGTGGGTTGAGGAAATGATTAACGCACCCACGCATACAAACTTCTTTGAGAACAGAGCAACAGACTATGCACGTGGTGCTACAACAGGTACCTGGGATGAAATATGGGCATAAAGTGGATTGAATACTATTGTAAGATAGCAGAAGAAACAGCAAAGCTATCAACAGCAATCAAGCTAAAAGTAGGATGTGTCATTGTAAAAGACAACAGGATACTTTCTATTGGTTACAATGGTATGCCATCTGGTTGGAGCAACGAGTGCGAAACATCAACAGAAGATTTAGACTATACACACACGTTTAACCAAAAGTATTTGAGAACTAAACCAGAAGTATTACACGCAGAGGCAAATGCCTTGATGAAACTGTGTAAGTCAACAGATTCAAGTGAAGGCGCTACATTATTTGTAACGCATTTTCCCTGCATTGAATGTGCTAAACTCATTTATCAGGCAGGCATTTCTCAGGTGTACTATATAAATGAATACAATGCTTCAAAGGGAAGCGGATATAATTTTTTACGAGAGGCAGGAATAGAAGTATGTCAAAGAAAACATTAGACCAGTATTGCACACATTGCGGTTCAGAATTTATGGTTACATTTGATGAGGAAAATCACATGGATGAGCCTGTATTCTGTGCTTTTTGTGCGCAACTAATTACAGACCAAGAGCTTGAGTTTGATGAGGACTAATTATGTCAGATCAATGGCACGGAGGCAAAGGTAGCAAATACAGAAAAGTAGATGCTCAAAAATTTGCTGATAATTGGGACGCTATTTTTGGTAAAAATAAGGACATAAATACTACTACCACAGACGAGGTAGTAGATAATGGCGACAAAGAAGAAGCGGAAACCGAAAGAGAAACAGATCCATAGGGTTTATTGCACATATTTTCCTAATGGTGATTATTACATAGGATACTCTGGCAAAACACAGAGGCTCTATGAAAAATATTATGGTAGCTCTAAGTATGTTACAGAATATGAGGGTGAACTTACAAAGGAAACTATTGCTGAGTTTGAGAAAAAGTCTCATGCTAAGATGCAAGAGTTTCTATTACAGTGGCAACAACGTCACGATCCGAAATGTCTAAACTCTATGCTAAATATAAGACTGAACAAAGAGCCATTGGCTGACTTTGTTCCGTTGGAGTGGAAACCAAATGTTAAAACTTGACAATGAAAATGCAGAACTTTATTCAATGGGTAGATGTGGTACAAAATCTATATCACATCATATATTAGGATATTCTTATAGTGATATTTTTAATGACGTAACTAATCAAAATAGATTTATGTTCTTTGTAAGTCCTGAAAATATTATTGAGAATAATAAAACACAGATATTGGTGTTACGTAATCCAATTGAAAGATTCATGTCTGGACATCAGTTGTGGATTGAACAATCACATTTAGATCACCCACAATATGATAGCTATGAAAAGTTTATGATATATCATGGCGCTCCTTTTTTACATAGATTAGATACGAGCATAAATTTTAAAATATTGCGGTTTGAAAAACTTGCTGACTATGTACCACACATAAACAGAGACCCTGCCTTAACTGATAGAAAATTTACGGACAGTCTATATGATTGGAATCAGGAAGAAGAACTATACCGTGTCCTGATAGAAAGTAAGGAAGAACTTTCTCCAGAGGAATTTCATAGATGTTTTTCATAGTTCTTCTTCTGTGTTCGGCATTAGCAGTATCAGCAGTAGCAGGTTGGTTCTCAATAGTAGGACTGATGGCTATCTTTCCAGGAGTGCCTATACCTATCTTGACCATGGGCATAGTCCTCGAAGTGGCAAAACTTGTCACCGCCTCATGGATATATCGTAATTGGGACACAGCAGCATTACTACACAAAGTCTACTTGACATTATCTGTAGTTGTGTTATCATTTATTACAAGTATGGGAATCTATGGGTTCCTATCCAAAGCACATATTGAACAAACTATTACAATGGGAGGCGACAATGCTCTACAGATAGAGAGTATTGAAAGGAGAATAGGTAACGAGAGGCGTGTCATCACGGATGCTGAGAATGTCATTGCTAGTTTAGATGCCTCTGTACAAATTCTACAAGACTACGATAGAATACGAGGCCCTGATGGTGCATTGGCTGTTAGAGCTTCACAGGCAGAAGAAAGACAAAGCCTTAATGCTTCTATTGAACAGGCAATTCAGAATATTGAGTCACTTGAGGATAACTTACGGCCACTTAGACAAATGGCATTACAGCAAGAAGCAGAAGTTGGCCCGGTAAAATACATTGCGGCACTTATATATGAAAATCCTGAAGAAATGCTTGACAACACGGTACGAATTGTAGTAATATTAATAGTATTAGTTTTTGACCCATTGGCTATTTTACTTGTGATAGCGGCCAACCAGTCATTATTACAACGTAGAGGTGAACAAATAAGTTTTGTTACAATAGATACTGTAGAGCCTGAACCAGAGGACTTTGGTATTGAACCTGAAAAATCAGAACTGACTGACACCGAGATAGAACAGTTTAATCGTTTAGATAGAAGTTTAAGAAGTAAATTGAGTTGGTTAGTTGATAAAAAAAGGAACGATGATGATTAAAAAAAATGATGTAGTATCGGTAGTTACTAATGTAGGTGAGTTTGTTGGTAAGTTTGTAGCAGACACACCTGAGGGAGTAACGCTTGGTGACCCTAGAATGATTGTCCACAACCAACAGGGTATGGGCTTTGCAAAGGGTGTTAGCATGGCAGGATTAGAAGAGCCTGATGAGGCTACTTTCTATAATAGCAATGTAGTAGTTGTAATGGCGGTGAATCCAGCAGTTGAAAAAGCGTGGCGTGAATTCACTTCAGGTATAGTTATATAATGGAGAATGAAATGAGTAGAGAAGATTATGTAAGCGCACTGACAAAGGGTGTATGTACTATTGTATTCAACAAGAAAGATGGTACAGAGCGTGTGATGAAAGCAACACTTGATCCTAAAGTTGTTCCAGTTGTAAAAGAAAGTGGTACTCGCACCACACCCCCCACCAATCTTGTAGTGTTTGACACTGAGAAGCAAGGCTGGCGTTCTGTCATTATTGAGAACATCAAGTCCTTCCAGTGAAAGTAACTGTAATTGGAAACGGCCTCTCAAGGAGGCCTATTCCTTTAGAAAAGATAAAAGGAATTACTATAGGGTGTAATGAAATATTTGAAGTGTTTACACCTGATTATATTTGTATAGTAGATCACAGGATGATGAAAGTCCTGCATGAGAGTAACTATTCAAACCCTGTCTATTATAGAGACTTTAGTTTAAGAAAGCAAGGCTTAGAGCCAAAAGATAATTGGCACTCTCCTTCCTTCTTGCAACACAATAGTAGCGGCAATGCTGCTCTTGGTTTGGCCATTTCATTAAAAGCCACTCAAATTGATTTGTTAGGTTTTGATTGTGGACCTGGCCGTTTATTACGACTAGATTATATGCCAGATGCTAGTTTTGATTTGTGGAAGAAAAACCTGCTTTGGCAAACCAGGAGACACAAAGGAATAAGGCGAGTTATTGGCGAAGAGTCTAGGTACATTCCAGAAGTACCCTCAATTTCCGTAGAAGATTACATAAAAGAGCTTGACAAATAAGGCTTCTTTCTGTTATAATTATAGATGTAATTATAGAAGGAGTCCTTAAATGGCAAAGACTAAACGAACCCGTAGCACATTTGTGTTACCAGAACCTAAGTGGGCCGAGTACAAACTGCTCACTGACAATTCAGAACGAGAGGTGGCCTTGCGAGATTGTCTGTATTTCGTACACTATGAGATACAAGACAAGTCAGGCATTCCACCATTCAAAAAGTGGATGAAAGAGAACTGGGATAAGGACACTGTGTCTACTATCTTAAAGTTACCTGATTCTACTTTCAATTCAGTTGCTAAATATTTCTATTGTTGGAACAAGTTGGGTTGGTTGACAGAATCAACATCTCAATGGATGGAAAAACAAAAGAATGTTTGGATAGCAGCAGCTGGTTCTTATATAGAAGAAAAAGAAGTAGCCCCCAAAGTTGTAACCATACGGGATAATCTTAATAAGTTTGCTATAGGTGTAGATGATACCATTGATAGAATCATACATGGTTCTCAGGTAACTAACTACAAGGAGTTTGTAGAGTCTTACAAGCTAAACAAAGCAGAGACTAATGAAGCAGTCAGTATTGTAGATGACCTCGCTATGGAGTTTAGACAGTTAGCACAGGGTGATGATGAGCAGTTAGTAGAAGGATACTCACACGTTAAAAGGTCTACACTCAAGCACTTGTTAGCTTTCTTTGATGGTGTTGTAACAGGCATCATGGAAACTCAGCAAGCTAAAAAGATTACACGTATCAGACGTAAGCGTCCTATTGACAAGAACAAACTTGTACGTAGGTTGAAGTACACTAAACAGCATGAGCAATATAAGTCGATTGATCCTGTTGAGATCATAGGTGCAAGTGAGGTGTGGGTGTATGACATTAAGCGTAAGCGTTTAGGTGTGTATGCGTCAGAGTATCCTAACAATTTGGGAGTTAAAGGTACAGTCATTGATAATTACTCCCTTGGTAAATCATATGAAAAGACAATCCGTAAGGAAGAATTAGTCAAATCCTTTATGGAATGTCGTAAGAATGGCTTACACGGATTTATGGATAAGATACGAGGCAAGAAGTTTCCAGCCAAGTCCCGTGTACAGGCAACAATGGTTTTGCTGAGGGTAATTAAATGATTGTAATAGACTATAACCAGGTAGCAATTGCTACATTTATGTCCGAGATTGGACACAGGCCTGGTAGTGATATTGAAGTCAATCTTCCACTACTCAGGCATATGATTATCAATACCATTCGTTCTTATCGTACTCGTTTTGGCAATGAGTTTGGTGAAATTGTTATTGCTTGTGACAACAGGCACTACTGGAGACGAGAAGTATTTCCACAGTACAAGGCACATCGTAAGAAAGATAGAGCAAAGTCAGACTTTGATTGGGGTGCTATATTTGATGCGCTGTCTATTGTACGAGATGAGTTAGCAGAACACTTCCCGTATCCTGTCATAGATGTAGAAGGGGCAGAGGCTGATGATGTTATCGGTACACTCGCTGAGTACAGTCAGACAGCAGGAGAACGTGACCAGTTGTTTGGTGATCCTACTTCTGTGCCGTATCTTATTATCAGTGGTGACCATGACTTCAATCAGCTACAGAAATGGGACAACGTGAAACAGTATGCCCCAGCATTTAAGAAGTGGATCAAACTAAAAGAACCTGTTGAAAAGGTACTGATGGAACATATTATTACAGGCGATAAGGGTGACGGCATTCCTAATATGTTATCACCTGATAATAGTTTTGTAGAAGGCATTAGGCAGAAACCTATACGTAAGAACTTACTAGCAGAGTGGAAGTCTAAGCCTCCTGAGGAATGGGTTACGGCTGATATGTCACACGGATATAATCGTAATCGTATGCTTGTTGATCTGTCACAAACTCCTCAGGAGATTAAAGATAATATTATAAATAGTTACGAATTACAGCAGGGTGGCGATAGAAGCCAGTTGTTAAACTATTTTATAAAAAACAAAATGAAAAACATGATGGATGTGTTGGGAGATTTTTAATGAGACATAGACAAGTAGATGAAGGGTTTGCCTGGGTATTCAAAGCAGAAGGAGTAGACGCTCAGGTAGCCAGGCTAAAAGAATGGGCTAAAATGAGTCAATCAGTTGTTCCGATTGTACGTATAGGTGTAGGAGCTGAGAAACCTGAATGGAATCTACCTGAGGGTATGCCCACAACAGGAATTAAAATACAAGATGACATTCCTGAAGGCATGGGTGAAACTACCCTACAGCTTGAATGGCGTAGAATAAAAGGTTTTATTACACCTGGTAGTAACATGAATAACCTGAATCAAGTTAGACGTGAACAGGTGTGGTGTAATATACTTGAGGGTATACACCACAAAGAAGCTAAAATATTGACAGCAGTTAAAGACGGTACACTTTTAGAGATGTATCCTCAGTTAGAAGCATTGTTAGAGCCTATTGGTATTACTGAATACAACAAACCAACTAAGGCAAAACCTAAGAGAAAGGCGAGGGCAAAGAAAAGTGTTAAGAAAGCTAGTTGACTGGTGGAACGGCCTCTTCCGGGAAGAGTACGAGATAACGATATACTATCCAGGGGAAAAAGCTACATTAGCAGATGGTTCAACCGTAGAAAAGGCTCCGGCTGAAAGGACATTCTCTGCTAAGAAGATTGTCAAAAAGAATCCTAAACACTTTATTTGGATTGATCTTGAAGATAGACTACATGAATTAAAGTTTCTAAACCCTGTTGTCTTTCACATTGTTAAGATTCACTAGACAAAGATTTTATATTGATTATGAAAAAAAATGATGAAGGTTGTGTGTATTTGTGGCACAATACACTGAGAAATATGTACTACCTAGGAAAACACGTAGGCTCCCCTGATGATTTGTATGCACATTCTTCTACAAAAATGGAGTCATTTAAGATGGATAATGTTCCTCCCTACTTTAGGCGCCGCATAATATTCACAGGAACGGCCGAGGAAGTTAAAAAGGAAGAAAGTCGTCTATTAAGAAGATTGTCCGCCAGGCCTGAAAAATGGGATAAATATTACAATGAGCATAAAGGGTATTCATTCAATAAAAAGAAAAAAGAAATAGTAAATACTGAAAAGATTACAGTTACAAAAGAAGAATTTGATAAAATGTTAGAGGCAATAGATGCATCAAATATGAGAAATAAGAAAAAGGCGCGAATGCTTCTCTTACTCATGTATTATACAGGAATTGGTTTTACAGAAATAGTTAAATTAAAAATAAATCATGTAATAGATAATAACGGCGAGATTAAAGATAGTTTTATATTAAAAGACCCCAAACTTCCTTTCTATGTACCAGAAGCACTCAAGGATGAAATAAAAAATTATCTTAATGATTTATACCCTTTAAATATATACGACACTGATTCATATTTTATTCCCTCACAGAAGGGAGGTGCTTATACTATAAATGGTCTTGAAAACCTTGCATCATGGTGTTGTAGAGTTTGCGGATATGATTCAATCATAAGTTTTCGCAGAACTTATGTAATGGATTTAATAAACGCAGGTTTAGCACCAAATATAATAATGAAATTAGGTCGATTTAAAAACTGGGATACTCTAAAGTTATATTATACTGAAGAACAATGTCCATTGAAAGTAATCAATAGTATTGATAGGGGTAATCTAGTCTACTAATTTATACGGATCATAAATTGTACCTAACTGATAGCCTTCAGGCACAGGGTCATTCTCTGGTATAGAAGTGTAGCCATCAGCATTACAAATATACTTGTATTTACCTCTGGCTAGTCTGGACTTAGACATTTTTAGTTTTGTAGCATAGGAATGTTTCTTTCCATAGAAGTTATTATTCTCACCTCTATTCTGTCCTGTTCTACTCTTTTTGATCTTTAGGCGGTGTGATTCTTTCAACCCATCCTTGTGTCCATGATTGGCCTTGACAGCAGCACTGATCTTTTCCTTTGTCTCCTGTGTGTGTTTACTACGCTTACGTGCTTTGTCAGTAGCAAACTCTATGCCTTCCTTCTCAGCATACTCACGCAACACTTCAACAGCAGTAGCACGACGGACAAGCTCCCTAGGCCTAGGAACACTTTCTACGTCTTTAGATTCTACTAGATAGTAGCCATCTCTGGTGTTGAATATAAAATAGGATTTCATGGGTTTGTTCTGTTTGTTACAACCAAAACATTTTTGTTGATGCGGGTTTTTGATACTGCAAGAACTCTTAGACCTGGACGTATCTTTGAGCCTTTACGAGATGAGTCATTTCTTATCAAAAAATAGATGTCTTTGTCACCTTTTAAATCTGTCATAGCATCTATGATACTGGTCACTGTTACCTCAAGACAATCACCATCTGGTCTTATATTGAAGTCAGAAGAACTAAATGTCCTCACTACTACAAATCCTGTTGGTGGCATCAACAAATCATTTCCAAAAACGACTGCCTTTTTTTCAGCAGCTGTGGCCTTAATTCCTATGCTCGGAGAAATTTTGTTGATAATGCCGGTTTTTTCTACAGACACTTTACCAGAAGCTTCTAATTTGTCTACTAAACTCTTTGCTGTTTGAGCCCAGTATGAATCTGCGGACTCCCACATCTCAGCATTATCTTTTTTAATTGAAATTGGTATCTCCTTACCATCTGCTGTACACAAAAGCACATCTGCTTTTTTTCTGTTGGCAGTATCAGTTCCTACTCCTTTCACTTCTACCACATTGTCATACTCATATTTTTTTGTGCCGTCAGTAATACATACTTTCATAGCACCTTTTTTTACAAATTTGTTTATATTGTCAATCATGGCATCTTCATTATCTAAACCGGCTGACCTATTTCCTTGTTTACTAGCAGGCCTAGCCTTTACTGTAAATTGTCCAACTACAGTAGCTCCTATGGAAGAGGATCCTTTTTGAGGGTCATATACACCTCCGAGCTTATCTGCTACTTTTTGTAAGACATCCACTCGGTTTTTGTCTGTCATAATGGAGACAGTTTTGCTAGACTCTAGCTTTTGCTGAGTAAAGCCCAGTCTCCTAAGCTCAGTCTGTAATTTAGCCATTGTCGTTGGATTCATTTTTTCCCCCTTAATATACTATTTATATAATGGCCTTTCTCAAATATCAAGCAAAAAAAGTGCTTGACTTTTGGCCAAACCTGTGTATAATGGTAACTGAAAATAACAAAAGAGGAAACAATATGAAAAACACTGTAAAAATTGAACTCACACACGAGGAAATTCAAGTCATATCTGGTGTATTTTATCATTATTATCAGTCACTTAGGCAACCTCATATGTGTGAAGTTGAAGAAAAGTGTGAAAAAACAATAACTTACAAACTAGTTGAGGCTGAACGTGAAATTGAACAAAAAATGTGAAAATAATGCTTGACTTTTAGGAAAATTCGTGTATAATAAGCACTGTAAATTAAATTAATAGAGGAATATAATATGTGGAATCAATACACTGCTCAAGCTACTACTTCAACCATTGGTACTCAGTTGTCTCGCCGTGAGATGTCACTAGGACTTGACCGTTTTGATCTTAAATCAGACGGCAAACTGGTTTCAGCCGGTCTCGCTAAAGATGTATCTACCTTCAAGTCTACTACACTAGGTGCTATCCTGTCAAGCGATAAGTTTATCAAATTTGACTTGCTTGCCCGTAATGTGGTTGAGGAAGGTTACAACATGGCCACTAAGGTTAAAGTTGGTAACAACGGCAAAGTCCAGGAGATTCGTACTCCTGACAATAAGCAATTCCGTCAAGTCGGTACCTCTTACTATGGAGATATTAGCGAGTGATACTAATATCCCTCAGAGGAGGAACTAAGACTCAACGCAATCTTACGGAGGAAGCTGCTCGATATATTATCAAGCAGCTACTCCCTCGTAAGCGAACTCTTTATTTGGATATCCACATACATAATATCCTAAAAGAGGATGCTGTCGGCTACTGTATGCGAGTAGACCGAAATGAGTATGAGCTTGAACTTCACAACCGAGGTTCATTATACGAGTACATATCTACATTAGCCCATGAACTAGTACACCTCAAGCAATACGATCAAGCTGAACTTAGATTTAAGCATATGAAGCAATATTGGATGGGTGTAGACATGACTGACGTTGCTTATGAGAAGCAACCGTGGGAGAAAGAGGCTAGGAAGTTACAACCATTACTAGCAAAAGATTTTATAGAAAGCGAAACCAAATATACTGTTAAAGATTGTGAGGACCTCTCACCTAGAACATTGAAGACAATGGACTGGCAACAGGAGTTTAACATAATAGACAGGTATTGCCCAGATGAATAGAAGCAGACAAAGACAAGAATATTTAAATTATGTAAGGAATAGTTATGCAAAAAGAGAAGATTATATTAACAGACTGCGACGGGGCGATCCTGGATTGGGAGTGGGCATTCCACAGTTGGATGGAACACCACGGTCACATAGTCAAGGAAGAAGGCCATTACAAAGTCTCAGAGATGTATGGAATCGACTGGTCAATAGGCAAGACTCTAGTAAGGACATTTAACGAGTCAGCAGCGATAGGGTTCCTCCCTCCGTTACGAGACGCTCAGTATTTTATTAAGAAGCTACATGAACAACACCAATACAAGTTTATTTGTATTACTAGCTTGAGTTTAGATCCTCACGCACAGAAGCTCCGTGAACGTAATCTAGCAAAGATATTCGGTCCGAATACATTTACCGAGTGCGTGTTCTTAGACTGTGGTGCTGATAAGGATGAGGTACTAGCAGAGTACGGAGCACGCTATCCTGGTCATGTATGGGTAGAAGACAAGCCAGCAAATGCTGATGTAGGTGCAGCGTGTGGCTTCGATAGTATATTAGTAGAACACGGTCACAATATGGATTACAGTGGCCCTGCTAAAATTATGAAGAACTGGGAGGCAATATACAATTATGTTATCAATTGAGATATTTGATTACATATCCCAAGCAATACTCACTTGCTGTGGTATAGGTTCGCTTTACTTTATGGCATCAAAAGATGCACGTAATCGTCTACTTGCTGGTTGTATTGGCTTGTTTGGTGAACCCTTTTGGTTCGCTACAGCATATATCAACGACCAGTATGGTGTGATGGTATTGGTATTCGTTTACGGTGCTGGTTGGTTGAGAGTCGTGTGGACTAACTATTGTGAGGTATATAGTAACCCTTTTGACATTAACTTAGGGGTATAATTATAAATATATGATATTGTGTATTTGTAATAATATCCGTTCAGGTGAATATGATAAGTATCATTTAATTGGTACAAAATGTGGGAGATGTAAAATGATAGAAGTAAATGGTAAACTTATGGAAAATGATGTACTCCAGTTTTTAAGGAACCTTCTAGATCCTGAGATGTACGGTCATGCAGTATCAGGAGAAGTCCGTGATGAGGTTAGAAAACTACTTGGTATGGAACCTGTAGAAACGCATAAAACAGGCTGGGACATTAGCGAAGGTGTATGAAAAGAAAGATCGAGTATAACAATATAACAAATGAGTATTATCGTTATGCTGAAGTTGTGGAAGGCAATCCTCAAATGTTTGAATGGATGCCATCAGATACTCAGGAGAATTTTTTAAATCAACCTTCTATTCATCAAGATCGTTGGAATGCCCTTCCTCCTATAACTTACAACCTAAACTCATATGGATTCAGATCAGGTGAGTTTAAAAACACAGGTAATTCAATAACATTTTTAGGATGTTCTTTTACAGTAGGTATAGGCATACGTAAAGAGGACACTTTTTCTTACAATGTAGCAAAGAAATTGGGAATGGATGAAATGAATTTAGGTTTGTCCGGCGGTTCACTTGACGCTGCTTTTAGATTCTATCTCATGTGGCAAGATATAATTAGGAGTCAGATTACAGTTTTGGTTATTCCTCCTGGCAGAAGGTTCGAAGCACAAAGAGATCCAAAAGCACCTGGTAAAGCAAGGTTTTGTAGAATAAGCGTTCATCACATGAGAAAAAGCGATAGAGATAAGTTCCTACTGTCACAAGTATTTGGTGATGATAACATGGCCTTGAATTTCAAAAAGAATATACTAGCAATAACACAGATAGCAGAAAAAACCAAAAGTAAACTAATCATTGTAGATAGTGAAGATCACAATCCAGAGGATGTAACGACCTGGGGAAAAGCAAGAGACAATATTCATCCAGGGTTATTGTGGCACGAACATATGACAGACAACATATTAAAAACCATTAAAGGAGTATAACTTGGATCCCATCTATTATCTAATCACTTTTAGTTGTGTAGCAGGCGGTTGCTATACAGGTTTTCAGTTGGGCAAACGTGAAGGCATCGAGCGCTTTCTACAGTTCCTTGATTCACACAAGAACAAGTCTGACAACAAAGTCACGATTAAACTTGTCGGTGATGAGGTAGAAATTGTCCACAGATGAGTTTGATTATAAAACTCTATACGGCCCAGGTGAGAGATGGGGTAGCGGTAAAAAGGTTGAGGACTGGTTCCCAAGAGATGTTCCTCAAAATTTTACAGTGTTATCAAAGGAACATCAGGAATACTGGAACGCCAGGCCATTTAAATATCATCTGAATGATTGGGGACACCGTTGCGAAGATATAGATGTCAACGCAAATAATATTGTCTTTATCGGTTGCTCTCTGACGTTTGGTACAGGTCTTCCCAAAGAGGAAACATGGCCTTATCTAGTGAGCAAAGAGCTGGGTATGAAAGAGGTGAATTTAGGAGCACCGGGCGGCAGTTTAGATACTTGTTTTAGATTGTACAATGCTTGGCAGTATGAGATCAAAGCTCCTATTACAGTGCTGATGATACCTCCAGGTAAAAGGGTTGAATTTGATGATTATAAAAGATATATTAGATACGGTCATTGGAGTCCCGGTCTTCTTAATTCTGATGAAGTAGATAAGTTTATAATTAAATATATTCTCGGTGAGAAATCATATAAAACCATACAAGATAAAAACATAGCAGCAATAAAGTGGATAGCACACGAAACCAATTCTTCCTTATATATCGTAAATTCTGAAACAGCACTTTTCGAATACGCTACTGAAGATGACTTTTGGCAGAAGCAGTTTCCAGTAGCAAGAGACGGAAACCACCCAGGGCCAGCATGGAATGACTGGGTATCTAAAAAAGTATTAAAGGACCTATCAAATGAAATATATTGAGACACAGAAACGAGCAGTCGCTAAACTTGTCACATGGCGAGTATGGATTACATTTAGCAACGCTGGTTTTGGTTGGTACATGACAGGCTCTTGGCAAGGCGGACTCGCATTTGCAGGGGCAGCAACAATAGTCAATACAATCATGTTCTATACTTTCGACCAGGCGTGGAATCGAATACAATGGGGTAAGGTAACGAAAGATGTATAAAGACATCTGCCCTTTTTGTGGTGTATCTCTTGTAGGAGATAAAGTCTGGGATCATTTCTATAACATATCCAAAGACGAAGCAAAGGCAGATACTGAAGCAGCTAAATACGGAGCGACTAAAGAATTCGGTCATTGGAACAGAGCCATCGCAATATTTGATAGACAATGTAAAAAAACCATCGCATTAGAATGTCCTGATTGTAACATGAGATGGGATACATGACAGTAGAAACCTTCACACCACAAGCACTTATTCTCACAGACACAGCACGAGCAAAAGCCCTAGAACTACAGGAAGACAATAAACTTTTGCGTGTATATGTCACAGGCGGAGGATGTTCAGGCTTCCAATACGGATTCTCTATAGACGAAGCACAAGATGATGACACAATCGTAGAAGATCTAGTCCTCATAGACAGCCTCAGCTATTCGTACTTAGTAGGATCAACGCTCGATTATAAAGTAGATATAATGGGTTCACTCTTTCAATTAAGCAATCCCAACGCCACTGGTACGTGTGGATGCGGGGTTTCATTTACTGTGTAAACGGAGTTCCGGCCATGAAATTTTGGATATACACCGTAGGCAGAACAGGCAGCGTTCGTCTAGTCAAAATGATTACCGAATCTAATCATCAGCATTTCGGTACAATAAAAATCCAAATGTCAAACAAACAGGACGAGCATTACGTTTACCACGTCCACGACACATCCATCCCACCTCCCGATGATGCAGTAAAAATCCTCTCAACGCGGAAGAGCATGAAGGATATTATTCTAAGTCATCATATAGGGCATAAAACAGGAGCATGGCAACCAATCTTACAAAAAGGGATAAAACTCTCACCGTTTCATGTGAGCGAAGAAGAATACATGAAAGATTATCTCAATTACCTTAGATTAGAGCAAGAATATGTAGATAAGTATAGCCCCATCATAGTGTACTTAGAAGATAGCATAGAAGACATAGAGAATAAACTAGGAATACAGTTGCCTTATCCCAATAACGATACAGCATATATCAGTAAATTCCCCCCAAAAGAGTATATAATAAACTATAGTGAATTGCCTACCGACTTAGAAAAGATGGCATTCAGATCATTCAGAAACAAGCGCTAGCCTACTCAGAGGAGACTCCGTTTGCCCAGTCAGATGCCCAGCGAGATGCCCAGCGAGATGCCTAAAACATTTTAAAGTTAGATGCCGCGCGTGTGTGTGCGTAGGTGCCTGTGCGCGTATGCCTGGGTGCCGGGCGTGCGTATGCGTGTAGAAAAGTGTAGAATTGTGTAGAAAAGTGTAGCAA
>Ga0255765_1003372_pt1 | contig 17151 bp, 13 predicted proteins | sample 041ome_8_FD_179965 | JGI IMG/M metagenome (GOLD analysis project Ga0255765, IMG submission 179965) | Coastal salt marsh microbial communities from the Groves Creek Marsh, Skidaway Island, Georgia - 041407BS metaG (version 2) | ecosystem: Environmental > Aquatic > Marine > Intertidal zone > Salt...
CCCTGAAGCTGACAGGCAGATACGTTCAGCGTGGGCTTAGCGATATTGAGATCCACACAATAACCGATACCTTCACACTTCCTGGCTACACGCAGCGTGATACTCGCATCGAAGTCCAAAAAATGATCGATGGTGCGCGCGCAAAAGGTTTTGAAGATACTAATTCAGAGAATGACGGATTATCGGACGATGCACTAGCACTCGAGCTAGGCAGGCTAGATTTTAATCAGAACGCACGGTTTGTCGCGGAATGGGGTACCTGGCTTTTTTGGAATGGCAAATTGTGGGACAAGTCCAAGGTTGAAGCATTCACTCGTGTGAGGGAATACCTTCGGCAGAAAACTCCCTCTCAAAAAAGGAATGCACAAAATCTAAGATCGGCTCCTACCGTATCAGCTGTTGAACGCCTAGCTCGCTCCAATCCATTGTCTTATGCGATACCTGAAGCTTTCGACAGCGATCTCATGCTGCTGGGCACCCCAGGCGGAACAGTTGATTTGCGTTCAGGCAAAATGCGCCCAGCGCAACGTGAAGACATGATTACCATGCAGACGGCTGTGGAACCTAAACCTGGCACCCCTACTCGCTTCATGCATTTCCTAGATGAGATTAAAGTGTGCCCAGACTTCCTACAGCGACTAGCAGGCTATGCGCTAACGGGTTCAACCAAGGAAGAGAGGGTGTTTTTCATTTACGGAAGTGGTGCGAACGGCAAGAGCAAGTTTGTAGAGCAGCTACAAGGGATCATGGGCGATTATTCTCGTAAAGCCGCGATTTCAACATTTGTAGATCAAGCCCATGCAGATCATCCAACAGAATTAGCTGGGCTGAAGGGCGCACGTTTGGTCACCTCTTCTGAAATTCCCGCGGGCAAAAAGTGGAACGAGGCTGTGATTAAAGACCTAACGGGTGGCGACACAATATCGGCCCGTCTCATGAGACAAGACTTCTTTGACTTCAAACCACAGCTTACACTGATCATCTTTGGCAACACGCAGCCAAGTCTGTCCTCCGTCGACAGTGCTATACGTCGTCGAATGGTCTTGGTTCCATTCCTAGCAAGTTTTGAGGGCAACCCAGATAAACAATTCGGAGAAAAATTACGTGAGGAATGGCCGCAAATCTTGCAATGGGCGATTAAAGGCGCTGTGAAGTGGTCGCATGACGGCTTGAAAATTCCACCAGAGGTTTTGGCTGCATCAGAGGCTTATCTGGCAGAGGAAGATATCATTGGCCAATTCATCGAAGATCGCTTGGAACGTCTGCCTGCGCATTCAAGTTACTTCCTGCCCATGCATGATCTTACCTTACAGTTTGAACATTGGTGCGGGCAGAACGGTCACCAACCATGGACAACCCGCAGCTTCAAAAAAGCACTCAAAGAACGCGGATTTGAAGAAGGCCGGCAGGCGAACGCGCGTGGTTTTATCAACCTGAAGTTCAAGTAATAAAGGTGTGATGACAAAAATGACAAAGTTTACCTTATCCACCGTACTATCACTGTATGCGACAAAACCCTCATACGTCTGATAAGGGAAGAGTTGTCATTTTTGTCATTGGTATTGTTTTTGAAAGTGGTGCCCGGGGGCGCAACCATACTTTTTCATAATATCATTTAATTATAAACGGTTAGACGAAGCCTGAAATATGGGAGTGGTCAAAAAAGCGGTCCTTGTATTATAGGTTTACCCATCCTTTTAATGCATTCGATCGAACGCAAGCATCCACAAAACTCACGCCATCAATCCCCTCATCAATCTTGGGATAGCGTAAGTAAGCATCGGGTAATTCAATTTGATCGCACCGCGCAGCAACAGCGACGGCAAATTCGGTGTATAAATTAGCCCAAGCCTCGATCAGTCCCTCAGGGAAACCACGTCCTGTGCGCACAAATCGTTCTGTCTGTTTAGTTATGCCATGCCCATGACCTCGGCTTAGGATTTGATCAGGTTCACCAAATATATTGAGTCGTAGCTGTTCTGCATGTTCCATGTCCCATTCTAATCCACCCAGGCTGCCAAAAATACGCAAGCGTAAACCGCCACGATTTCCAGGGGCCTGCCGGGTTGCCAACAATGTGCCTGGTATACCGCCTTCATATTCAGTCATCATAAACACGGTGTCTTCTAATGGTTTTGGTGACCCGCACACATGAAAATCAGCACGCACGCTGCGCAAGGTTAAACCACTGACAAATTGTGCCAAATGTGCGGCATGTGTGCCAATGTCCCCAACACAGGATGTTGGGCCGGATACCGCTGGATCCAAACGCCATTTGACATGTGGCGCATCGCCTGCATCTGGCGGCGTCATCCAGTCCTGCATAAATTCAACGTGAATTTGATTGATCCGCCCCAAAACGCCTGATGCGACGATTTCCTGAGCCTGTCGGATCATCGGATAGCATGACATTGTATAGCATACGGTGAAAACCTGACCACTTTCGCTCACCGCATCCCTAAGTAGCGATGCCTCTTCGACCGTATTCGTCAGTGGTTTATCGCAAATCACATCAATTCCATTGTCCAAGAATGTTTTTGCAGCTGGATAATGCATGTTATTTGGGGTTGTTATCATGACGGCGTCAACGCCATCATCACGTTGTTTTTCCTTCTCGGCCATCTGCTGAAACGAAGAATACGCCCGATCTGGATCAATGTGCCAATCCGCTGCCCGTTCTAATGTGCGCTGAGGATCTGAAGATAGTGCCCCCGCAACCACATCCCAGCGGTCTGTGAGTCGTGCAGCCATCGCTTGTGTTTGTGCAATGCGTCCACCACCAACAACACCTAGTCGCAGACGACGGAATTGCCGTGGGAACGGGCCATTCATATCAATTGGGTCACGTAAAATCATTGGTGTCTCGGATCTTTTAAAGGGTTGGGGGTGTGGCACCTTCTGGCAACATTTCTACGGCCATGAAAATCGAAGGTGTAATGGTTTCAAATTGATGCCATGGGTAATTTCCATCCGCATCATACATGGGGCGGTGTGTCGTTCCAGGGGCCATTGGCTCTTCTAAATAAAGCGTGCTTACATCGCGTTCGCGACACTGCTGCATTTTTCCGAACCCAATGATTTGTGTGTGTACTTCGCGAAATCCTGGAACAGGACAAAATGCATGCTCACGGTGCAATCCAACATTCAGGGGCACGGTTGCAGAATGATACATCGTAAACCCAAATTGCCCTAACCAGACCTTGGGCGACATATAGTGGCCAATGCCGCGCAAGCGTTCTTCGCCGCGCACCTCATAAGCAGATGGCCAAGTTGCGCGAACGCGTTCCAGCAATTCATTTTCATCAGGATAATCCGCAAATCGTTCGATCAGTACCGCGTGTTCCAGACCGTTGATTTCGACATCCGAAACAATCACAGACTGCAAGTGCGCTAGTTTTTGTTCCTGTATATGAATTGGGCGCTCAGACAGATTCAGCAAGATGCTTTTTCCGCAGACCTTATACCTCTCCTCATCTTGAAACACTATGATTGTGAAAAATGGCTCCGAAATGTCCAGGTTGGTAGTGCTCATCACAGATCCTCTCCAAAATTTTCGGGTAACGGTTCAGGTCGCTCGCAGCGGGTTTCAATATCAACATGACCGCCTCTGTCGGAGGACTCCAGTATTCCCAACATGATGTCCAAAACATGTTGGGCTAAATCACCACTGGCCCTTGGGGCGCGGCCTTCTTTCGCGGCATAAGAAAGGTCCAACAGTCCCAAACCACGACTGTTTTCGTTGAATCCGTGCCTGTTTTCGGCAATGCACCACTCCGCTGGCCGATCCGTAGGACGCGGTTGAAATTCCCACCGACTCTCCTTGCGTGTGCGATACCAAACTGGGCCGTGGAAATCATTTGCCCCATGAACGGGATCAGGATCAGGAATGCAAATTGTTCCTTCAGTCCCATAAATTTCAAACCGAGGCGTTTCACTGTCCCAAATGTCAAAGCTAATCGTCATGGATCCCATCGCGCCGTTTTCAAACTCAAGCATCGACAATGAATGCGTATCGACCTCAACATTCATCCATTCCCCGTTGCGCGAACCGTTTTCGATTTGCCGCCGATCAAATGTTTTACGCGCCATACCACTCACCCGACGAATTGGCCCCATCAGGAACACCATCGCCGTTAAATAATACGGCCCCAGATCCAACAATGGGCCACCACCGACTTGATAGTAGAAATCTGGGTTGGGATGGTGACGCTCGACCCCATGTGTCCCAACAAAAGCCATGCAACCCGTCACATCACCAATCAAACCCTCGTCTAACAACCGACGCACGGTTTGCCAGCGTCCCCCCAAAAACGTGTCAGGCGCATTACCCACCAACAACCCAGTTTTTTGCGCCAGACTAAGGATTGCAGCGCCATCCCCAAGGTTGGTCGCGAAAGGTTTTTCGGAATACACATGTTTCCCTGCCTTTAGCGCCCGCATACTGACATCTGCATGCGCCGCAGGGATTGTAAGGTTCAGGATACAATCAAGGTTTGGATCGGCAATTATATCATCAGGGTGCGCAACGCGCGGTACACCGTATTTTGCGGCTTTCTCTTCGCTTTCTGACAGGTTCAAACTGCCACAGACGTCAATCGACAGCCCAGACCACCTAGCACAGTTTTGAAGGTAAATATCGCTGATCTTACCTGTTCCGATCAATCCAACGCGGAACAGTTCCTGATGCTTTCGAATGGAGTCTCTGTTTTCCAATTTAGTAAAGCTTTCTCACTTTTCAGACTTTAGGCATACCTTTTATTGATTTAATGCGCTTCTGTGCTGCTATTCGAAAGGGTGCATTGGGCGCGCCGTATCCTTGATAATTGCCGTCCCGTTGCACGATTTCAAAGAACAATCCTCCGGTGAACTCTTTTGAATAACATTGGAAAAACGTGCCACCATCGTCCTGATCATAGAGCACATTGGCCCGTTTCATTTTGTCCAAAAGGCCAGCGGGCAGATCAAACCTTGCAATCAGATCATCATAGTAATTTGCCGGCATTGGTAAGTTTTCAAACCCGTGTTCGCTCATCTTGTCCAGAGTTGAGAAGATATCATCACAAGCAAGCGCTAGATGTTGCACTGATGCTCCAAAAGACTCTGCTAAGAACGATCCAGCCAATGTGCGGTGCGTATCTGCTCCATTAAGAGTTACCCGCAAAGACCCATCGGCTGTTTCGACAACTTGACTGCGTACCAAACCGTCAGGGTCAAATACATCAACCATCGGTGATTTTTTCATGTCAAATAAAGAGGTGTAGAAAAGGCTCCAGCTGAGCATGTCATCGTAACTCATGGTTTGAGCAAGATGATCGATTTTGCGAAGGCCGAAACCCTTGTGATCAGCTGTTTGGGAAAACTCAGTTTCCCAGAGGCGGTCCATACCGTTTTCGTTACCAACAAAATGTATGACAGAACCCGATAATCCACGAACCGCTGGAATATCCAACTCATCTTCTTCTAACGGCTGATTAAATGCAGAATTGCCAAGGTGTGCAGCGCGCTCCAGAGTATGCCTAGCTGAGGCAACCTCAATACCGATATCGCACACTGTGGTTCCACGGGCATTCCACTGGGTTGCGGCATGACCAGATGTTTCTTGATTCAAGACAATTCGGATGTCTCCTTGCTGATAGAGGTCAGCGGCCTTATTTTTGTGCTTGCCAATTTTAGAAAAGCCCATGCTTTCTAGGTAATTACCTAAGCGTTGTGCATCTTCACCACGGGATGCAAATTCCACAAAAGACAACCCTGTTGTTTCGCTACGCCGCGGGAAGTCAGGTAAATCCAAACTTATATCTGCTTCAGCACGCCTGACATCATCCATCAACGAAATTAATGACCTATATCCATCTACCGCAACCAACTTTGATGAACCCCCTCTGAATTGGTCATTAAAGATCTCTAGGCTTATAGGACCACTGTAACCGGTCGCCATGACTGCCTGCATAAAACCTTGAACGTTTAAATCACCCTCACCCGGCATGTTTCGGAAATGGCGTGACCAATAAAGAAGATCCATTTCGATCAAAGGCGCATCAGCAAGCTGCACGAAAAATATTTTATCACCAGGAATTGATCGAATGGTTGCAGGGTCAATCTTACGGGAAAGCGTATGAAAGCTGTCCAAAATCAACCCAACATTTGAGTGATCGGCACGACGCACGATTTCCCACGCATCCCGATGGTCATTGATGTGTTTCCCCCACGCAAGCGCCTCATAGCCCACCCGGATGCCGCGATCTTTCGCAATTTCCCCAAGTTCATTAAAATCTGCAGCCGCGCGGTCAATTCCCCCGAGGGAAGATGCATGACAAGACGAACAAATTAGCACGAGGTCGGTACCAAGCTCCTGCATAAGATCAAACTTACGCTCTGCACGATCAAAGGCTTTAGCGCGCATAGGCTCTGGTAAACCTTCAAAATCACGAAATGGCTGAAAAAGAGTAATTTCTAGACCGTAGTCACGCACCATATTGCCCACGTCGCGTGGCGAGCCATCAAAAGCAATGAAATCTTGTTCAAAAATTTCGATGCCATCATACCCAGCTGCCGCGATAGCCTCAAGTTTTTCCCTGAGATTCCCTGAAATCGAAACTGTGGCGATCGAGGTTTTCATGCTGTTATACTTGATATCCAAACGCTCTCGGAAGCCACAAGGTAATATCGGGTACGAGCAGCATGATCACGAGCGCAAGTAACAGAATACCAAGAAAACCCCAAACTTCAGCAATAATTTCTTTTAACGGAATTCCAGTAACTGCATTGATTACAAATAATAAGATCCCGTAGGGTGGAGTTATTAATCCAATCATCGAATTAACGACGATAACGACTCCAAAATGAACAAGGTCTATACCCAACGCCTCACAAGTTGGAATGAACAGTGGGACGATGACGAGTATTATTACCGTTGCATCCAGAATGCACCCCAACAGCAGCACAAACACATTCACCAAAATCATGAAAACCAGAGGATGCATATCAGCATCATTCAAAAACATCGAAATTGATTGTGGAATATTTTCACGAACCACAACGTAGGTAAGGATCATCGAGGCACCTATGACCAACCCCACTGATGCCGCAGATCGCGCACCATCTACGAACGCATGATATAAGCTTTTCAGTTTGATCGCGCGATAGATACCTGCAGAGATCAACAACGCGTATAATGCTGCGATTGCTGCAGCTTCTGTCGGGGTCGTGACACCGCTGTAAATACAGCCAAGTAGTATGACAGGCATCAACAAGGCTGGTGTTGCTTTTACAGTCAATAATGGCAGTTCATTTAGCGGTACCACTGCATCCTGCCCGAAATCTCTTCGATGCGAAAACCAGGCATTTGCCAACATCAAGACAAGACCCATCAAGAGACCCGGGAAAATACCCGCAAGGAATAGGTCCCCAATCGATACATTAGAAACCAACGCATATAAAACCATCGGAATTGAAGGCGGAATAATTGGTCCAATCGTTGCTGTTGCGGCGGTGATTGCGGCAGCGTAGCCACGTGTGTAATGACCCGATTTCACCATCATTTCGATGATGATTTTCCCAATCCCAGCAGCGTCCGCGACAGCAGATCCTGACATACCAGAAAAGATCAAACTCGCGACGACATTGACGTGCCCCAATCCGCCGCGAAATCGACCAACCAACGCTACACAAAACTGAAGTAGCCTATCAGTTATGCTTCCAACGTTCATAATGTTTGCTGACACGATGAAAAGTGGAACAGCCAATAACAAAAAGCCGTCGAATAATCGCTGAACCATCGTTTCGCCCGCGATTGCAAGATCCTGCCCGGAAACCCCCAGATAGACCACTACACCCGTGATAATGGCATAGGCGACAGGAACTCCAATTGCCGCAACCCCAAATAAAGCGATCAGACCAAAGATCAGTTCCACGCTCACGTCTCTTTGACCTCTGTGTTTTGGTTATTTGTGCGAAGTTCAACAAAAATTCGAGAAATTGACCGAATGATAAGTAAGGCCATGAGGACCAGATACGGAAAGAACAACCACTTTATCGAAATCTTGTCGCCGGTGATCGGCAGTCTCAGAGTTTGAAGCTTTTTCAATTCCATCAGACGGTTGGCCATAATTGCGTCCCATGTCGCTGGTAGTGAAATTAACATGACCGCTATCAAAATAATCGCGCCCAATATCGTCATGAATTTTCGTAATCGAGGTGGAGCAGCTTGATAAAGAATATCAAATGCCACATGGTCTCGTTCCCTAACCACGAATGAACAGCCGAGAAAAATCAGCCATACCCAAAGCAATGAAATAAGATAAACAGTCCAACGAAGCGGCTCTATTTCACTCATCCAAAGGGAAAGATTTTCAACAGGCATCCATTGGCTTATTTTGCCTGAATATCTGGTGAAAATTTGTAGTAAAAATACAATAAATATTGCCGCCAACGCTATGGCGGCAATAGCTTCTGCAACGCGAGAGAGCCTCTTCATTAAAATATTTAACATAAAGACCCCTCTAAAAATTTCAAAGTTAGTTTCCTAGCGCATTAATGCGCTCTAGAACGCCATCAGGCCAAGATGCTGCCGCTTCTGATCCAACATACTGTGCCTGAACATGATCACGGAATGCAGCTAGGTCAGGCGTGTAAATCTCTACTCCTTGACTGCGAATAAAGTCCGCCAAATTGTTCTCTTTATCAAGCTGTTTCAGACGTCCCCATGCAGCAGCTGCATCCGCAGCACGTTGTACTGTGGCTTGTTGCGCAGGTGAAAGTTTATCCCACACTTCCTTGGAAAATGCGATGTAGTTCAAGTCAACCAAGTGCGATGTAAGCGCGATCTGTTTTGTGACTTCATAAAACTTTTGATCAACAACAGTCGGCAACGGGTTATCCTGGCCATCTACAGCGCCTGTGGAAAGCGAGGTATAAACTTCAGAGAAGGCCAGCGGTGTTGGTGATGCACCTAGAGCAGCACCAAGAAACTGCCATGCGTCAGTTCCTGGCATACGAAGATTAACTCCGGCCAAATCTGCAGGTGTTTGCACATCAACTTCATCACGAGTGAAGCGTAGGTTCACATGGCGTTTTCCGAGATACATCACAGACAGAAGTTTGACACCAAGCTCTTCTTCCGCTGTTTTCTTGAATGGCTCCATTAGCGGATCATTGAAAACGCGCACCTGATGCGCAGCGTCCTGATGAACGTAGCCAGTCGCAAAGATTGAAAATTCTGGGAAGAACTGAGCAAGCTCTTGTGCGGACGCAATCGACATGGTCAAGTTGCCACGGCTGATGGCTTCAAGCTCAGTGCCTTGTGCGAACATTGTTCCGTTGTAGCCAGGTTGGTAATCTGCAAATTCTGCCACCATTGGGGCAAAAACATTCGCCATAGCGACAGACCGCATGTCTGTTTCAGAACCAGACGTCGCCAAGGTAAACGTCATATCTGCTGCATGGGCCGTTGTCGCTACACCACCTAGAATACCAGCGGCAGCGACTGCACCCAGTGCAGCTCTTCGTGTAAGTTTATTGATCATCAAGTATCCTCCCGAAATAGTTAGGTGCAAAATCACACCCTTCTTGATCATTACATTTGAGCCGCCTGCAGTTCAGCGGCCCTCGTTTTGCCCATGTTGGACGATAGGTGAACCGTTTCACCGGTTCGCGAAGCTTTATGGATAGCGTCAACTACTTCCAAAGTTCGCACTCCTTCCGCGAGGGAAACCAGAGGCGTCTCGTCACCTCTAATGACCCCACAGAAATTCAGAATTTGGTTTACAAGTGGATCTGATTGCTCACATGGAACCGAGGTGGCAGATATAGGCGACCACCAGTCTGGCTCTGCAATGTGTGTCCAGAGTGTTAAATCAGGAACAGATAATGACCCCTCACTGCCGCCTATTATGTAACTACTTTGGGATGTTCTGGGATAAATCGGATATTCCTTAGAGGTCATCTCCCAACTCCAAGGTGCGACAACGCTGTCTGAAACACTTACAGTGCCGATGACATCATTCTCAAAGCGCAGCACAGCAGAAGCAACATCTTCATTTTCGTAACCCCGTTTCGATAAAGATGCTTGCGCCTGAACACTTTGCACCTCACCACAAAGGTACCTGATCAGATCAATATCGTGCACTAAGTTTACTGAAACGGGTCCAGCACCTTTTTGCTTTCTCCAAGGGGTCGTATTGAAATAATCATCAGGTTTATAGAACCAACAAGTCCCACTAACTGCTCGAATGTCACCAATTCGACCCCCTGCAATTAGTGATTTTGCTTTTTGAATCAGTGGGTTGTGACGGCGATGATGACCCACTAAGACAGGAACATCTAGCCCTTTGATATCGTGCTCAAATTTTTGAGCTGACGCAAGATCATCCGACACAGGCTTCTCAATTAAAACTGGGATGCCTGCCGCGATACACTCTAATGCTTGACTGATATGCAGGACGTTTGGAGTTGCCAGGATGATCCCATCGGGTCTTGCCTGTGCAATCATGTCCGAAAGATTTGAAAAAATATCAGCGTCAGGAATTTGTGCGGTTTGTTTGTCTTCCAAAAACGGATCTATGACAGCGATACAAGACGCACCTGTGACCTGCTCAATTGCCTCTAGATGTCGTCGACCAACAAGACCCAACCCACATACAGCAAGTTTAACAGTGTTTACGGTAGACCGCGATTCCACAAAAATTCTCCTGAGTCGTTGCCACAACGAGTAGAAAGAAGCTCTTGAGTAATTGGTTACGGTATATTTTTTATTTTTGCAATAATATCTTATATTTTTTGTATTATCGTATATTATAGGCCAGATCCATGACTGGAAAAAAGCAGAAAGCTTGATATTGTATGGACATGAATAAGGCAGCAAATACTGTAAGAACTTCAACATACGAGCGAATTAAGCGGGACATCATTTTTGGTGTGTTGGCACCAGGAACGAAGCTCAAACTAGATCGTTTGAAGTCTGAATACGAAGCGAGTGTGCCGACACTGCGCGAGGCACTTAACCGCTTGTCTGCAGATGGGTTTGTCCAATCCCCTGAACAACGGGGGTTTCTTGTAACACCTGTGTCCGCAGAAGACTTAACAGAAATTGCAAATCTAAGAATACTGCTGGAGTGCCACGCCCTGGCGCAATCAATAGAATCTGGGGACACCGATTGGGAAGCTGGCCTTGTCGCCGCCTACCACCGATTAAATCTTATCGAAAAGCGAATGCAAAATGGGGAAAGCTCTCAGAAAGAGCTTTGGAAACGATATGATTGGGAATTCCACCTTGCATCAATAAAGGCGTGCTCTTCTCAAAATCTCTTATCTCTCCACTCGACAATTTATGACAAATATTTGCGATACCAAATGTTGGTACTCACATATCGTGGAGAGGCAGCCATAACTGAACACCATGACATTTTTAACGCTGCTCTAGAGAGAGATAAAGAACGCGCCGTGGCAAACTTAGAAACACACATCAAAGAAGGTTTGATTCATACGCTTGCTGCAATGTGAACCTATTACTTTGTGCACTGTGTTCTTTCACTAGGTTGTAGACACAGTGTCGAACCCCGGAATCTCTCCCCGCAAACACGAGAAAAACTGTGTGTTTGGTGTGTTTTTGAATCTCACACGCATAGCGTTAGTGCGCAAAAATTTAGTCATTGATATTATTTTGGAAAATGGTGCCCGGGGGCGCAACCATACTTTTCTAAATAATCATTTTATTATAGATGGTTAGAAATCATCTATAATATATAAATGGTCCCAAAAGCGGTCCCGATAAATAGATAATTAGCATAACTGCCATTTATATGATCTCAGGACTATTTCTGAAAGAGCCAACTTTATAACACCAAGTGAGTTGTTAAAGCCCTGCCACCCGTTTAAGGATGACAGACGTGAACACGTCCTGATGAGCGCCACCGATGTTCTTGTAGACGGTAATCTCATTCTCTGAGGAGCGTCCTGCATCGCGCCCCTGTACTATACCGAATGCATCGCCCCGGATATCATCCCAGCTCAGTGCACCATTGGCCACTGGAAGTGTTAATTCTCCGACCTCGTCGCGGCCGCGATCACAACAAGTATACACCGTGCCTCGTCGCATCGTATCATCATCGGCTTCCCGCATGTCCGGCAGGTACGCCCCCACCAGATCAACATGTGCTCCTGGTTTCAGAAGCGCACCCTTAATAAGTGATTTGCGCGACATGGTCACACAGCTGATTACATCAGCTTCAGCAACTGCTGCATCAAGATCCTGAGTGGCTTCGGCTCGGATGCCTTGAGCGCGAAGATCAGCGGCCAAAGCCTCTGCTCGTGGCGCGCTGCGGTTCCAGATGCGTAGGCTAGAAAGGGATGGGCGTGCAGCAATATGTGCCATCGCTACGTGCGGACCAAGTCCACCCGCACCCACAATGAGAAGTTTGCTGGGCTTAGGCGGCGCGAGGAGTGCCGTACCGAGGCCTGAGATCGCAGCAGTCTTGCGATATGTCATCGCCTCACCATCAGCTACAAAAACTGGCGCACCTGTTTCCGCATCGAAGGCAGCCACCGCACCCAGAACCGAACCCATTGGTGGATTGCGATCTCGGTTGGCAGGGAAGACACCAACCATCTTTACGACAATAAGTTGGCCGCCCAGCCAGCCGGGCAATGTGACGAACATGTTGCCTGTTCCCTCCGGATCATCAGTGTAGACGCCATCGCCGACTGGCATCTCGCCTTCATGCATCTCCATGAGGGCGGGAATAAGTTCCTCGTAGGGGAGTAGCCGATGAACGCTCTCAGCATCGAACATATGCATTGCTCAACTCCTTTGAAAACGCATCAGCTCCGCCACCTAGCCTACACCCGCATACATGAATTTCAACTTTCTTTTGCCCGAAGCGCGAGCAGTTGTTAGACTTCATTCAGACTTTCGCGAAGATAGGACAGCTCTCATGAATGCCCCCACCAGCCCCGTGACAACTGACCCGCTCCTCCAGCCATTTCGACTCGCGCATCTTGAATTGCGCAACCGGATCATGAGCACCTCGCATGCCATCGGGTTTGGCGAAGATGGGATGCCTGCTAGTCGTTATCAACGCTATCACGAGGCGAAGGCAGAAGGCGGAATCGGGCTGACGATGTTCGGTGGATCTACCAACGTGTCTCCAGACAGCGCCAACACCTTCGGCCAACTACGTGCAAGCAATGACCGCATCATTCCTTACTTTCAGGAATTTGCAGACCGCGTGCATAAACATGGTGCCGCACTGATGTGCCAGCTAACCCACCTCGGCGGGCGCAGCCAGTGGCGCGGCGACAACTGGCTGCCCACTATCTCACCCAGCCGGTTCCGAGAGCCGCTTCACCGAGGCTTCACCAAGGAAATGCAGGCCGAAGATATTGCCCGCGTGATCACTGATTTCGGGCAGGCCGCGCGACGCTGCTACGAGGGCGGTTTAGACGGTTGCGAGTTACACATCACAGGTCATCTCATTGGACAGTTCTGGTCACCAGCTACGAACCAGCGCAACGACGATTTCGGTGGAAGCCTTGAGAACCGTGCACGTTTTGGCCTGATGGTCCTGGAAAAGATACGCCAGGTCGTTCCACAACCTTTCGTCGTTGGCGTACGCATGGTCGTGGGTGAAGGCGACGGCGGCGATATGCCCGATGAGGACTACATCGCGATGGCTGAGATCCTCGAACGCTCTGGTCTGATCGATTTCTTCAATTTCGGATACGGTCGCATCGATACCGAGGTTGGTCTTGCACGGTACATGCCGGGAATGGCGTTAGGGCTGGCTCCGCAACTGCGCCCAGTGGCAAATTTCCGTCAAAACGTCGGCCTGCCCGTCTTCCACGCTGCGCGCATCAACGACCTAGCGACCGCGCGATTCGCAGTGAGTGAAGGACACGTTGATCTGATCGGCATGACCCGCGCGCACATTGCAGATCCGCAGATCGCGAGGAAACTCTCAAAAGGCGCGGAGGAAACGATCCGCCCCTGCGTTGGAGCGACCTACTGCTCGTGGCATGGAAGCTGCATCCACAATCCAGCTATCGGCCGCGAGGACGTGCTGCCTCACGTCGTTGAAAAGGCCGACGTGACAAAGCGGGTAACTGTCGTTGGCGCGGGCCCCGGTGGTCTGGAGGCCGCAAGGGTTGCAGCCGAGCGGGGCCACGCCGTTACCCTACTTGAAGCCGCGCCACGGGCCGGCGGACAGATTCTTCTGGCTGCACAGCTTGACCTTAGGCGCGATCTCATTGGGATTGTCGACTGGCGCGTGAGTGAGCTGGAGCGACTTGGCGTGACCGTGCGCTACAACATCTTCGCTGATGCGGACGAAATCGCACAGACAAAACCCGACACCATCATCATCGCCACCGGAGGGGTGCCCGACCGGTTAGAGGATGTCCCTGGCGCCGAACTGGGCATCCCTCTTTGGGAGGCGTTAGAGGCCGCCACAACGCCAGAAGGTGATGTGATCTTCTACGACGGAACCGGCACTGCAGCGGGTTTGAACGGCGCTCACACACTGGCGGCCTCAGGTGCCACTCTGACTTATGTGACCCCAGACAGCACCGCAGGTGCCGAGGTAAGTTACATCGAGCGGCCGTTGCAAATGCGCGCCTTCTACAAGTCAGGCGCATCTCTATGTCCGGACCTCACGCTGCGCCAGGTAGAGCGTGAGGAAAATCGCCTGCGCCTGAGCTTCGAAAACAGTTACAGCGGTGAGATGGTTGAGATGAGTTGCGACACTCTAATCTACGAACATGGGACGCTGCCTGTAGATGCGCTTTACCTAGAGCTGGCGGGCGCTTCGCGAAATCGTGGTCTACCGGATCTGGCTGCCTGGGCCGCTGCCCAACCGCAACCCGAAGGCTGCGGCAAAGGGTTTGACCTATACCGGATAGGGGATGCCACATCCTCGCGCGACATCCACGCCGCGATCCTTGATGCCGCACGACTCTGCACCCGGCTCTAGCCAGGCTTAAGTGACTGACGGACTCGCTCTGGGGCTGTTTTGGGGGGTGCTGGGGTGGTGCTTTAGAGCTATAGGAAGAATAGCTGTTCATTTTCACTTAATTTATTCCTGAGGTCTGCAACATACTCATCTTTTGATCGACTTCAAACCACAGCTTACACTAATTATCTTTGGCAACACGCAGCCAAGTTTGTCCTCCGTCGACAGTGCCATCCGTCGCCGAATGGTTTTAGTTCCATTTCTAGCTAGTTTTGAGGGCAACCCTGATAAACAGTTGGGAGACAAATTAAGAAAGGAGTGGTCTCAAATCTTGCAATGGGCCATCGAGGGCGCTGTGAAGTGGTCTCATGACGGCTTGAAAATTCCACCAGATGTATTGACTGCATCTGAGGCTTATCTGGCAGAGGAAGATATCATTGGCCAATTCATCGAAGACCGTTTGGAACGTCTGCATGAGCATTCAAGTTACTTCCTGTCCATGCATGACCTTACCTTCCAGTTTGAGCATTGGTGCGAGCAGAACGGCCACCAACCATGGACAACCCGCAACTTCAAAAAAGCACTCAAAGAACGCGGGTTTGAAGAGGGCCGAAAGCCTAGCGCGCGTGGTTTTATCAACCTGAGGCTCAAGTAATGAAGGTATGATGACAAAAATGACAAAGTTTACCTTATCTACCATCCTATGACTGTATGCGACAAATTCCTCATACGTCTGATAAGGGAAGAGTTGTCATTTTTGTCATTGCTTCTTACGAAATCTGAAACCTACCAAAATACTGATTTTAATAGTTATTATTGTTTGTTCGGCTTCTTCCCAAATGCCACAGCCAATACAATAATTGCACCAGATACAATCATTTGCTCAGAAACATCTAAGCCCATAATAATGAGCCCGTTATTAATGGTTCCAATAAGTAGTGCCCCTATAAATGTACCTGCGATTGTTCCTTTTCCACCAAATAGACTAGTTCCACCGAGAATTACAGCGGCGATAGCTGAAAGTTCCGCACCGCTTCCAAAATTGTAACGTGCAGTACCCATCATCCCAGTCCAGAGCATCCCTGCTAAGGCAGCTGCCATCCCCGATATAATAAACGTTAAAACCTTTGTACGCTTCGTGGGGACACCAGAATATCTTGCCGCTATTTGATTTCCTCCAGTTGCCAGAACTTGCCTACCAAACACAGAGTGCTTCAAAACAATATGCCCAATTATTGCGATAGCGACCGACCACAAAAACAAAGTAGGCACTGTTCCAATGTTTCCAGGGCCAAATATTAAATCGAAAGTGTCGTTACGGACGGGAACTGGGTTTGTATACGTGATGCGCATATCAAAACCTCTTATTAATTGCATGGTACCAAGCGTAACGAGAAATGATGGAATGGCGACCACAGTAACAAAAAAACCATTGATGAGACCAACCACAAAACCAGCAGCTAGCCCACTTAGAACACCAAGAAAAAAACCACCGCCACTTTGCATTACTAATGCAGATATTAAAGCTGCAAGCGCAGCGGTAGAGCCGACTGATAAGTCTAATTCACCAGAACAGATTACAAAAGTCATCGCTATCGAAATTACTGCGATCATTGCTGTTGTACGAGTAATGTTAAAGAGGTTTGTTACTGTAAGAAAACCTTTGTCACCTATCGTAATTGCGAAAAATAACATCACGATCAAGAAGAAAACATATACTATATTTTCTCGAATATTCACAGCGAATCTACGCAGCAAATCTTCATTATTGCTTTCTGATATTTCATTGCTGTATTGCATGATGTAGTTCCTCCTCCGAAGCTATATCAATTCGGGAAATTTCATTTTTAAGTTTGCCAGACGATAAAACGAGCAGTTTATCGCAAGTTCCAAGCAATTCTTCGAGTTCTGACGACACCATCAGAACCGCTGAGCCTGCATCAGCTACCGCACGGATATGAGCGATGAGTTCTGATTTCGAGCCAATATCAACACCGATAGTTGGCTCATCCAATATTAGTAGTTCTGGTTGGCGCTCTAACCACTTCGCGAGCACTATTTTTTGTTGATTACCACCAGATAAAAAGCGGACTAATGTATCGGTATGGGATACCTTGATGCCGAAGTGTTTTTTAGCCTGCAGACTGCGTGTTTTAGAAAATAACGTCCTAATAATGCCAAATGAACTGAACTTTTTAAGGTTAGGAGT
>Ga0255765_1003380_pt1 | contig 17117 bp, 13 predicted proteins | sample 041ome_8_FD_179965 | JGI IMG/M metagenome (GOLD analysis project Ga0255765, IMG submission 179965) | Coastal salt marsh microbial communities from the Groves Creek Marsh, Skidaway Island, Georgia - 041407BS metaG (version 2) | ecosystem: Environmental > Aquatic > Marine > Intertidal zone > Salt...
CAAGGATTTTTTTGGTCTCTTCATCGGTTGCAAAAGTAAGGGGTTTAAGAATGCCTTCAATTTTTTCAGCTTTGACTTCATTTAGTTCATGATCACCTCTTAAAGCCAGAGCAATTACTCCACCCTCATCAGATTTAACTATTAATGTCTTAACTTGCTGAGAGGCATCAATATTCAGAAATTTAGAAATCTCATTGATTGTTTTTTGATTGGGTGTTGCAATTTTTTCTAAGGGGCAAGTTGGGCTAGCAGGTGATGTCAGCGGTAATGTCTCTGCTCTTTCAATATTAGCAGCAAAGTTTGAGCTATCAGAGAAACAAATGGCATCCTCTCCACTTTCTGCAAGCACATGGAATTCATGAGAACTATCGCCTCCAATAGAACCTGAATCTGCAAGTACAGATCGGTATTCTAATCCTAGGCGATCAAAGATATTGCAGTATGTTTGATGCATTAATTCATAAGTCTCTTGCAAAGAATTATGATCATTATGAAAGGAGTAAGCATCTTTCATAATAAATTCCCTTGAGCGCATCACCCCAAATCTAGGTCTAATTTCATCACGGAATTTGGTTTGAATTTGATAAAAATTCATTGGGAGTTGCTTATAACTCTTGAAGTAATTTGCAGCTAAATTTGTGATTACCTCTTCATGAGTTGGGCCCAAGCAGAAGTCACGATCATGCCTATCTTTAAACCTTAATAATTCTGGTCCGTACTGCTCCCACCTGCCTGATTCCTGCCATAGTTCTGCGGGTTGAGCAACAGGCATCAATACTTCTTGTGCCCCTGAACGATTCATTTCTTCTCTGATGATATGAATCACCTTGTTTAAGACCTTAAAACCTAAAGGTAGATATGTATATAGACCCGAGGCTAGTTTTGAGACAAGCCCAGCACGAAACATAAGTTGATGCGAGATAATTTGCGCATCTTTTGGCGCTTCCTTAAAGGTAGAAATAAGCAGATTTGAAGCTCTCATAAAGTGATTAAACTTTAGTAAAATTCATTTAACGAGGATTTTACCTAATGCCTGACACAGTTACTCTTATTATTTGGTCAATACCGGTTCTATTTGCAATAACACTTCATGAGGTTGCGCATGGCTGGGTGGCTAATATATTTGGAGATGCTAGCGCTAAAATGCTTGGGCGTCTAACTCTTAATCCTATTAAACATGTTGACCCAATTGGCACTATCTTGGTACCAGCAAGTTTATTAATCATGTCATCTGGGTTCTTATTTGGTTGGGCAAAACCAGTCCCAGTAAATACCAGGGCACTTAGGTCTCCAAAAACAGATATGCTATGGGTTGCTCTAGCTGGTCCAGTTGCAAACATACTCATGTGTATATTTTGGGTTGTTATCTTATGGATTGCTAATTCAATAGGTCAAAGTCTTCTATTACATATGGCGGGAGCAGGCATTTTTATTAATCTTCTTTTGGCAATTTTTAATCTACTCCCCATTCCGCCTCTTGATGGTGGACGAGTGGTTAGCAGTCTCTTACCAAATTCTTTATCTTATCAATTTAACCAGCTTGAGCCATATGGACTCTTCATACTCATTGCGATTATGTTTTTAGGAGTCTTTCAGGCTGTAATCTGGCCCATATTGGTTTGGTGTTTGGATTTTTTATCTCTAATTAGTGGTATGTCGATTAAAGGTTTTATTTTCACTAATCTACTTTAAGATGAGCAACTCACTTGGAGTGATTTTGCCCAAATAGGAGCTTCCTTTTGATACTTTTCTGCATCTGCATGCAGTTCAAAAGGTTTTGATAGTATGTCGAATAATTGACTAATTTCATTGTAATTATGATTATCTTCTGCCTCTCGAATTGCAAGTTCCGCTGTGTAGTTCCGAAGAATGTATTTAGGGTTCGATGAGTTAATCAAATCAATTACTTCAGGATTTGATAAATTAACCCTATCGCAATATTCTTTAATCCAAATTTCATGCTCTTTTGATTTTGGGTTGACCTTATCAATTTTAGCAAGACTTAGAAAAGTATTGGTATAGTCTAATTTGAGGTCAAACATAATTTTTAAAAACTGACTTATTAAATCTTTGTCAGTTTCTTCGGGACTATCAATGCCAAACTTGTTTCTCATTAGTTTGGAGTATGTCTTAATCATTGTTTTTTCATAGAACTCTAGTCCGTTTTTAATATCTTGAGTTTTGATAAATGGACTTAATGCATCAGCTAGGCGCACTAAATTCCACAGAGCAACATTTGGTTGTTGGTTAAAAGCATATCTGCCTTGATGATCAGTATGATTGCAAACAAAATTTGGATCATATTCTTCCATAAACCCAAAAGGTCCGTAATCAAGCGTTAAGCCCAAAATTGACATGTTGTCTGTGTTCATGACCCCATGAGAAAAGCCCACAGCTTGCCATTGAGCAATCATTTCTGCGGTTAATTTTGCGACCTGATTGAAAAATTCAGAATATCTCTTATCTGAACCCAGTTCAGAAAAATAATGATCTATTGTGAAATTGAGTAACTTTTCAAGATTTTCATTATCTCCTCTAGAGGAAAAATACTCAAAATGCCCAAATCTTATATGGCTTTTGGCAACTCTAGTCACGATTGCTCCAGGTTCAATTTTTTCTCGATATACTTCTGTTGTGCTTCCTACTAGTGAAAGCACATCCGTAGAAGCTATCCCTAAACCCTTCATTGCTTGAGAACATAAATACTCTCTGATTGATGATCTTAATACCGCTCTTCCATCACCAGCACGAGAGTATGGAGTCATACCAGCCCCCTTCAGTGAGATTTCATATCCATTTTTTTCACCAATTAAACATGATCTTCCGTCGCCTAATTGGGGGACAAAATAGCCAAACTGGTGTCCTGCATAGACAGTTGATATTGGATCAATATTGTCGTATTTTTTTTCTCCTGAAAAAACCGATAGAAATTCATCTGCACTAAAATCAATTCCTAGCTTATCAGTGAGCTCTTTGTTTTGATGAATTAAAAAATTATTCCCAAGTGGTTGAGTTTTAATTTTGGAATAGAATTCTTTTCCAAGACTTAGAAATTTAGGCGAGTTTTTTTCTAAGAATATCGTTGACTTGTTTGGGGTTCGCTTTTCCATTAGTTGCCTTCATGATTTGCCCAACAAAGAAACCTAAGATTTTTTCATTGCCAGAACGATACTGGTCCACCTGCGCAGAATTATTAGAAATCACCTCTTCAATAATTTTCTCAATTTCACCTGTATCAGTAATTTGTTTTAAACCTTTAGACTCAATAACTTGGTCTACACCACCCTCTTGATTCCAAAGCGCTTTAAAAACATCTTTAGCTATCTTTCCTGAAATTGTATTATCTGAAATTCTTTCAACTAATAATGACATTTCCTCTGGGGAAATAGGCGAATTAGAAATATCTAACTGTTCTTTGTTAAGTGCTCCAGAAAGTTCGCCCATAACCCAATTCGCGCAAAGTTTAGCATTACTATTGTTTGCAATCATTCTCTCATAATAGTCCGCTATTGCTTTACTAGAGGTGATAACATCAGCATCATAATCACTTAATCCTAGACTCTCAACATAACGAGCCTTTTTTTCATGAGGCAACTCTGGCAACTCTTGCTTTATCTGTTCAAGAAGTTCATTGGTAACTTCAACCGGAAGCAAGTCAGGGTCAGGGAAATATTTATAGTCATTCGCCTCCTCTTTTGATCTCATGGAACGAGTTTCATTTTTGTCTGCATCGTAGAGGCGGGTTTCTTGAATTACTCTTCCCCCATCCTCTAAAAGATCTTGCTGCCTCTCTAGTTCAAGATTGATGGCTTTTTCAAGAAATTTAAAGGAGTTTATATTTTTCAGTTCAGTTCTAGTGCCAAATTCTTTTTGGCCTAGTGGTCTAATAGAGACATTCGCATCGCATCTGAATGAGCCCTCCTGCATGTTCCCATCACAAATATCAATATATTGAACTAATGAATGAATCTTTTTGGCGTAAGCAACAGCCTCCTCTGCACTTCTCATATCTGGCTCAGATACTATTTCTAAAAGTGGTGTGCCAGCTCTATTAAGATCAACAGCAGTGTAATCATCATACAGATCATGAATTGACTTACCAGCGTCTTCTTCAAGATGTGCACGAGTAACGCCAATTGTCTTTGACTCACCATTCACCATAATGTCGATCTTCCCCTCACCGACAATAGGAAGCTCTAATTGAGAAATTTGGTAACCTTTTGGGAGATCTGGGTAGAAGTAGTTCTTTCTGTCAAAAACATTAATCTGGTTGATATGAGCGTCAACTGCAAGACCAAATCTTACCGCTTTTGAGACTGCCTCTTTATTCACCACTGGTAAAACACCAGGCAGCCCAAGATCGACAGCGCATGCCTGAGAGTTAGGTTTTGCTCCAAATTGTGTGGATGCCCCAGAAAATATCTTACTCTTAGTGTTCAGCTGAGCATGAATTTCAAGACCAATGACTGTTTCCCATTCCATTAATCTATCCCCTTGGGTGATTTTTTGTGCCAGTCTGTTTGAATCTGGAATTGATGAGCAATATTTAAAAGCCTCTCCTCAGTCCAATAATTACCAATGATATGAAGCCCTACCGGCATGTTATCTGATATACCAGCAGGAATACTCATTGCAGGTAATCCTGCTAAGTTAACTGATAATGTATAAATATCCGACAAGTAATTAGAAACCGGATCCTTTTTAGATCCTATATCCCAAGCTATTGTGGGGGAAACTGGACCCATAATTACATCAACTTCTTTAAAGACTTCCTGGAAATCATTACTAATTAATCGTCTAGATTTCAGAGCCTTTAAATAATATGCATCATAATAACCTGCAGAAAGGGCAAAACTACCAATCATTATTCGCCTTTTGACCTCATCCCCAAAACCCTCAGAACGACTTCTAATGTACAAATCACTCAGATCCTTCGGAGACTCACAACGATAGCCATACCTAACACCATCCAATCTTGATAAATTTGAGGAGCATTCACATGGCGCAATAATATAGTATGCTGGTATAGCAAATTTTGCATGAGGAAGGCTAACCTCTTTTACTGTTGCGCCTAAAGACTCAAATTCTTTGATTGCATCAAGAATCTTTTGCTTGACACCATCATCTAAACCCTCAGAGAAATACTCCTTTGGAATTCCAATTTTTAAACCCTCTAGAGAATTATTTAATGATTTTTCATAGTCTGGAACAGTTTTATCAGCAGAAGTAGAGTCTCTCTCATCGAAACCCGCTATCGTTTTCAAAACTATCGCTGCATCCTCAGCAGTCTGTGTCATAGGTCCTGCCTGATCAAGGCTCGAAGCATATGCAATCATTCCATACCTAGAAACACGACCATAGGTTGGCTTTAAACCAGTGATACCGCATAAACTTGCCGGCTGTCTAATTGACCCACCAGTATCCGTTCCCGTTGAAAAAGGCGTTAACTTTGCAGCAACAGCTGCAGCAGAACCACCCGATGATCCACCTGGAACCTTTGATATATTCCACGGGTTTTTAACAGGACCATAGAAAGAGTTTTCATTGCCCGATCCCATAGCTAATTCATCCATATTAGCCTTACCAAGCATAACCGCATTGGAGTCATTTAATTTTTCCGATACAGTTGCATCATAGGGCGATATAAATGGATCAAGAATCTTGCTCCCTGCTGATGTTTTAACCCCTAAAGTACAAAAAATATCCTTATGTGCATAGGGTATTCCCGTTAAGTCATTCATCTTTCCAGATGCTATTATCGAATCCGCTTTTTTTGCTTGTACTAGCGCTAAGTCATCAGTAATAGTAATAAAAGCGTTTAATTCTGAATTCTGAACCCTCTTGATGAAGTGGCTGGTTAACTCAACTGATGAGAACTCTTTATTACTTAGTCCCTTCTGTAATTCTTTTAAAGTGAGTTCATGAAATTCCATTACTCAATTACCGTAGGAACCAGATAATGGAATTTGCCTGTTTTAGGCGCAATAGATTGAAATGACTCTGATTGATCTGTCTCAGTGACTACATCTTCTCTGAGTCTTTGAGTCATCTTTATTGGGTGAGCCATTGGCTCCACTGAGTCTGTGTCAAGTTCAGAAAGTTGTTCAACCAGATTAAGAATATTATTTAGATCTGCAGTGATTGATTCAAGAGAACTTTCTTCAACTTGAAGCCTTGATAAATAAGCAATCTGAGAGACTTCTTTATTATCTAGAGACATAATAAATTAGAAAGGTATTGGCATCCTATTGAAAATACTCAACGGTCTGGCAATCGAGTGCCTCAAGACCCCGATATCACTTCTCATATAGTTCATATGATCTTGCATAACTGTCATATTTTTATTCATTTCTTCCATATTGATAAGCATCGGCTCTAAAGTATTCAATTGGGTACTAACAATATTTAAATTTTGAGAAATTGAGTCTAGGTTGTCCATTTTTTTAGCAACCGTCGTCATATTTTTATTGACTTCATTCATATTCTCTTGCATTGAGCCTACACTTCCACTCATATCAGAGACACTCTTTGACATTGAGTCAACACTCTTAACCATAGAAGACATATTTCCACCCATATTCGGATCCATAGCATCGGCAAGCCTAGCCATATCTTGAGTAATTGAATAAATAACAATAAACATTCCAATAATGATGGAGCTAAAAACAGCAAGGGCTGGAAGGAAGAAGCGCTCAAACTTAGAATTAGTCTTTTCCTCAACACCAGCTAGAAGACTCTCAAGATCACTAATTCTTGATGTAATCATTACATCATCATCTTTAACAATCTTGGATTTTTTCTTATCAGTCATATCAGTTAGCAAAATTCTTTAATAGTCTGATCTAAAAACTCTTTGTGATAATCATCACTAATGAATGCCGCACCAATAGTCTTTAAAAGCACTAAACGAATTTTTCCTTTCAAAACTTTTTTGTCAACTGACATTGATTTTGAAAAATCAGAAAAATTAATTTTACCTATTAATCTGGTTGGAAGTTCACAATTCTCTAATATACTTTTCACTCGAATAACTTGTGACTGATCAATAAACCCTTCTTTCTCAGACATCACTGCTGCCATATACATTCCGATTGAAATTGCCTCTCCGTGAAGATAGTTCCCATAACCCATTGAATTTTCAATGGCATGACCAAAAGTATGACCTAAATTTAAAAGAGCTCGCTTACCTGCTTCCAATTCATCCTCGGCGACAATATTTGCCTTATCATTGCATGATTGGTAGATTGCATCTATCAATGAAGACTTTTTCTTATTCATTAAAAAGTCCACATTTTTTTCGATGAAAGATAGGAAATTTTCATTTCCTAGTAAGCCGTATTTGATTACTTCTGCCATACCTGCCGAAAACTCACGGTTGGGTAAAGTATCAAGGGTATCTACATCAATAATAACTGCTTTTGGTTGATAGAATGCTCCGATCATATTTTTTCCAAGTGGGTGGTTTACTCCAGTCTTGCCACCCACACTTGAATCGACCTGAGATAAGAGCGTAGTAGGGATTTGGATAAAGTTCACACCTCTTTGGTAGCTAGCAGCAGCAAATCCAGTCATATCTCCAACCACACCACCCCCTAAGGCGATTAGCGTAGAGCTTCTATCAAATCGATTCTCAAGCAAGCTAGTAAAAATTTGATTGACCGTGTCAAGATTTTTATATTGCTCACCATCAGGAAGAATAACTTCACAAACTTCAAAATCAGTCAAAAGACTTTTAACTTTATCAATATAAAGCGGAGCTACAGTAGTATTAGAAACAATCATTACCTGATTTCCAGAAATGTGTTTCGTTAAATAATCTGCTTGAGAAAGTAGATTCTCACCAATGAATATTGGGTAAGACTTTTCTCCAAGATTTAGATTTAGTTCTTTCATTACGCAAAACTTCTTGTTTCACCACTTCCAGAAATATTTTCAACACATCTTCCACACAACTCTGGGTGGTTTTTATCTGAACCAACATCCTCACGATGATGCCAGCATCTAACACACTTTTCGTGATTAGATTTTTTCACTGCAAGGTATATATCATCATCTACCCTAATAGAATCATTATCCTTTTTGTCAATATTTTCAATCGTTGCATATGAAGTAATAAATAAAAATCTTAATTCACCTCCAAAAGATGAAAGTTCATCATATGTATTTTGACTGCAGTAAATAGTGACTTCAGCATCCAAAGAAGAGCCAATAATCTTTTTAGATCTCATTACCTCAAGTTGCTTTCTGATATGAATATTTATTTCTCTTGCAGTTTCTATAGCTTGACTTTTATATTCGTCAGACTTAACTTCAAACCATGTTTCAAGAAACACACTTTCAACTCTTTCTCCTGGTAAATTTTGCCAAACCTCCTCTGATGTGAAGGAAAGTATGGGCGATAACCATCTAACCATCATTTCACTGATAAGAAAAAGTGCTGACTGTGCTGATCTTCTCGCAATGGATTCAGGTTGGGTTGTGTATTGTCTATCCTTGATAATATCGAGATAAAACCCACCCAGGTCATTGGTACAAAAATTAAGAATTAGACTTAAGACATTATGAAATTGATATTTCTCATAAGCCTCTTTAATTTGATTTTGTAGATTCAAAGAATGCGAGACAATCCACCTGTCTAGATCTAGCATTTCTGAATTTTTAAGCAACATATTAGGCTCAAAACCATTCATATTAGCCAACATAAATCTGATTGTATTGCGAATTCTTCTATATGAGTCTGCTGATCTATTAAGAATTTCATCAGATACGGTCATCTCCCCTGAATAATCAGTTGAGGCTATCCAAAGTCTTAGAATGTCAGCTCCCAAAGAGTTCATTACTTTTTGTGGTGGGATAACATTACCTAATGATTTACTCATCTTATGGCCATTCTGATCAACGGTAAAACCATGGGTTAGAACTTGCTTATACGGAGCTCTATTTGATATTGCACAAGAAGATAAGAGTGAGGACTGAAACCAACCTCGATGCTGATCCGATCCTTCAAGATATAAATCAGCGATATCGTTTAACTCTTTATTTTGTTTTAAGACAGCGTAATGACTCACTCCAGAGTCAAACCAAACATCAAGCGTATCTATGACCTTATCATAGTCATTCGCATTATCTACTAGGTCGTTTATATCTAGATCAAACCAAACTTCAATACCGGACTGTTCGATTAAATCTGCGGCTTTACTAAAAATTTCATCTGTATTTGGGTGTAATTCACCCGTTTGTTTATGAATCAGAAGTGTAATTGGAACACCCCAATACCTTTGTCTTGAAATACACCAGTCTGGACGATTATCCACCATCAACTGAATTCTTTTTTGTCCCCAATCAGGAATCCACTCTACGTTTGGAATTTCTTTATCAACCACTCCTCGTAAGTTGTTTTTATCCATAGAAACAAACCACTGAGGTGTTGCTCTAAAGATTACTGGTGTTTTATGTCTCCAACAGTGCGGATATGAGTGTTGATAAACTTCATCATGTACAAGAGTATTTTTAGATCTAAGAATCTCAATAATGGTTTTGTTGGCTTTGAAAACGAACTCCCCTTCAACAAGTTTAGTTCCCTCAAAGAAAACACCCTCCGAATTTACAGGGCATTCAATTGGTAGATTGTATTTAAGTCCAATTGCATAGTCATCCGGTCCGTGAGCTGGTGCTGTATGAACTGCGCCCGTACCTGCATCAGTTGTGACATGATCTCCGAGAATTATAGGAAGATGCTTATCGTAAAAAGGATGTTGGAGTTTCAAACCCTCAAGCTCAGACCCTTTAAAGGTTTTCTTCAAGGTTTTATCTTTGTCTAGTTTGAATCTCTCTGAGCAAGACTCTAATAATTCTTCAGCAATTAAATAATACTCATCTCCAGCATCTAAGAGAGTGTAATCTAATTCTGGATGAAGAGTAATCGCCTCACTCGCAGGAAGTGTCCAGGTTGTCGTTGTCCAAATAATAACGGACACTGGCTTATCAACTTGAAAAATATCTGCATCAAGAACACTGTATTTAACATCAATAGCTTCAGAGCCTTTGTCCTTGTATTCAACCTCAGCTTCCGCCAGAGCTGATCCACATTCCGTACACCAATGAACTGGTTTGAATCCTTTTGACAAGTGACCATTTTTAACAATCTCACTTAATGCTCTAACAATATTGGCCTCGTAAGAAAAGTTTTTAGTGAGATATGGGTTATTCCAATCACCTAGAACCCCCAACCTTTGAAAATCAACTTTTTGTTTATTAATTTGGGTGTCCGCATATTCCCTACAAGCTTTTCTAAAAGAGTTAGCATCAATCTTGTGGCCAACCTTACCCTTCTTCTTTTCAACATTATGCTCAATAGGAAGGCCATGACAATCCCAACCAGGAATATATGGCGCATCGAATCCTGCAAGTGTTTTGGATTTGACAATAATGTCCTTTAGAACTTTATTGACAGCGTGTCCAATGTGTATATCGCCATTGGCATATGGAGGGCCATCATGAAGAATAAATTTAGGTCGACCCTTACAAGCCTCCCGAACCTTCTGATAAAGATTATTTTCACTCCAAGCTTTTAAAAAATTTGGCTCGCGACCAGCAAGATTTGCTTTCATTGCAAAATTGGTAGCTGGCAAGTTTAAAGTTGACTTGTAATCTGTCACTGGAGCTTATGAATAAAAAATTGAGTCATTATACTTCAATCAGTTTGCCTGATTCCTTTGAAAGCTTATCTCTGTATGTGTTTTTTGACCTTATTTAAACCTACTCTAGTTAATAATGAATTGACTTGATGTGGTTTTAATTCTTCAACTTGGTTTTGTTTTAAATTCTGTTTCAAACCAACTCCTGCAAAACGAATTCTAATCAAGCGAGAAACTTGAAGATTGAAATATTCAAATACTCTTCTCACTTCTCTTTTTCGACCCTCTTTGATGACCACTTTGTACCATCTATTTGCACCCTCTCCTCCTCCAGACTGAACCCGGTCAAACTTTGCAATTCCATCATCTAAAGAAACCCCATCGAGCATTTGATTAACATGATCAGAATTTAACTCTCCAAGCACTCTAGCAGAATACTCTCTTTCAATTTCATACGAGGGATGCATTAAACGATTAGCTAATTCGCCATTATTGGTAAATAGGATAAGTCCTGAGGTATTAATATCCAATCTTCCAATCATAATCCAACGATGCCCCTCGGGAAGATAATTAAAAACGGTGTCTCTATTTTTTTCATCTTTTGCAGTGCAAACAACTCCGGTTGCCTTATTTAAGAGAATAACTTTTGTTTCTTTCTCTTTAAAACGATGAAGATTGATTTTTTTACCATCTATGGTAATAGAATCAGATAAGGATGCCTTATCTCCTAGCTTTGCAGGTCTATTATTAAGGGTTACTCGCCCTTTCTCGATTAATCTCTCAGATTCTCTTCTTGATGCATAACCCGCGTTGGCAATAAGCTTTTGAATTCTTTCAGGCATTACAGGAGAATTTAATAGTTAGTTCCCATGACATCTCGAACTTCAGCCATAGTCTCTTTCGCAACAGTACGAGCTTTTTTACTTCCGTCAAATATAATTTGTTTTACCAGATCAATATCTTTCTCATATTCTGTAGCCTTTTCCTGAATAGGAGCCAATTCATTTTGAACTGAATCAATCAAAGGCTTTTTGCAATCAATACAGCCCATTTTTGCGTTTTTGCAACCTTCATTTACCCATTGACATGTTTTTTCATCAGAATATATCTCATGAAATTGCCAGACAGGACATTTAGCCGGATTGCCTGGATCAGTGAGTTTAACCCTTGCAGGATCAGTTGGCATTCTTTTAATTTTGTTTTCAATCTCACTATCGGAATCTCTTAATGAAATAGTGTTGTTATAAGATTTACTCATTTTTTGACCATCTAAGCCTGGCATCTTTGATGCTTTGGTCAAAAGTGACTCTGGTTCAGGTAAGATAATCTTTCCTGTGCCTTCGATATATCCTATGAGACGTTCTCTGTCGCTAATGGTAATATTTTGCTGACTATTTAATAGAGCAACAGCTTTCTCAATGGCCTCGACATCTCCGTTTTCCTGAAAAGATTTTCTAAAAGACCGATAAAGCTTAGCATTTTTTTTACCCATCTTTACTATTGCTTCTTCAGCTCTTTCCTCAAAATCAGACTCACGTCCAAAGATAAAATTAAATCTTCTTGCCACTTCCCTAGTCAACTCAATGTGAGCAACTTGGTCTTCCCCAACTGGCACTAATCCTGCTTTATAGATTAAGATATCGGCGCTTTGAAGAAGTGGATAGCCCAAAAAACCATAAGTAGAAAGATCTTTTGATTTAAGTTTTTCTTGTTGGTCTTTGTATGAAGGCACCCTTTCAAGCCAGCTGAGAGGAGTGGTCATAGATAAAAGAAGATGCAACTCAGCGTGTTCTGGCACTTTAGACTGTGCAAATATAGTGGAAGTATTGGGATTAATTCCAGAGGCAAGCCAGTCAATAACCATCTGACAAACGTTACTCTCTAAATCAACTTTGTCAGCATAGTGAGTTGTAAATGCATGCCAATCAGCCACAAAGAAATATGAATCATACTCATTCTGTAAATCAATCCAATTCTTCAATACGCCGTGATAATGCCCTAGATGAAGCTGACCGGTTGGTCGCATACCAGATAAAACTCTTAAATCTTGCACAAGAAATCCACTTATAAATTAATTAACTGTCTAATTATCCCATATATTTAGCGTAGTACGCCAAACCATCTAATACAAGGTTTTTATAATATTTATGTGGAAAATTCAGTGCTGATTGGAGAAATTGGTACCCCCCTCCGGTTACCAATATATTTACTTTTGGAATGGTCTCTGAGAAATGATCAACTCTTTGATTAATTGCATTAACTTGCATTCTATAAGTTCCCAATGACCAAGCTTGATCAGTATTTTTTCCTAAATCATTATTATTCGAGCAATCCACAACAGGAAAACTAGGGAATGTATTCCTGATTTTATCAAGTCCGGGAAATATCTCACCTCCTATATGTTTTCCACTATTAAGGACTATGTCAATGGTGACAGCTGATCCAATATCAATTATTAACAGGTCTTCATTAGGGTTCTGTTCATAAGAGGCAATCATTGCTAACCAGCGATCGACACCTAATGAACTAGGCACTTGATATCCATTAGTCAAGGATTTATATTTTTCACAGACTTCGACAAAAAAAATATTATCTTCTTTGACACTGTGAAATGTTTTAGAGACATCAGAAACCCATATTTTGTCGGCATCTGGCAACATAGAAAAACTAAATTCAGTAGTTTTTACTTGAGAGTATTGATTATTGGATTTCCACTTGATATTGGTATTGCCAATATCAACAAAAACTTCTTTAAACATTGATTAGAGTAGCAGACGTGGAGGTATTATCATTTATATGAATTTTTTCATTGATTAGAGAAGTCTCAAAGCTTGCTAAAAGATGAGTATATTTATCTTGACGGTGGACTCTTATAACTATCCCAGCAGATTTTAATGATTTTGAATTAAATACATTTAGACTATCACCAACCTTAACAATTGAGTCTGTTTTAAAAGAATAGAGTCTTCTCTTGGGCTTGCCCAAATAGTGCATCCGCGCAACTACCTCCTGACCTGGATAACACCCTTTGGTAAAAGAAACCCCAAGGTTGTCAATATCAAGATTTAATGCCTGAGGAATAAATTTTTCGGTAGTTGCTAATTGAACCTCGGGGAGCATATTCGCAACACAAGCCTTATCCCAGAACAAAATATCTTCTAGGTCATTACGCTCTTTTTCAGATAGAAGGAGCCCTATGTTGTTTTTGATATCTAAAGAGCCATCGATAACTTCATCAATTAATCCATATTGGTAGATTTTTTCAGATATATTATCAAAATTCACATCTGACATCAATTTATACAAATTTAACTTTTCTAGCACTAGATCACATAATTCACTGGGAATGCTCAGATAATAAAGTCCGTCAATCTTAATGACCCAAACAATTGCAAGTACTTTACCTTGGTGTTGGCAATAGCAATTAATTTGTAATTGATTATCTAGAATCTTCGAAATATCATTAGAAAATTGAGATTGCAGAAAGGACAAAGAATCCTTGCCAGATACTAGAATTAGGTCTCTAGATTTAAGATTTACTACCATTTGATAACTTTACCAGCCCTTTATCTATCAAAGCTTTTAAAACTATAGGGTTAACTAGATCAGGATTTTGCTCTAACACATATTTAAGATGAGGCAAGGCTTTTTCATGCTGATTCGTGTAAACATAAAAATTAACCATCTTAGTTTCAACATGATCTGCAATTTTCCAATTAGATCTGAGTATCTCATATAACTTTTCAGTATCCTCATAGAGCTGCAAACTAATGGACCATTGGTGTAAATAAAGATAGGCTCGAAAGTCAAAACTTGAGCGATTAAGAACATAGTTTTTGAAATCAAAATAAGCATCCTTGGCAGCTTTCATATCCTGAGTTTTTCTGTAAAAAGTCATCGTTGCCGCAAAAGTTAATGGATTATTCTTGGATTTCAATTGCATCTTTTCAAGAACAGCCTTGCTTTCATCAATCTTATTATTATCCAACAGGAAAATAAATACTCTATAGAGGGCAAGCGTATTGTTATCACTGGCTAAAGTGTATATCTCTATAGATCTATTGGTATGCTCCTTTTGCCAAAAATCACTAGCAATATTTAAAATCTTCAAATCTTTTCGAAGAAGTCTTGTTGAGGCATCTTTCAATTTTTCATAGTTAAATTTAGAACCTTGAGTACCTGAGTTAACATAGAACTCGCTGACTGCATCACTCCAGGTCTTGGTTTTATAAGATGAAAAAGAAAAAATAAAAAAACTAAAAATAGCGAAAATGATGATAATCTTTTTTGTATCAAACCTAAATTGAAGAAAACTTTTTTGATGTTTTTTAGACTGTTTAACTATCAATGACAACATCAAAGCTCCAGCTATTACCCCATGTACAGTTTGGTAAGGCCAACTAACCATCATATGAATAAAACTCCCCATTAAAGCAAGAATTGGAGCAGTGAAAAATGCTGTAGACACAAAACTATTTTTATAGATTAAATAGAAATCACGTATAAGCGCAAACATTAAAAATATGAATATTGAGACACCAAAATAACCAAGCTCTACAAATAACTCTAGAAAATCATTGTGGACCCTCTGAAGTTTTTGATGAATGCCTTGATTGACCGATAAATGGTTATAGTTCCCTAAACCATGTCCAATATAAGGGGAATCCTCGATAATAGTTGGCACACTTCTCCATATTTCCCATCGAGGACTGTCATAATTCTCATACCTCTCCTTGACAGTATTAAATGAATTCTCAAACGAAGAAGTTGGTTGCTTTCCAGAGAAAGATTGTAAAACTAGGAAAAAGGAAACAAAAATAACCAATAAAAAAATAATCTTCTTATCAAAAAAAATCTTAGATCTTAAAGGCTTAAGAAAGGCAAAAAATAGAAAAACTATTGATTCAATTGTCACTGCAATCCAGGCACCTTTAGTGACTGAATACAACATATAAAATATCAGTGTCACCAGAGAAATAAGTCCAATAATTTGATAAATCCTTATTCTATTAAAAAAGGTTAAATACAAAGTGAATGGGAATAAAAATACTAAAAATTGATTGGCGGCATTTTTATTGCCAAATGTTGATGCTGGAATATTATTGTATTGGAGGAGGTCAAAATCTGGGAATGAGAATAAATATTGAGATATGCCAATAATAGAAACCAAAAATGCTGATACTGATAATATTGTCGCAATATTTAGAAAACTTTTTTCATTGTGCTCTATTTTATTTGCAAGGTAAAAAATAAACAATCCTGCAAAAATTATGATCCATTTTTCATAGAAAATCCAATTATCCTCTGCCCAAATAAAAGAAAAGGTTCCGAATAAGAAATAAATTAATAATAATAATTGTGATAACGATATAGCAAATTCTGTTGATGGCTTTCTACTTTCATACATAACCATCGATAATGCGATTATCGATAACAGAGGTGTTACAAGATTCAGTTTAAAACTTATTGAGTCAACTACAAAGTAATCAGTATTCCATGCAGCACCAATCGAAACTGCAATGAAAATCATCAAAATAGATAATATTGGAATTTTTGATATGCTTGTTTTCATAACTTTTTAATTATATAAAAAAACCCCGACTTACGCCGGGGTTCTTTCTCAGAGTAAACTGATTTAAACGAATTTTCTATATATTAGAATGAAACGTTTAATTCAACCTCTAAAGTATCAGTATCAGTTGATGCTGTAGCATCTTTAGTTGTGTAAGTTACAACAGCATTAGCACCTGAAGCTAGAGCACGAGACACAGAGACCTGTGTAAAGTCTAGGTCAGTTGTTGCATCAATACCTTTCTCAACAGAACCGTTCTTGAATGTAACCTTGTTACCATCAAAATTTGTTGAAGCCATGATCTGATTAATACCTGTAGCAGTAGAAATAGCACCAGATGAAGTAGCAGCTTCAACAGCAAAAATAGCTGAATCATCTTCAGTAATCTTACCAGCTTTATCAGCATCAACGAAAGCATAACCTAGAGTTACACCGTTCATAGATGTCTTAACCTCACCAAACGTTACGTCACCATTAGCAGCAGTGTCAGACTTTTGCTCGAAACGGTAGTCAACGCCAGCTGCAGAACCTCTAATACCGAAACTATCTGTATCTTCATCATTCTTCTTAAGTTCAACTGTAGCGCCACCAACGTTCATGATAACACCAGCGTAATTGTTTCTGTTAAGAGCAGTTGCACCGTTACCAGCTGCACCTGTGTTACCAGTGTAAATTGTAGCACCACCCACTTTAGTTCTTAGGTCGATCTTGTTAGTAGAACGGCCACCGTTATCGATTTCACCTAATAGAGCTGAAGTACCTGTAGCCCAAGCACCAGCCTTAACAGCGATATCACCAACTTTAGTAGTCATGTATAGATCTTCAATATCTAAAGTACCAGTTTTACCTTGAGAAATTGTAGTAGTAGAAACATGAGTACCAGCAGCAGCATTTTGTGAAGAAGTTAC
>Ga0255765_1003396_pt1 | contig 17062 bp, 16 predicted proteins | sample 041ome_8_FD_179965 | JGI IMG/M metagenome (GOLD analysis project Ga0255765, IMG submission 179965) | Coastal salt marsh microbial communities from the Groves Creek Marsh, Skidaway Island, Georgia - 041407BS metaG (version 2) | ecosystem: Environmental > Aquatic > Marine > Intertidal zone > Salt...
TGATGAAGAAATTTTTGAAATCATCGAATGGTGTAAAAAAAATAACTGCGATATTTCGTTAATTGAAATTATGCCGATTGGATCAATTGGTGAAAAAAGATTTGATCAATACTTATCAATGAAAAACTTTGAAGAAAAGTTAGTTAAAAAATTAAATTTAGCACCATCAAAGTATAAGACCAATGGGCCTTCAAGGTACTTTACTAATAAGGAAAATGATCAAAAAATTGGTATTATTTCAGCGATTTCTCATAATTTTTGCGATACTTGTAATAGAGTAAGGCTCACTTGTACAGGAAAACTATATATGTGTCTCGGTCAAAACGATTTTGTGGATTTAAAATTTGCTCTCAGAAATCAATCAAAAACTGATATTATCAATAATATCGAGTATGCAATGTCTATTAAACCAAAAGCTCACAATTTTGAAATAAATGAAAATAATTTTGAAGGATATGTTGATAGATATATGAATGAGACTGGTGGTTAAATATGAAAATTAGCTTTGTTGCCTTTCCTTTAGATAGAAATTTAAATGCTCAAGCTGAGCTCATTGAAAAATATGGTAATTCTAATCCGGAAGATGCTGACTATATAGTTGCTTTGGGTGGAGATGGATTTATTCTTAAATCTCTTCATGATTATTTGAAAATTAACAAGCCTATTTTTGGAATGAATTTTGGTTCAGTTGGATTTTTAATGAATGAATTTAAACTAGATGGTCTTCATGAAAGATTAAAAAAAGCTCAACTAATTAAACTTCGACCCTTAGTTATGAAAACACTTTCCCCTACAGGCAAAGAGGTCAAGGCAATAGCAATAAATGAAATCAGCATTAGAAGAGAAAAATATCAAGCATCAAAACTTCAAATAATTATTGATGATGAAATCAGAATGGAAGAATTAGTTTGTGATGGTGTGATTTTATCGACATCCGCAGGAAGTACAGGGTATAACTACTCTGCCTCTGGTCCTATTATCCCATTAGGCAGCAACGTTATTGCTCTTACCGCAGTAAGCGCCTATAGCCCCAGACATTGGAAGGGCGGTCTTTTAAAAGACACCGCAAAAATAAAGATAATCAACAATAACCCCTCAAAAAGACCGATTGTTGCTCATGCAGACCATATTGAGGCCAAAGATGTAACCTCAGTTGAAATAGAAATGTCTGAAGGTTTAGAAATACCTCTACTCTTTGATAATAATCATAAAATTGAAGAGCGAGTTTATAAAGAGATGTTTAAGTCTTAAAACAAGTGAGTGCATTTATAAGATTTTTATTTATTTTTATCTCTTTCTTTTTACCTCTTAATCTATTCCCTGAGGAATGTCCTTATCAAAAAAATCTAAAAATTGGCTTAATAAATAATAATTTCATAAATTATTTAGATTATCTTAATTATTTTTTAGATAAATTTTCATATGAAAAATCAATAACTTTTGAAATTAATATTATTGATAATGATAATAATATAAATGAATTTGATATTACTTTTGGGGACTATTTAGATTTAAAAAAAATAAATAAAAAAAAAATCAAAATACCAGCTAAACTGCAAAAATTTTATAATAATAATAATATAATTTTATCTGAAAATTTTTTTCCTTTAGACTTAGATACACTTATCTTATTAAAAAATGAAAATATTGAATTTCAATCATTTGAAGAATTATCTAAATACCAGAATAAATATAAATATTCATTAGGTTTTAATCTTTATAATGAGAATATATTTTCAAAACTAATATATTATAATCTTGATTTATTAAATTTTAAATTTGATCACATTGTCAATGAAAGTAATATTGAATTAATAAATAAAATTTATTTAAATTCAAATAAAGATTTACTTAACTCAGATTACTTAACTTTATATGAATCTTTTTTAAATTCCGAAAATACCATTAATCTATTTGAAGACGGAATTTTACTATATAGAAACAATCAAAATAAGAATTTTCAATTATTTCCTAAAAGTGAATACAAATGGAGCGATGAAAAAGGTATCTTTGAGAGCCAAAATACTACAATTCCTTCATCTTTTTATGGATTTAGTGCAATATTAAATAATGAAGCAAATTCTGGATTTCTTTGTTATCTTACAGAAGAAGAAGTTAGAATTAATTCTTTCAAAAATTTTAATATTCAACTTAGTCCTCTTTCAGAGTTTGAAGTTAGATCTATAAATGAACAAATAAGCTTAAAATATTTAAATATTTTAAAATTAAAAAATAAAAATATAAAAGCCATATTAGATAATGATTTTGAATTGATATTAGGTTTAGTCACAAATATCAAAAATTTTAATGAAATATTAGATAAAGATTATTTAAATGTTAATTTTAATTAAAAAATTAATATTTTAAATTTTATTATGGATAAATCATGAAATTTCTTATTGCGGGTGGTGCAGGATTTATAGGATCAAATCTTTGTAAAAAGCTTGTGGAAATGAAGCATCACGTTCTATGCGTAGATAATTTTGCTACAAGTAATAGCAAAAATATCTCAGAATTAAATAACAATAAGTATTTTTCTTTTATTAATCATGACATAATAAATAAAATAGATTTTGAATTAGATGTAGATGGAATTTTTAATTTAGCTTGCCCGGCCTCTCCTGATAAATATCAATTAAATCCAATAAATACTTTAAAAACATCATTCTTAGGTACTCTTAATCTCTTAGAAATCTCAAAAGAAAAAAATGTAAGATTCTTATTATCTTCAACTAGTGAAGTTTACGGCGATCCATTAGAACATCCACAATTAGAAGATTATTATGGTAATGTAAATTGCTTTGGTCCTAGGGCTTGTTATGATGAAGGAAAAAGAATAGCAGAGACCCTTTGTTATAATTTTCATAAAAAATTCAAAATTGATATTAGAATTCCAAGAATATTTAATACTTATGGCCCAAAAATGCTAATAGATGATGGAAGGGTTGTGACTAATTTTATATCCAGATCTTTAAAAAATCAAAATATTGAGATCTATGGAGATGGAGAACAAACAAGATCTTTTTGTTATATCGATGACTTGATAGACGGTCTTTTGAAGATTTATTTTTTAGACCAAAAAGTATTGAATGAACCTTTAAATATTGGAAATCCAACAGAATTTAAAATAAAAGATTTAGCAAAATTAATTATAGAATTAACAGGCTCCTCTTCGAAAATAATTTATAAAAAACTCCCTGAAAACGATCCCTTAAGAAGGAAGCCTAATATAGATAAAGCTAAAAAACTTTTAAACTGGGAACCAAAAATTTCATTAAAAGAAGGACTTAAAAAAACTATTAATTTCGTAAAAAAAAATTAGTTATTTTGGTTTGAGGAATTACTGTATCTCAACATAAAAAATAAAAAACTCAAACTAAACCAGAATAGTGATCCATACCAACTTGAAAAGATATCACCTGTTGTTTTGAGAGGTATAACTAATATAAATAATTGGATGAATATTGGGGCTCTATCCTTAATTTTGAAAGAAAAAAATTTTAATAAATTATAAAACGTAAAATAAATAAAAATTAGATATGTTATAATTCCATAACTTGAAATTATTTGAAAATGTAAATTATGAACATGATTTGCACATCTAAGATGTAAGAAAATTGTCTTAAATTTTTCATAAGTGTCTAATTTGCAAAGATTCTTAAAATTATCATGTCCAATACCAAGTAAAGGAAAATCAATAACCATCATATAACTAGTTAAAAAATGATGAATATATTGGGATTTGAAAAAAATATCTGAATTTAAATAACTAAATAATTCTAAATATCTTGCATACAAAATAGGATTATTCTCAATAATTAAATAACAAATAATTGAAAAAATTATTAACGTATAAATTATATGAAGAAAATTAAGTCTATATAAATTAAAAATTAAAAGTAAAAATAAACCCAACAAAGACATTAAAAAGGATATCTTTTCCCCTGTTAATAAAATAGTTAAAAGTGCTAGAAAAAGTAATAAATAACCAAAATATTTATTAGTAAAATAATTATTATTAAAATAGAAAACTATAAACATAAAACTAACTATAAAAGATCCAGGAATAGGCTCATCACCAAATGGTCCTGTTAATCTTCCGCTATGATTTATTGATATTTTAAATCCAAATATATCAAAACCAAAAAAGTATTGAAATAAAGTATCAAACAATACAAAAATAAAAAAAATGAAAATTATATTTAAAAATATTTTTAAATTTATAAATTCATTAATAAAAATTAATTTTATAAAAAAGTAAAAAAATAAAAATCGTAAAATTAAAAATAAATCAAATGAAAAATTATTAACAGCACTTACTAAAAAAATTAATAAAAAAAAAATTATTAATAAGAAATCATTTTCTTTAAGAAAAAAATCTAATTTTTTCTTTTTAAATTTTATAAGTTCATAAATAAAAATTATACAACTAAATAAGAAATAAAAATTTAATGATGCATTTCCTAAAATTAAAAAAAAAGGGAAAAAAGCTAAATAAATACTGTATAAAATTTGCTTATTAAAATTCATATTATCTTCTTATAATAAAAATATAAAAATGTTGAAGATATCATAGGAAATAAAGCTATAAGACCATAATAAACAGAAGCTGAAAAAGCTAATTCACTTGTAATTCCTATAGCTGAAAAAAATATAATCGAAAAAAATTCTCTTACACCAAAACCAGAAAAAGATAAAGGTATACGTGACAATATAATTAAAAGTAAAAAAATAATACTCGACTCTTCAAATGAGATAGAAATATTTAAATGTAAACATAAGAGATAAAATATAAAACAAAGATAAATTTGATGTATTAAGCTAAGTAATATATATTTAAAGAAAATTTTTCTTAAATTTTTATCTTCTTTAATTAATTTTTTAAAAGTTACAAGATATTTTGACTTAAATTTAAAAAAATTTAATTTTAAGTTAATTAAACTATTGATCGAAAAAGATATAATTAAGTAACTCATAACTACTAGAAAAAAAGAAATTATAATAAAATTTACTAAATGATTTTCGAAATTCTTATAAAGAAATATTAAGATAAGAAAATATAAAATTATAAACTTTGCACCTAATACAGATAATTTATCAAAAAATAAAAAAAAAATAGTTTTTCTTGTCGAAAAAAATTTTTTATATATTGAAAATTTAGTTACATCGCCACCAATATTCATCGCAATATTATCGCCAAGATAGCTAAAATAGATTAACCTAAAGGGAACATATTTGCTTATATTTAAATTAGAGTATTTAAATAAATAATGATTTTTTAATATCGGTAAAATTAAAGATAGCTCAAAAAGTATCCCAAAAAATAAAAAGTATAAAATGTTATTTTTAAAAAAATTAACAATATTAAATTCGATGTTTAAATAGAATTTATATAAAAAAAATAATATTAAAAAGCTTATTACAAAGTGCTTACGATTGTATAAAAATTTAGCTATTTTTTTTAAAGTAATCAACAATTGAAAAATTATTTGTTTATACTGTTAATTCAATATTTAAATTATGATTATTTATCAATATATGATAAGTGATTTATAACATTGTATTTACATTCAATTTAACTAATATGTCGTTTTATTAAATGGCCTCGTGCTGGAATTGGTAGACAGTCTGGACTTAAAATCCAGTGGGATTTATTCCCGTGGCGGTTCGAGTCCGCCCGAGGCTACCAAGATATCTTTATGAATTTAATATATTTTTATTCAATTTATTTTTTTATTTTTTTTTTAGTTAATATCTCCTTCCTTAATTATTTAAAAAAAAAAAATATATACGATCTACCATCTGAGTTTAAATCTCATAAAGTAAAAACACCAAAGGGTTCTGGCGTTGGTGTTACGTTATTCATTATTTTTAGCTTAATTACCTACGATATATTTTTTGATGTTGAAATTGAAAATTTTAATATACCTAGATTTTATGTTTTAATAATGGGCTTAGTCATTCTCTTCATAATATCAATTTATGATGACTATTTAGGGATAAATCCATTCATAAGACTTTTTATACAATTAACAATTTGTTTTTTAAGCCTTTCATCATTGCCAATTAACCTTTGGGGATACATGAATAGTTTTATTGCATTTTCAAAACTAAATTGGCTAATAATTATTTATTTTTGGATTTTTATAGTGAACTTAACAAATTTTTTTGATGGTGTTGATTTTTTAATTACAATAAAAATTTTTTTTGTAAGTTTTGCATATTTAATTATTGGCATAAATGAAAACGATAATTTAATTACTAATATAAGTCTAATATTGGTTTTATCATCAATATTACTAGGTTATTTTAATTTATATCCAGCAAAGTTTTTTTTTGGAGACTCTGGTTCTATACCTATTGGATTTTTGTTAGGTTGGATATTTATTTATTTATTTCAAAAAGGATTTTTAATCGAACTACTTATAATTAATACTGTTCATTTTTTTGATATAATAATTACTGAAATTAAAAAATTATCTAAGTTTCAAAATATTTTTATAAGACACAGAGATTTTATTTTTCAAAAAGTATATGACCGTTCATATAATAAGAAAAAATTTTATTATAAATATTTATTTGTATATTTAATTTTGTTTATATTGTTTTTCATATCATATTCATCAGAATTTAAAATAAAATTAGTATGTTTAGGGATATCAATTATTTTGATAATTATTTTTTCTAATGCTAGCAAAAAATAAAATTAACTATGTCTATTTATCAATTGTAGTTTTTTACTTTGTTTCCTATAGTTATTTAAATTTTTTTGATAATTTACCTAAAATTGCATTTAGCAAGGGAAGTCTTCCATTAGTTATTCTCTATTTTACAGCTAATTTTATATTGTTAGTCTCTTTTTTTTTTGAAGAAAAAATCAATATAAATAAATTAATTTTTTTGTGGGTATTACTAATTATTCCCTATTTAAAATTTTTTTTTAATGAAATTTATATAGATAATAATTCAGATCCTAGCAGATATTATACTTATGCAAGGCAAATAATTGAGTTGAAATCATTAAAAGCCAATCCATTAAATCCATATGGTTATTTAATTGACCAACCTCTATATCGATATTATTTAATTCCTTTTATAGCCATATTCGGAAAACTTAATTATTTTTTTCTTTTTTTTAATTTAAGTATTTATTTTTTATTAACAGTAAAGTTTGTAGAATATTTAAAAATTAACAAAAAATTTGAGTTTTATGAAAAATTAATAACTTTTTATTTTTTATTATCATCGGCTTACATAACTAAAAATATCTTATCAGTACAACTTGAATGGTTATGTATTGTTTTTTCATTCATAATCTTTTTTTCTTATGTAAATAAAAAGACATATATACTATTTATTTTTTTAGGATTTCTAGCACTTCAAAGGCAAAATTTTATTTTAGTATCAACTTTTATTGGGTTTATTTACACTTTGGAAAATTTTTATGATGCAAAATCAACAATACTAAAGTCAATTTTTGTATTTACTCTAATCTCTTCTTTTCCTTTAATACATAATATAATTCTGGCCGATCCTGATTTTAAGTTTAGATATTTTTCTCTTGAAATTGGTTTACTTTTTTTTCAAAATCCAGGAAATGATGTTGAGACTTTTATACAGAGAGAACAGTCATCTTTTTTAAATTTTATTAAATCTTTATATATACACTTAGTAGAATCACTGCCCATTATGAAAATAAGACTTTTAGAATTTTTAGGTATTGAAATAAGATCAGGATATACAATTTATCAAAAAGTTTTTGGTTTAACAGTTTCACTATTAGGATTTTTTTTAATTATTTATATATTTTTTATATCTAAGCGTAATTTGAACATATACTTATTCTCTCTTATAATAATAAATATTTTTCCTTTATTTGTATTAGGCGATGGTAATTGGCCAAGATTTCAATATTTATCCTATCACTCAACTATTCTATTTATTAGTATTTGGATGTATAAAAGAACAAATAAATGAATAAAAAAATTTTAATTTTTGGAGGATTGGGTTTTATTGGATCCCACTTTATTGACGAGATTTTAAAATCTAATTATAAGATTATTAATGTAGATAAAATTAGTTATTGTTCTAATTTAAAATATTGTATTAATAAAAAAAATTATAAATTCATAAAAAAAAACCTTAGTAATTTCAATCATGTTAATGACTTAATTAAATATATTAAACCAGATTACGTAATTAACTTTGCCGCGGAGTCTCATGTTGACAGATCTATAGAAAATCCTAATAGCTTTATTAAAAATAACATTATTGGTACTTCAAATTTACTTATTGCAATTTTAAATAATTTTAAAATATTAAAAAATCAAAATAAAAATTTCAAATTAATACATATATCTACTGACGAAGTTTACGGTAGTTATGAAAAGGGCTATGCAGACGAAAGTGCAAAATTTCTTCCTAATTCTCCCTACGCTGCATCTAAAGCATCTTCAGATCTTTTATGCAGGTCTTTTTATAAGACTTACGGACTACCAATAATTATATGCAACTCTTCAAATAATTATGGTGAAAGACAATACTTTGAAAAATTTGTACCTAGGAGTTTAATATCAATAAGATTAGGCTATCCAGTAGAAATTTACGGCACAGGCAAGCAGTTAAGACAATGGTTAAATGTTAAAGATAATGTGAAAGCAATCAAAAAACTTATTAATTATGGAGAGTTGGGCGAAACTTACAATATAGGTAGTGATGATATCATTGAAAATATAAAATTGATTAAATTAATGATCAATATTGTAAATAAAGATTTTGAGCATTTGGTCCCATCTTCTCCAAAAATTAGCTTTGTGAAGGATAGACCAGGTCATGATTACAGGTATGCAATCAACTTTAATAAATTAATAAAAAAAACAAAATGGAAACCACAAATTTCTTTAAATCAAGGCTTGTATCAAACAATAAAGTATTATTTGAATATAAAAATTAATAAAAAAATTATTAATTCAATTAAAAGAATTGCCTAATTTTGACTTTACCTAAAATAATTAAACTAAAAAAATTTAATGATGAGAGGGGGTTTTTTAAAAATATTTTTGATAAAAAAATAATTAAAAATCTTAAAATCAGTAAAGATATTAAAGATTATCAGATATCAATTTCGTATAATAAAAAAAGAGTCTTAAGAGGTCTTCATTACCAAGTGCCAATGCAAAATAAATTTGTTTATTTGCTTGAAGGTAAGATACAGGATGTGATTGTTAATATTGATAGGAAGTCAAAAAATTTTGGAAAATGTTATGAATTTGTATTAAATGATAACACAGATATTTTATTTATTCCAAAAAACTATGCTCATGGTTTCTGCGCTCTAGAGAATTCTAAAATAATTTATATTTTAGACAAAAATTATAATCAAAGAAATGAACATACAATTAACTGGAAAGACAAAAGACTTGATATAAAATGGAAGTATACTAATCCTATAGTTTCTAATAAAGATAAAATGGGAAAATCTTTTTCTGAATTATGAAAAATAACGTTTGTGGAATTATAATGGCAGGGGGAAAGGGGACCAGATTATCCCCAATAACCAATTCAGCTAATAAACATATTTTACCTGTTTATAATAAGCCTATGATTTATTACCCATTATCTGTTCTTCTACTTAATAAAATTAAAAAAATATTAGTCATAACTAATAAAAATGAAATTAGTTCTTTTAAAAAAATATTAGGAAACGGTAGTCGATTTGGAGTTAAAATATCCTATAAAGCCCAATCTAATGCAAATGGAATTACAGATGGACTAATAATTTCGAAAAAGTTTATCAAAGATGATGATGTATTTCTTATTTTAGGAGACAATATAATGTTCGGATCAGGAATGAGTGAATTTTTTAATCATATTTGGGAAACTGATAATTCTACAATTTATCCTTATATTGTAAGCGATCCAGAAAGATCAGGTGTAGTTGTTTTTAAAAGGAATAAGATAGATAAGATTGTTGAAAAACCAAAGAAATTTATATCTGAATGGATTGTTACAGGTTTATATTTTATTAAGAATTTTGATTTACAATTGGCTGATCTTATTCAACCTTCAAAAAGAAATGAATTAGAGATAACAGATTTTTTATCAAATATTAATAAATATAGTAATTTAAGTTTTAAAAAGATAGGTAGAGGATATTCATGGAATGATGTTGGAACATTTGAGTCACTAATTGAATGTGCAAATTTAATTTATAATATTGAAAAAAAACAAGGTCTTGAAATTTCTAGTCCTGATGAAGTTGCATATAGAAAAAAATTAATATCGGAAGAAAAATTTAAAAAAAATATTAATTTTTTTTTAGGCAGTTCATACGCTGAATATTTAAATAGTATTTTAGATAAAGACAAACAAGAAAATTAATTTTGCAAATTAAGAGAAATATATGCATCATCCTTTGTTATAATGCAGAAAAAACTATAGAAAACTTTTTAAAAAGAATAATTAGTACTGATTTTAAAAATGATATTGATTTTTTTATTTTAGATGATTGCTCAAATGATAAAACAATTGAAATAGTGAGTAATTTTATTAAAAAGAAAAACTTAAATAATTTTAGTTTTGAAAAAAATGAAAAAAACTTAGGATTTGGAGGAAATCTTAAAAAATCTTATGATTTATCGATAAGCAAAGGATATGATTATTTATCAATATTGCATGGCGATGGTCAATATCCCCCAGAATACCTAGATAAAATGTATGAATTTCTTTCGAATTCAGATTTAGTTCTGGGCTCTAGAATGATTAATAAAAAAAATGCTTTGAAAGGAAAAATGCCAATTATAAGATTTTTTGGTAATATTTTTTTAACTAATTTTCAAAATCTTTTTTTTAAACAGAAACTATCTGAATGGCATACAGGCTTTAGGGGAATAAAGTTAGATTCTTTGAAGAAAATTCCTTATCATTTGAATTCTGACTATTTTCATATCGATACTCAAATATTATTACAATTCATTATAAGAAATTTAAAAATACACGAATTTCCTATACCTACTTACTATGGTGAGGAAAAGTCAGGCGTAAACCTTATAAAGTACGGTTTATCAGTTGTTTTTGAAATGATTTTAGCTAAATTGACTATCTTTAAAGTTTTAAAAATTAGAAGATACGGATAAAAAATGAATACTAAAAAAATATACTATGCAAAAGCAAATTATGGCAATGAAGAAATTAATGCAGTAAATAAAGTTCTAAAAAAACAAAGATTAAATCTAATGAATTCAAATAATGTCAAATTATTTGAGAATAAGATCGCAAAACTTTTCAATAAAAAATATGGATTAATGGTGAATTCATGCTCATCTGCAAATTTATTAGCTTTATCTGCTTTAAGTTTACCAAAAGGATCTGAAGTAATTACACCAAGTTTAACTTTTTCTACAACAGTATCTCCTATAATACAACTTGGCTTAGTCCCAGTTCTGGTAGATATAAGTATTGACTCTTTACTAATTGATGAAAAAAAAATTGAAAAAATGATTACAAAAAAAACTAAAGCAATGATAATTCCGAATTTAATTGGAAATATACCAAATTTAAATGCTTTGAGAAAAATATGTAAAAAAAATAATCTTTATTTTATTGAAGACTCGGCAGATACAATTAATAGCTTTTATAATAAAAAATCAACAGGAGATTATTCAGATATTTCGACAACAAGTTTTTATGCCTCTCACGTAATTACCTGTGCTGGCTTTGGTGGTATGCTGTGCACTAATAATTTTAAATTTTATAAAAAAGCATTAATACAACGTGGTTGGGGCAGGAATTCTTCTTTATTTGATGAAAAGGAGTCAGTAAATCTTCGATTTAAATCAAAAAATTCTTATGATGAAAAATACCTTTTCACAGATTTAGGATATAATTTTATCCCTAGTGAAATATCAGCTGCTTTTGGATTAGAACAGCTTAAAAAACTAAAAAAGTTTTCAAAATTAAGAAATAGAAATTTTGATTACCTGTATAATTTTTTTAGTAAATATAATGACTTATTCATACTACCATCAAAAAATAAACTTGTTAAAAATGTTTGGCTGGCTTTTCCTTTCTTAATTAAATCAAAAAAATTTAATCGAAACGAATTACAAATTTTCTTAGAGAAAAATAACATCCAAACTAGAACGATCTTTTCAGGGAATATTCTAAAACAACCAGGCTACAAAAAAGAATATTTTAAGATAGATAAAAATGGTTATAAGAATTCTGACTATGTTATGGATAACGGTATATTACTGGGTTCTCACCAATCAATGACCATGAAAGAACTAAAGAGTATTACTTCCACTATAGAAAAGTTTATTAAAATTAAGTTATGATTTTAAAAAAAAATAACTGTAAATCATGTGGGGCCCAAATAAAACCCTTTTTAGATTTTGGAAATATGCCAATAGCTAATGCCTTTTACAATCTTGAAGACTATAAAAAACAATATTTTTATAGAATGAAAGTTTGTTTTTGTAAAAAGTGTTTTTGCTTTCAATTATTAAACATACCTAAACCTAAACAGATGTTTCATCAAAAATATGCTTATTTTGCTTCTACATCAAAATCAATGGAACTTCATTGGAAAAACCTAGCTAAAGATTTAAAAAATCAAAATAAAAATAAAAAAAATAAAATTATAATAGACATAGGAAGTAATGATGGAATATTCCTAAAAAATTTTACAAATTCTAAATACTGGACTCCTATAGGAGTTGAACCTTCGAAAAATGTGGCTAATTTTTCAAGAAAATATGGTTTAAAGAATATCATAAATGATTTTTTTAATTATAAATTATCTTTAAAAATTCTAAAAAAGTTTAGACAAAAAGCTCAAATCATAACCTCTACAAACACTATGCATCATATTGAGGATACTAATTCAGTTTTTAAAGGAGTTAAAAATTTACTATCAGAGGATGGGGTATTTATTACTGAAGACCCCTCTTTACTCGAGATGATCAAAAAAAACTCATATGACCAGATATATGCAGAACATATGTATATTTGGTCTGCTATTGCTTTAGATCAAATGGCTAAAAAGCATGGTTTATTTCTTTATCACATAGAAAATAATAAAGTTCATGGGGGTTGTTCTCGATATTTTTTTTGTCATGACAATAAATTTAAAAGATCAATTAAATGCAATCTCCATATAAAAAAAGAATTAGCCATGGGTCTCAATAAAACCAAAACCTATATTAATTTTAAAGATAAAAGCATACATCATTCAAAAAAAATAAATCAATTAATACAAAAATTAAAAAAAAATGGAAAAACTATATGCTGTTATACGGCTCCAGCCAAAGGTACTACTTTACTGAATTTTTCAAAATTAGACATTAAACTAATTGATAAAATATTTGATAATACCAATTTCAAAATAGGTAAATATATGCCAGGTAATAACAAAATACCTGTCTACTCAACTGATGAATTTAGAAAAGAAAAATATGACTATGTCCTCATGCTTGCATGGAATCATAAAAAAGAAATTCTTAAAAAAGAACATTCATATACAAAAAAAATAAAGGCGAAATGGATTATTCCTATGCCACATATAAATATAATAAATTGAAAATTCTTATAACTGGCCCTAATGGAAATATAGCAAGTAATTTAATTAATGAATTACCTAAAAAATATGAAATTTATACAATTTCATCAAAAAAAATAACAAAAAAAAATAAAATTAAATCAAATTTGATTTATGAAGGAAATTACGACAAACTTAGAAGATTTTTAAATGATATTAATCCTAAAATAGTTGTTCATTTATCTACAAAGTGGAAAAAATTTGATGAAAAAAAAAATGAAGATCTGATTAATAGCAATATCACATTTGGGTCATATTTATTAGACATTTGTAAAAACTTAGATATCAAACTATTTATTAACACAAGTAGTTACACACAATTTGACTCTAATGGTAACTACAAGCCATTTAATTTTTATTCTGCTTCTAAAGAAGCCTTCATGAAAATATTATATTATTTTTATATATCCAAAAACTTTAAGATTATTAATTTAAGAATAATGAATGTATATGGATTAAAAAACGATAAGAGGATTGTTAATTATATTTTTGAACATTTAAAGAATAAGAAAAAGGAAATAAATATTAACGATCTAAATGCATATGTTGATTTAGTTCATATAGACGATGTTGTGTCAGCTTTATTATCAGTAATTTTAAGTAAAAATTATAATTCTTACAAAAACTTTTCTTATGATATAAGTTCAAAAAAACAAATAACAATTCTAAATTTAATTAAAAAAATTGAAAAAATTTCAAATTATAAATTCGATAAAATTATTTCTAAAAAAATTTTTAATGAATACTTAAAAAAACCATTTCGAGGTAAAAGACTTATAAATTGGGATAGTAAGATCGATCTAAAAGATGGATTAAAAAAGAATTATTATTTATTTTTTCCTTTTTCTATATAATCTTTTTTATTTTGTATATCATAAGGTGAGTTTTCTGTTCGATACAATGTAAAATGAGGGTCAGAAATTTCAGCATCATCTCTTTTTGAAGTATAATAATATAAATTCAGTGCTTTTCTGTACTCTCCTTTAGGGCAATCTAATGGTGTTGGTCTGCCATGATTTGTTTTATCTGTTGTTTCAAATACAACTAATCTATTGAAGAAAGGAGCTATACTAGCTTGGCATCCTTTCATATCTTCATCCCACATTTCTAAATGGCCGCCCCACTCTTCTTTCCAATCTTTTTGACTTAAATATAAAAGTGCATTTACTCTTCTGTGTGTATACAGCTTATAATGCCAATTGTGATCGGCATGTACTTTTAGAAAATCTCCTCTCATAGCTACATGCACACCACCCCCGATAAAGTAAGGATCAGGAATTAAATTTTCGATACCAGTAAGAGTTTCCAAAAATAGCAAAAATTGTTTGGAATTAAATTCTCTGAGTATCATTCTAACGGGAAAAGGTAATTTAACTTCATCAAATTGCATTTTTTGTTTTACTTCATTTTCTCTATCTCTGCTAATCCAATCAAAATTTTCATCATATGGTGATGGAATAGAATCTGAGACTTTTTCTGCAATTTTTTCTGGAAGAAAGTTATCAAGGAAAATATGAGGAAATGGCGAAGCTTTTTTGAATTTAGTTGAATTATTTACTGCTATTTCTGAATATTTAGAAGAATCAAAAACTCCAAGCAATTCGTTAGTCATATTTTAATATTATTTAATTAATAATATTGTACAAGTCAAAATACTTCATTTTGGTAATTTCTTTTGAAAAATATTTATCATAATATTCTCTTAAATCTTTAGCAGAATAATTTCCCTTTTTGAGTTCTGAGATGATTGTAGTAATTTTATTAGACAAATCTTTTGGTGATAGTTTTTCAAAATACAATCCAGTAACATTTTCCCTGTTAACTTCTGTAACTCCGCTATCAAATAAATTACTAGTCAATAAGGGTCTTCCAAAATACAAAGCTTCTAAAAGAACAACCCCAAATGCCTCAGATTTATTAATAGATGGTAAAACAAATACATTACAATTTTTTAATTCTTTAGAAAGCAATTCGTCATTAGCCTTATTAATTATACTAATTCTTTTTGAGAGTTTAAGATCATTGATAATCAATTGAAATTTCTTATTAAGTGGGCCATTTCCTATTAAAGTTAAATGATAATTTTCAGGGAGGTAATTCATAGATTTAATTAAAATTTCAAAACCCTTATATTTTACAAATCTTCCAACTGATAAAATTTTAATCTTATTTTTAATTAAATTTTCTGTAAATGACTCATTTTTAAATCTTTGATTATCTAATACTGGAGGTATGACTTTGATTTTATCATTAAATTTATTTAATAAATTAGAAAAATGAACATATCTAAATGAAGTAGAAATTATAAAATATGATTTAGATAAAGTTTTTTTTACTAATTTTTCTAAAAAAAAATTTAAAAACTTTTGATTCACAATATCTGAATGATAATGAATGACAATTTTAGTATTTTTATTCAAAATTAGAAGATAAAACATTACTAATGGATTTGGTGTATGAAGCTCAAGATATTCGTAATTATTTAAATTTTTATATAACCAAAAAAAAAGTCTTATTGATATGGGCTGACTAAAAAGACTAATAAATTTAAAAGAAAATATTTTACTTGATGATTTTTTTTTATTCGAAAAATAAACGAAATGTATACCTTTATAGTTTCGGTATATTTTTTCTTGAAAGGCAGTAACGTTTTCAATACCACCTTTTACTGGATAACTATATTTCCCAATAATTAATAATAAATTTTTTTTCATTTATTAATTTTAATCACAAATTATTCATTTATATTATTTATTATGATAGATAATAAAAAAATTATCACATATTATATTTCAATTTTTTTTTTAGTCGTAATATCATCATATTTTATGTTAAATAAATTAGTTATTGAAACACTTAAAAAAGATCCTGTATATGAGGATGATATTATCATTATAAATCTTGAGTCAAATTATGAAAATTACACATTTAATTTTAGAGGTGATGAATTTTTAAGAAAAATTCAAAAATTTTCTGAAAAAAGTAGTGTGGTTCATATATCTAGAGCGGGAAAACATATTGTTGAAATAAAAATTCCAAATGCAGATTTTGAGATGATTAGCAAATTTAAGAATATCATAAATGACTCAATAATTTTATATAATAAGGATTTTAATAATTGCATAGAAAACTTACAAATTTGTAATAATTATTATTTGAAGGATGAAATAATTAATTATTTTCAATTTAAATATAATACAAATATTGAAAAAAGAATGATTCAGTTAAGCTGTTTATTAAGTTCAGAATTAAAAAATTGCAAAGAAGAAATGATATATCTTATTAAAGATCACTTTGAACCTATCAAAGTTGGATATAATTTTATTGAAAATAAAAATCAAAATCAAAATCAAAAAGAAAAAAATAAAGATAAAATATTTTTGTTAACAAATAGTATTATGTTAATATTTATTTCTGCTTTTTTTATAATTAGTTCGCCAATACTTTTTATATTAGCCAAAAAAA
>Ga0255765_1003410_pt1 | contig 17022 bp, 6 predicted proteins | sample 041ome_8_FD_179965 | JGI IMG/M metagenome (GOLD analysis project Ga0255765, IMG submission 179965) | Coastal salt marsh microbial communities from the Groves Creek Marsh, Skidaway Island, Georgia - 041407BS metaG (version 2) | ecosystem: Environmental > Aquatic > Marine > Intertidal zone > Salt...
ATTTTTTTGTAAAAAAGTAACGCTTTTTGAAAATCAAAAAAAATCAAAAATCAAATCAAATGCGCGACACAAAAACAGAAACGTCGTTTAACGACGCGAACGCGAACGCGCGACGCGCACGCTTTTGGCCTAAAAGTTCGGTGGCTCACGACGCATCGATTGAAGAAGATAATATGAGAGGTAAAGAGGCGCCCATCAAAAAAGATCGGGTGGTGACGTTTACGAAAAAGAAACGGAACGTCGATATGAACCAACAGCCGTCGGCGTTTCGATGGGTGAAGGAGTGTTTTCGCTTTCGCGGAACGGTGGTTCCGTCGGTTCTGCCGCAGATGATTCTGGCGTTTCTTGTTGGGATATTCGCGAACGCGCTGAAGATACAGAGGTGCGGCGAGAACGTGATGGAGGATAAAGAATGCGACGTGGCGTTTAGCGTGGAGGGTCACACGTCGGTGGCGGTGGTGTTGTCTTTTTTGTTGGTTTTTCGAGTGAACTTGGCGTACGAAAAATGGGACGAGGCGAGAGAGGCGATTGAACGAGTCAGAGACGGGGTAAGGAATTTGAACGTCGCGTTTTGCTCGTTTGTTTGCGCTTCCTCTACTTCTTCTGCTTCTTCACCTCCTTCTGGCGGTGCGAATGATGACGATACTGTCGGAGTGAATACTGTTACTACAAAAGAAGATGAGGAAAGCTTTTTCGTTTCGGGTGCGCAACAAGAACAACAACAAGCTTCGCAAAGAGACGAAAACGAGGACGATCGCAAAGAACTCGCGCGATTGAGTCAACTTCTCTTTGCGTTTTTCCGAATAGCGATACGCGAGTCGCGCATTGGATACTCGGAAGACGTTCAAAACGCGGAAGTTTCGATCGGGAGCGGAACGATATCAGCGGATGAAGTTGTGCGGTACGATCGCGCAGGGAAACCGTCGCTGCTCGATCTGCTTCAAGATCCTGTGGAGATTGAAGCGTTCGTACATCTAGAGCCATTTAACCGCGCCAATGCTGTCGTGCAAAAGATTCTGGACATCGTTGAGAAACGCAGACGGCTTGGTAAAATGTGCGAGCGAGGTACTTTGGACATCTATCGCGATTGTTCGAGTATTCTAGCTGGCGTGAAGACGTGCGAGCGCATAACGACGACGCCGACGCCGAACAAGTATGCACACATGCTGACGACTTTGCTGTTCTTTTTCGTATACTCAGCACCGTTTTGCTTCACGGCGTCGTTCGATTGGCTTACTCCAATGCCCTCGGCTTTGCTCGCGATGGCATTTTACGGTGTGGCTGAAGTTGCAAAGAAGATGGAAAACCCCTTCGGGTGGGAGGCCCCGAGTCATGATTTGTCGCAGTTGGGCGCCGAACTGTTCGAAGACGTCGCTCGAATTCACCAGAGTCAGAAGATTCTCGCACAAAGAAGTGATGACAGAGGAGAGAGCGAAAGTAAAGCTGAAGATATGCACTCCTCTCAAAGAGCGGGTTTACTGAGATACTTTTCCGCGCTAGGCAAGCACTATGCATACGTAAGGAGCAGCTCAAGTATGAGCGAATCTTCCGAAGATACGAATCGAACGCAATTATTGTTCCCGCCAGGAGATGCGTGTGTTTCTATGAAAGCCGCAAAGTTGGTGGTAAATCGAGAAGTTCGTGATCGAGATTTACCTCCAGTCGATCGCGTTCGTCGAGGCGACGGCCTCGTTGGGTTGAAATCATCGTCATCTTTCAAGATTGACTTTATCCTCGATATTTTCCAGTGGCGAGATACAATCTTACCTGATGTCATTCCTCAACTTGTGCTTACCATAGGTCTCGCTCTGTTTGCGCAAGGTGCGAAGTTTCTCTCCTGTGGTTCTGAAGTCACAGACGCTTCCGAGTGTTTGATTGCCATGGATCCCACAGCGCATGGTATTGCCGCCATCGCGCTTGGTTTCTTACTCGTATTTCGAGCAGATTGGGCGTACGATCGATACTATGAAGCGAAAGAGTGTCTTGGTCGATTACACGTTGCTTTGCGCAACGTGAATGTATTGACTTCGTCTTTTATTCGCCCGATTGATTACGAAGGCGGGGAAAAGCCGTCGGAAGGGGATTACGAGTACTCCATTCAAAGCAAATCTAAGATGCAAAGTAAGGACAAATTCGAGAAAGACTTGAAAGTTTGTGAAGAAGCAAAGATGGAAATTCTTCGTTTAACGAACATCGCGTATGCGTCCGTACGTATTCAGATTCGTGAATCTCGAGTTGGCGACGAATTTGGAAGGAAGATGACTGCTGAATCAATGTTAACGGAAGACCCCTACGGATGTCCGAAAATACCAGAGTTGCTCGTCAATAATATGGATGCGAGTGTCAACAATGACTCTTCCATCGCAGATGCAAAAGTGTTTAACGAAACATTTGAAGATATTCCCGTATCTTCAAGGTGTGCATACGCGTGTCTTCGAATCCAAACGATTGTGGAGCATCAGCGCAGACTCGGCAATGTGTGTGAACGCGCCGCATTTGAAGTTTATCAAACCCTTGAAGAGACGCTTGCTGCTACACGAGCCGCAAACAGAGTGGCAACAACTCCTGTGCCCCGTGCATTTACGCATTTGTTGCAACTAATTCTCTTTTCGTTCGTCTTTACGGCGCCGTTTGTATTTGTTGTCACGTTCAAGTGGATCGCGTTTATCCCATCGGGAATCGTCGTCATCTCGTGCTATGGCATAAACGAGATGGGCACGGCAATGGCTGATCCATTTAACTGGACGAGTCCTTCCCATGACTTGAGCGACCTCGGCAGGCGATTAGCGCGAGAATCTGCGCAAATTCACGAATTCAAACGCATATTTCTTGGAAATATTCCCGAAAGACCTGTCGGAACTACCAGTGAAGGTGATATGGCTTCCAATCACACTGCACTGGAAGAAATGCCAGTGATTGATAAGTCAAAAGTCGCGCAAGCCATCAGCAGCGGTGGTGGAATCGATTCAAAGCAAGCTGACGAACGTAAGAAAGGCTTGCGCCGCGTTTCCGAGAAGCTCTTCAACGACATTGCGCAGCAAGAATCTTTCGTCGATATATCGTCTACCAAGATTCACGAAATCTCAACCTCGGTACAGCGATGTCGTTTCACGTCCATGACATTTTTCACAGCTCTCTTTGCATGGAAGAATACCGTCTTACCGGCTATTTTGTGGCCAACAGTATTTGCAGGTCTCCTCGCTGGTCTCGCGAACTATACGAAAGTGAAGCAGTGTGGTGTAGACGTCGCGTCGCACCAGGACTGTATATTCGCCTTCAGCGACACCGCACACTCCGTCTGTGGTGGTGTTATCGGTTTCACTCTGTGTTTTCGCGCTAGTATATCGTACTATCGATACTACGAGGCGAAGAAATTTATGGGTGCTTTGTGTGAAGGTGTGCGAAACTTTGCCTGTGGCTCCCTAGCCTTCCTCAGACCAGATTTACCCGGTGAACTTCAATTTGACGGAGACGCCTCCATGGCTTCGACAGCATTCATTAGCTCCGTTGAACTCCGCGATGAACTCAGAAGATTATCGAACTGTTTGTTTGGATCTATTCGACATATTACGCGCGAATCGCGATATGGTGTTCGAAAAGTTGGTGAAGTTCAGAGTACGAATATTGATTCCAGTCAATTAATCAGAGAAGATCCACGGGGAAAACCTTCGCTTGCCGTACTTCTCACGGCAAATGAAAAAGAGTTGATGTGTGGAAAGCTCATATCATCTCGACCAGCTATTATTGTGGCCAAGTGCCAGAAACTCGTCGAAGAGGCGCGCAAAAGAAACGAGATCTCCGAACGCGGCGCTTTTGATTTGTACGACGATCTCAATGATTGCCTAGTCGCGTGCAACAATCTCGAACGCATCAACGAGACTAAAATGCCGTGGATATACTTACACCTTTTGAACTTTGCTTTATTTGCGTTCGTATATTCTGCACCATTTATTTTCACTGCTGGTTTTGGATGGTTATCGCCTGCACCCGCTATGCTGATTGCGATTGCTTTTTATGGCACTGCGGAAGTAGCGCGCAATATGGAGAATCCCTTCGATTACGATACCGACGGTCACGATATTGAAGCCGCAGGATCTGCACATTACAAGGAATCAAGAATATTTCGTGAACTTATGTTCGATGTGGCATTGCCTTCTGCGGTATCAGACATTATGAGTGCAAGTAAACATTCGCGCAAAATACCCCCCCATTCGGCAACCGATGCGCTGGTTGACGTTGACGTTGGCAAACCTTCTACTCCATCTGCTACTCTTCCCGCTACGATGAATGAAAATAGCGGCGATATTGAATCAGGCCACAGCTCCCAAAAAGTGCACAAGACCAAATCTGCTGTCTCCAATGCGTTCAGCACAGGCGGGAAAACCGAAGCCGAAAGTCGTTCTCACGCTCGGGTTTTCCGAGACGTCTTTAAGTTTCGTAACACCGTGTTGTCGAAACTCATTCCGCAGTGTATCATCGCTGGAGCACTTGCATGTCTCGCCCAAGCAGCAAAGATTTGGAAATGCGGTGCAGACGTCCGCGACCCGAGCGAGTGTCAAGTAACGTTTTCGAAAGATGCGCATACAGCTGTGGCGTCCATATTGGCATTCGTCATCGTATACAGATTTCGATACGCTTATGAAAGATATTACGAAGCTAAAGTATCGCTCGAAAAACTTAGACGCTCTTTGAGAAATTTGAATATGGGCACGAGTGCGTTCGTGAATCCGCAACGTTTGTTCATCACTGATGGTGCAAAGATGACAGCGCAGTCAGACACATCGGCGCAAAGTGCAACTATTTGCGTATCTCCACGGGCACATATTCTCAGGTTGACAACGCTATTTTTTGCCGTGGCGCGCATATATCTTCGTGAATCTGCATTAGGTGCTGGACCGAATGGAGAGATCATTCCTTTTGACGATGCACACGTCCTCCTTACAGACCGTTATTCTGGGTCGGGTCCCAACCTTGGTCGATTATTGGATAAAAATGTATTTGAGTCCGAGAAAGACGATGATCAACTACATGACGCTCTGATTAAAATTAACGACCCAGTCGGACGATTAAATTTCGTAGCGACGAAGTTGCACGCGTTTGTGGAAAATCTCAGAATTAAGAGATTTGTGTGTGACCGCGGCGCCACGGACCTTCAGAGAGAGATACGCCAAGCGTTATCTGCAGTCGTCAGCTGTCATCGCGCAGCACACACGCAAACGCCGCGAGTTTTGGTTCATGCGATAAACGTGATTGTGTTCTTCTTCGTTTTCTCGAGTCCTCTTCTTTTTACTGCGAGCTTTAAGTACGCCGCGTTCTGGCCCGCTATTTTGGTCTCGCTCTGCTTCTACGGTGTTCTGGAAGTCGGTGAGAGGTTGGAAAAACCGTTCGGTTGGATAAAACCAAACCACGATCTATCCGTTTTTGGTCACAATTTGTGGCACGAATGCGAAGCGTTACACCACGTCACCGATGATTCTGGGGAGCAAAGTCCGGATTACCAGGCTATCATGCGAGTGAAACATTCCGTATCTCCACAGTTGACGCGTTCGAAGACGGAAAAGGCTGACTTGTGCGAAAAAGCCACGGTAAAGAAGATTCTTGCCCTCGCGGAACCTCATGAGTCTATCACGACTTCATCAGCAGAACTCGTTGCAATAAATGCAGAAAGAGGTAGCTTTCACTTCATCTCACAGCTCTTTGTAATGCGAGGCACGATTTACGCAAGCTGCGTGCCGCAACTTCTTTCCGCAGTGTTTGTCGCTTACTTTGCCACGATTTTGAAAGAAGTATCTTGCGGAAAGCTTTCGGATGCCATGAATACTGGTGATTGTTTTGTATCCTTTGATGCAACTGCACATCGACTCACTGGAGTAGTGGTAGGTTTTGCGCTATCGCACATCGCACACGTCGCCTATCGTAAATGGTACGAAGTGCTCATCGCTCTGGATAACATGTATGATTCTGCGCGGTCAATAAACGTCATGGCAGCAACCTGCTTTGGACACAACAACGGCAATACATCCGCGAAAAAGAAATTGACAAAACAGCGTGGGCTCTTTCTCGCTCGAAGCTCGGCAACTGAAGAAGAGCTTTCAAAGCAGGAAGCGTTGACTTTCTTCTTCAGCGTGGACAGCGTGAATAAAGGGGAGGTCAATCCTAATGTATTGCGAGAACGCGTTCGACGTCTACTCGATCTCGCGCTCGTTTTTGCTCGAAGAACTGTGTGTGACCACCGTCTTGGTGTTCCAATATATTCTCAAAATAGTGGAAGTGATATCGAAAATACGAGGAAATTGGCTATTCCAGCAGACAAGCTGGATTCTGCATTCACCGTGAAACCTCTGGATCCGTACGACATTGCCAATGCTGGTGTCGGAGCACCATCTATAGCAGATGTTTTCACTCACATGCAAAATGACACGAAACTCAAAACTGCAATTTTGGCCACGTCTCACCAAAGTCGAGCTGCGGCGTGCATCGCCGAGCTGCAACGTACGGTGGAATTTGCTCGTAAAAATGCTTTTGTAAGTGACGAAGCAGCTTTCGATTGTTACAATCACTGTGAGAACTTTCTCCAGTCTCAGACGACTATACTCCGAGTCGTAGACACCCCGGTACCTACGTTGTACCGACACGTAGCGCTTACTGCGCTCTTTTTCTACGCATTTTCGGCTCCATTCTCATTTGCCAGCTCTTTTGGATGGCTCTCACCGGTTCCGAGCGCGGTATTGGTCTTGGGATTTTACGGCGCCGCAGCGGTTGGAGAAGAATTGATCGATCCCTTGGCGTGGACCACGCACGCACACGATGGGAGCAGAGCGAGCAAACGCGTCTTTCTAGATAACGACGTCATCTATTCGGTTTAATCATACATTTGCGCGCGACGCTATTATTTATTACACGCATCATGAATACGAATGTTCTTTTTTTTGGTGTGAAGGAAATGTTGTGACTACGAATATATTTATTACAAACTGTTATTCTTCATTTACGCCGACATCTTTCGTCTTCTCTTTGCTTTTCTACGCGCGAGCACTCGTCTACCGCCAACTGTCCTCTTTCTCGCTAAAAATCCGTGCCTTCGTTTCCTCACTAAATTCGACGGCTGATACGTCAGGTGCGTTTTGCACCACATCCCGTTGTTGTTCTCTTCGTCCTCGTTCTCCTCGCTACTCCTCGTCGTCGAAGCCGGGGGAAACGCTATTTCCAACCTTCTCAACGCGTCCTCGATTACATCAACGTTCACGTTATTTACTATCTCGTGGCTATTGTTGTGAACAGACGGCATAATATCCCCAGCCAAGGCGAAGGGCATCGGTATCCTTCCCTTTTGCTCTCCGTTGAAGTTGTTGCTGGCATAACTCGTTGTCGCGCGACCCTCCGAGCAGCGAGGGTGAAAGAACACCATATCTCTCGCGCTCATCGCGTCTACTATTGCCACGCATTCGTAATGGTCTCTTTTTGTGCTCTCGTTTCGCTCTGGTTCGGTCATAAATCTCGCCGCGCTTCTCTCCTCGCCAGAGGAGGACGGCGATTGGAAATTCGTAGACCTGTTCGGGACATCGTCGCGAATCGTCGTCGTCGAGTAACGATAACAAGACGACGACGAGGAGGACGAAGAAGATGGAGAGAACGATGCGCTTCGTCCTCCTTGAAAGCGCATCATCGTCATCACTCTTTGCATCGCGACACCTGCCGCGCGTCTCGTCGTCATGGTTTTAGTTTCAAGTGTGTTGTGAGTGTGTTTTATCGCACGTTTGAAGAGTGGGGAGGTTTTCGTTTTAAGACTCGGGTGCGTGTGAAAATTAGATCAGAGTTTCAGAGAACTAAAAATAAAAAATATTTACACCGCGTCGCGCAAAGTAAATGGCACGCTGCTGCTAGAAAAGACTACTTTACACGCGCGAAGACCGAAGAGAGAAAGATACTACTTACTTCGTATCGTCGTCGTCTTCGGAGTCCCGGATGACCTTGGTGCCGGCTGGAAGCTCGACGTCGGGGACGCTGAGCTTTTTCGAAACGGCTTTCTTCGCAGCTCCAGATTTTGCCGCGGGCGCGACGACGTCGTCTTCGTCAACGGAAAATCGCAACCCATCGGTAGTGTTTACGATTTCTACGTCGCCGTCGCTGGAAGATGCAGATGTAGAGGCTCGATCGGCTTCTTTTTCCGCTTCCGCAACCTTGTCCCGTGCCGATTCAACGTCTCGAGACATTTGCTTTTCCAACGCGGCCATCTCCTTCAACACTTTCTCAGCCGCTTCTTTCTTCGCGGCTTCGATAGCTTTGGTGTCTTTTTCTTCAATCACGGGCGATGCTGACGGTTTTGGTGCTTCCTTTTTCTTGTCTTCTACTTTCTTTGTTTCTTTTTGTTCATCTTTTTCTTTCGCTGGTATGTCAACTTTTGGCATTTCCATCTTGGGCATCTCTGGCATCTCCGGCATCTCCACTTTAGGAAGCTCAAATTTTGTGGATGCGTTCGAAGCGGTCGAACTTTGACTCACGTCGATCTTTCGTAACTGTCGAGCGGCTCGCTTCGCTGATTTCGAGAGAACTGGAGAGAGTTCTTTGAACACTGGAGCCGCCGCGATGACGGCTTCGTTGGCAAAGCTGGTGGTTTTCCTAAACGTTCTCTTCAACGTTTCTTCAAACTGCTCTTTATCTGAAAACGTTTCGTCTAACTTCTTAGAGGTGATGCTGGCAACTTCTTTCGCTTGGAACTTTGCGTCGAAGAGAACTTCATCTGCATCTTTGCTCGTAACCCCTTTGATCGAGTCCACAGTTTCCTTCACCAGATACGCAAACGCTTGGAATCGCTCCTTGGAGCCAATTCTCTTCGTTCCATCTGCGTTCTCTTTGGTGCTCAAGTTGGCAATGTTCGCGTTCGCTTCCGCCTCTGCTTTGAGACGTTCGAAGACTCTTCTGACTTCCTCGGCTTCGCCGTCAACTACTCGCGGTGTTGACGGTGGTGGGGTCGATGCAACCGCTGGCGTAGAGACGACTTCAGACACAACTGGTTGGGCTACCACTGGTGCACGCACAGTAGGGGGCGGAGGTGAAGGAGGAGGAGGAGGAGGTGGTGGTGGTGGTGGAGGAGGAGGTGAAGGTCGCGGAGGCGGCGTTTCTATCGCAGCCGCGGATCGAATGACCCGTTCCGCCTTGAGCGTTGGTGATGGTGCCGCCGCTTCCTCGACTGCATTACTACTGCTACTTTCGATACCATCACCTCTCCACATCTTCCATGCATTTTGTACCAAGATAGTCGCACCAGCTGTGACTGCAACCACCACAGGCGTCGGTAACCCTTGCATAGTTGCACCGCCCGAAGAAACAAACGCCGAAGTTCCCGCGCCTGCCCACACCGCAAGTGTCGCGAGAAACATCGCCATTCGAGATGTCACAAACGCAAACGCCGCTCCAACGGCAGACACACCGGTGCCAACAGCGCCGGCAATAAACGCCGCAACTCCAGACATCATCCCAACCATTCCAGACACTACGCCTTGTGGTGCGCGTATCTTATTCAATAAAATCCACACGCACTGCGCCGTATCCAACGCGCCGTCCACAATCAACATTAACGTTTTAATCGCGTTCGTGCTCACAATTTCGCATCCTCTCTGCACCGGCGCCAAGTGCGGAAACGCGATCGACAAGTCGCTGTTTGCAATTAACGACGCGAACAAGGTTGCCATCGCGATGGCGAACATAGACTTAAACGGTTCTGGAATCTTCTGATTTGCGTTGCTGATTTTCCCAGAGGAAGAGGAGGAGGCTTTCGTAACAATCGCACCTCTCGTCGATGATCTGGAGACTAAACAACATCGCTTCCGTCTTTCGGATGCGAACGCTGTCGTCGTCGTCGTCGTCGTCATCGCCGCGTTGAAAGTATTCTTCAAAGCGGAGACGATGCATTTTCTCGATCTTTCTTCTCCCGACGACGACGCGACCAAACGCGTTCTTTCCCCAGCGCCGTTGATCAAAGCACCGCGTCGGCTCGACGCCAAAGACGCGCGTTTTATGCCGACACCACTCGACGACGATGACGACAAAGCGGAAGAAGCGCGGCCAAATATGGCGCTCGACGACGTTGTTTGATGTCGCATCGTCAGTTGCATTTTCGTCTAAATTCAAACGTTGATGTCTCTCTCTCTCTCGAGCGAATTTGAAGTCTTATTTTGTTCGAAGAAAGGACGACGAGAGGCGATAAAACGCGAAAAACTACTCGGCAGAATTAACGGCGATGACCTGATGCTACTCTTTATGAATTTTCGCTGCGCTCCGCGCGAAGTTTCGATTCGTCTGTCGCGTGCCGAGCAGCGCGGTTTTTTTTAAATGTGGATTATGAAAAACTCGGTTGTGTTGATATCTTTTCGGCTAACGAGTCGTACACCCTAAAAATCATACTGGCAGTAAAAGTACAACAAAAGCTAATTAGGAAACGTCCGGCGTTGGCGAGCGAGAACGCAACGAACGACGAACGGGCACCGCCGGTTGCTTAGCGTCTTTCTTTTTCGTCGCGGACGCGGGAGCTTTCTTTTTCGCCGCTGGCGTTGCTTTCTTGGTTTCCGTCGTCGTCGTCGTCGGCGGCGGCGCTTTCGGCGGCCGACCCCGCTTCTTTTTCGGAGGTTCAGCGGCTTCCTCTTCCGGAGGAGGAGATTTTGATTTGGCTGGAGGACGGCCGCGTTTTTTCTTTGCTGGTTCGGCTTTCTCTTTCTCTTTCTCTTTCGCCGCGGTTTCTTTTGCTTCTACTTCTGGCGTTTGAGAACGCGTGCTTCGACGCGTGGCCGGCTTTTCCGCCGGTGGCGCAGGTGACGGGCTTTTGCTCTTCTTTCGAGGAGTTGGTTTCGTCGTTGGCTTCTCTTTCTCCTTGACCAGTTCGTCTTCCTTCTCTGCTTTCTTTGGAGGTGCTGTTTCCGCCTCCCAAACTCGCGATTTCTTTCTCGTGTTTGTTGGCTCAGTCGAAGGTTTTGGTTTGGGAGGCGTAGCGATGCGCTTTTCTTCCTCTTCTTCTTCTTCTTCTTCTTCTTCTTCTTCTTCTTCTTCTTCTTCTATTTCTTCTTCCTCTTCCTCTTCCTCTTCTTCACTTTCTTCTTCTTCCTCTTCTTCGTCCATACCGAGCATCAAGTCATGTTCTTCTCTCAAGCTACCCATTCTCGTGAGCGCCGTATCGATCAGGAACGTGCTCTGATACATCCTCTGCGCACGGTTTTGGTGTCGAATAGCGTACGCTTTTAATCCAGCGCATAAATCAATGATTCCCGGTAGACTTGAGATCGTATCCAAAGACTTTGCCGTTAACACGCACTTTAAAATCTTATTCGCCACGCCGCTTGTCTTCGAGTTTGTATTCCAATCGCGAATGTACTTAAGCAATCGCACGGTTTCCTCGGTATCGAGTTCTTTGAAAACCCCTTTGGCGATTTGCATCCCTTTTTCGCCTCGTTCCATGGTCATTCGAGAAGCGACGCGTAAAAATGCAGTTGGGCGCTCGAGTTTCAAAGCCAATTTCAAAGCTTCGCTCCCGTTTCCAATAGCTTCCGCGTCTTGCAACTGTTGGTCTTTCTCGATGCCAAGTTGCATTTTATCTTCGCGATGTTTTGAAGCAAGCAACGTGTCGTCTTCCCAAAGTTTCAAAGATCCATCGGCACCACCGGTGGCGATGTACGCGCCATCGCCACCTCGCGCCATCGCCCAAGCTTTGTCTTCGTGCGCTTCGAATTCTTTCACGGCTAACCCGTTTTTATTGTTCCAAACGAGGAGTTTCCCATCGCCGCCAACGGAGGCGAGCTGTTGTCCAGACGATAAAAATTTCACCGCTAACACGGCGCCTGAATGCGACTCAAACGATTTCAAACAAGGCAAATCGCCACCGGTCGTATTGGAACAATCCCACAAGCGAATAATTTTATCGCCACCGGCAGTTGCGACGGATTTATCGGCATCTGAAAAAGCAATCGCCCACACGCCTCTTTTATGCCCTCGGCAGACGCCCGCGCAGAGCAAATCCGGCATCTTCCAGAGCTTTGCCGTGCGATCTGCGGAAGCTGAGGCGACTAGCAAATGGTTTGGCGACACTGCCACGCCGTTTATGGGTTTATCGTGCGCGACAGTCGCTGCAATTGCTGGCATACGTATGACTACATTTTCTCCATCGTTTTCATTCTCCTCCGTGTTGTTAGCCTTGGCGTGCGATTCTAGAGCCGCATTCACATCCCATATTCTCAAGGCGCGGTCTTGTCCCCCAGAAACTATGAAAGGTGCGTTCTTTCTAGGCGCAAAAGCAACAGAAGTTACCGCGCTCACGTGACCTTTACCGAAAGCTATGCATTCCCTCCTCTCGACGTTCCATAAGCGAACCGTGTGATCTTTGGATCCAGTCGCCGCTAAACTCACCGCTACTTCTTCTTCTTTATCATTTACTATTTTACTCGGAGCGCAATCTACGGATAAAATAGCCTCCGAATGTCCAGCTAAAGCAGCGATGCACGTAAAACCAGCGTTCCTATCTTTGTGCGCTTGAAAAATACGAAGTAAAGGCGACGACGACGTCGCTGCGCACAACAATTCCGGGGGCGGTAACGTTTCCCTTCCTGCGTTTGCATCATTCAACGATTTCCGTTTTTTCGCATCTCCGTCTTCATCGTCTTCATCGTTGTCGCCGTTGTTCATCTCGTCCTCGGGATCGTTATAATCTCTAATCAGTGCGATTTCGTCTTCGTACACGGTTTTCTCCAAAGAACTTCTCGCAAACGCTAAACCTACGATTTCGTCGCAATCGCCAATCAATTCTCGCGCGATCGTCAATCTACTTCTACTACTCTTTTTACCACTCTTCGTATCCTTTTCTTTACTACCACTACCATTCGTTGTTTCAAAAAACAGCGCTCTCGCATCTCCAGTTACCGCCATCAACATCTCCCCATCCTCGGCTAACCGGCACTCAACGAACGTTCCGCTCGCCGCTTGGAACTCCGTGTTCGATTTCGCGTTATTCTCCACCCCTCCAGTTAACGTTTTCGATTCCAAAAACGCCTTCCCGGCGCCTTCCTTCCACAACTTTACCTTACCTCCGCTCCCCACCGTCGCGAACCTGACCTTGCCATCTTCCTCGCGATCTTCTCCGGATTTGCCGTACAGCGCGCTCTTCCTCGGCAACACCCTCGCCGCTTCAACCGCCTCCCCAACGTTCGTCGTCGATATCACCTTCCCGTTCATACCAAAAACTCGAACGACACCGTCTCTTCCCGCGCTCAATATCTTCTTCCCGCACGTCGAAATCCCAACCGCAGTCACCGCGCTTACGTGTGCGTCCTTCGCCATCGGCGCGTCCTGTTTGTTCCCTCGCAAATCCCAAAACCCAACCTCTCCACAATCCGAGCCCGAATACAGCTTCAATACCCCTCTCGTCTCGTGAAATTGCACCGAAGTCACCATAGCTCCGTGTCCTTTAAAAGCATGCGTCGCGTACCCTCTCTCGATGTCCCAAACCCGAATCGTCCGATCGGCGCTCGCTGTCGCCAAAAACTGCCCGCTCGGGTCCACCGACACCGCCAGCACCGGCATCTTGTGCGGTTTCCATTTCCTACCAATAAATCTCCCGCTCGCCACGTCCAACTCCCGCATCGCCAGCGACCTCGACGCCACGAACACTTTCTTGCCGTTCGCGCTGAAGCACAGCGCCGTGATCGGTTCCGTGTCGCCATCCGTTCGCGATTTCACGCCGCCAGTTTTCGCATCCACCAGCGTCACCTCGTCCCCGTTCGCGCACGCCAACAGCGAGTGCGTCGGGTCGATGGCGATTGGCCCACCTCGGTAGAACGTTTCCAAGGTGTTCTTTAACGCGTACGAGCGGCGAGGGACGTGTTGGTCTTTCGCCATTCTCTGTGTTTGTTTCTTTGTTTGCGCGCTGTTTTAATAACGTGCGCGCGCGTCAACTGTTTGTTAAATTTGCGGCAAAACGTTAGTGTTTGAGCGCACAGAGAAAGAAAGAAGAAGAAAAAAAAAATATTCGTATTATGACGACGAAGACGTCCTCGCGACGTCTGATCGCGCTCTCTTTCCGTCTCGCGTTGCTCCTCATCGCGCATTGCAGGCGATCGTGGTGCGCGGCAGAAACGTCGAGAAGAAGCGACGACGACGATGGCGTTAAGTTCTTCATCCGTCGCGACGGCGCGTCGTTCCGAAACGAAGGAACCGGCGAACGGTTTTTAGCGCTCGGGGCGAACGCGTTCGCGTTGCTTTACGAGGAGAACGGACGCGAAGGAGGGCCGAAGATGGTCGATCGCGTGTTGGACGGCGCGAAAACGTCCGGCGCGAACGTTTTGAGAGTTTGGGCGTTTTTGGACGGCGATCGGGACGATTTCGACGGCAGAGCGTTGCAGAGAGACGCGGGCGAGTTTTCGGAGGAGAACTTTCGAGGGTTGGATCGGCTTCTCGCGAAGTGCGAGAAGAGAGGGATTCGGTTGTTGTTGACGCTGACAAACTTTTGGGAAGATTACGGAGGAGTGAAGCAATACTGCGATTGGTTCGGGGTGAAAGACAAGAGCGAGTTCTTTCGCGATTGGAGGATTAAGGAGGCCTATAAGAGGTACTTACGATACGTCGCCGAAAGGTACAAAAACAACGCGAGCGTGTTCGCGTTTCAGCTGATCAACGAACCGAGGATAGAATCGGGAGGAGGAGGAGATGGGATGGTAAGAGATGCAATCATGAGCGAGTGGTGTCGAGAGATGATTCAAGCGTTTCGGGAGGTGAACTCGAAACACATGATATCGCTCGGCTCGGAGGGGTTTTACTCTTCGTCTTCTTCTTTCGCAAACTCGGCGAACGTCAATCCGTTTTCGGATGCCGGAAATTGGGGCGTTGATTTCATGAAGCACTCCGAAGGGTTTGATTTTGTCACCGTGCACTTATGGGTGGACGATTGGTTGAACGGCGAGAGCGAAGAGGAGAAGTTGCGCTTTACCGATCAGTGGATGCGCCAGCACGTTCGAGACGCCGAAGCGTTAGGCTTGCCTATTCTTTTCGAAGAGTTTGGTAAGAAGAAACCCATAAATGTTCGAGCATCTTTCTACGAGAGAGTGTACGAGTTAGCGACAGAAGCGACGGTTGCGATGATTGAGAGAGAAGGTGGGATGTTTGAGCAAAGAACTTCTCTTTCGCCGAGCGCCGGCGGTATCTTGTTTTGGCACCTCGGCTCTCTTTTGAAGAAACAATACGACGACGATGGGTATTGCGTGTTTGTGGAAGACGAGGAACACGAGCCAATATTAAATATCGTGAAGATATATCACGACAAAATCGAATCGATACTGAAATCTGCGACCATGTCGAACGTTTTCGTTCCTCCGCCGTTTATTCCGCCCTTCGTACCGGAAACGCCGCCTTCTTTTGTTCCTCCGTTTGTAAAGAAAAAGGAAGAGTGCGATGGGATTGAAACGAACGCTCGGTACGATATCGCGCCGGCCATGAGATACAACGATGTAAAAGACCCCGAAGAGTGCTGTAGACTGTGTCTCGATAGCGCGCATGACGACCAAAATTATCCAGATAAGAAAATTTGTGAAGCGTTTGCGCACGACTCGGCGAGGATGAGCTGCTACGTCGGGGAAGTAAAAGATCCATCGAACCCCAAAAAAACCGTAGAAGGTCAAGCACCTGGTGGCAGCAGCAACAGTCCTGGATGGACGTCTGGATTCTCATCGCACTATCGGTTTATCGCTGACCCAAACGTTGTTCCTCCTCTTTCTTCTGTCTCTCCTCCCTCTCCGCCGCCGAGGAAACCGCCCGAACTCGTCGCCGTCTCCAGTCGATCCACCGAACACGTCATCACCGCCGTCATGGAATTTTCCGAGAAAATCGACAACTTCTCCTTTTATCTCGGCGCCGTATATATCGACAACGAAAAAGCTTTCGTTCAATCTGTCACGAGCGACTCACGCGTCTTCTTCGCCACCGTCAAGCGAGTTCGCGCGGTCGGCGCGGTTGCCGGTCCAATCCAAAGACGCTTATCGTTCGCCTACAAAGGGTTCCCGAGCGTTCTATTTTACGCCTGATTGATGCGTTTTCCTCACGCATCTACCGATACGAGTACTACTTCTTATTACTACTACCATTATTAACGATATTTCTATCTTTGTAAATTCGACGATACGTTTTCAGAGAGACACGTGAAATACAAACCTTCTTCACACACAACGGTTGCAGCTTTCTTTCTTCACTTTTTTTCGAAACGCGCAGAAAAAACCTCGTCCTCGTCTTCAGAAAATGATGCACGCGCCGAAGCGAACGAGCGCAAACAACGATACCAACGACCCAAAGCACCAACACGCCTCGAAGAACTTGAACAGCGAAGGGAAAAAGTCCGCCAAGAAGCTGCTCTCCGCGCGCGACAAAGCCATCCCGGAAAAGAAGCAAAAAACAAAAGAGATACGACAGAAGAAGAAGAAGCAAAAAAAACTCGTCAAGAAGAGTGAACAGCCTCCGCCGCAGCACTCGAAAGGAAAGAGGAAAGAGATATAACAAAAAAAGCAAGAAATGGTCGCCGCGGAGCGCGCCATCGCGACCTTCATCGAAATCGCGCTCCTGACGGGCCTCGGCGCGCTCATCGCGAAAGCTTTACCGACACCTCTCGAGCTCGACACGAAGAAAACGAAAAAGGAAAAAAAAAGAGTGCTGATGAAAAAAAGAAACGCCCGGGCGACGACGACGACGAGAAGAAAGAGCGAGGATGGCGACGGGGCGAATAATCGAGAACGAGCGGAAAGAAAAGAGTAGAGTGTGCATTTTGCAGGCCGCGAGAGAGGACGGCGCTGAACGAAAAGGAAGAGGAAGAGAGACTCGCAAAGTTTTACGCAGATACAAAAAGAAAATAATTCACATTGAATCTCACATGCGTGTTTGTCTAAAAATTCTTCTCTCTCTGATGGTCTCGTTTTTAATGATATAATCTCTTCTCGTGCATCTTGAAACAACACACTTCAATACACTTATACAACTCTATCACACTTCAACTATCTCACC
>Ga0255765_1003419_pt1 | contig 16985 bp, 16 predicted proteins | sample 041ome_8_FD_179965 | JGI IMG/M metagenome (GOLD analysis project Ga0255765, IMG submission 179965) | Coastal salt marsh microbial communities from the Groves Creek Marsh, Skidaway Island, Georgia - 041407BS metaG (version 2) | ecosystem: Environmental > Aquatic > Marine > Intertidal zone > Salt...
TTCCTCTCTCCCATTAGCTTTGTGTACAAGCCCTGGTGGAATATGACATCTTCATTCCAGGTGTTGGCGGCTGGCCCAAATTCACTGTTGCGTAGATGGTAATAGCCCAGACCATAACGCAAGGGATGATCCTCTGGTTTGTAACTGATGAGGCCAAGCACCAGGGTCTGCTGCGTATCCTGCGCCAGATCCCAGTTTCGACTTTGCAGAATCATCTGGGTCGCCCAGGGCGTTCCATCAATATTACGATTGTAAAACCAGCTATACCAGCCACCCAGTTGTTCCTCATCAACCTGTGCGTGCACCGTTTGTATAAGTGCTGAACAGGAAGTCATGGTCAAAATACTCAGGCAAAGGGATCGGAAAGCTGACACGGGTGTTTTCATGGGATCATGGATCAGTTGATTTGTAGTGCAGTCGCGGGCAGCAATGCTAATAGAAATATTCAATGTTAATCAGCCCTTCGATTGGCTTGCATCAAGTGCTGCAAAAAAACATTAGCAATTTGGCAACTTTACATTGGGCAGATTTAATACAGATAATGAAATTCAGCCTGGTTCAGCAATGCACCCTGACGGAGTAATAATTAGTGAACAGTAATATTAATGAGCTTGTGGACAAGATCGCCGCGTTGGAGAAAAAGCTGCTGGATGAACTTGATACCCAGCAGGAAAAATTTCAATACCATCTGGAAGGCACCCGCGTTAAATTTGAACAGGAAATTCTGGAGGCTCACAGAAAACTCAAAATTGCGGTTCTGCCCTGGCTATTTTCTTCCAAAGTACGCAGCATTATTTCGGCGCCTTTCATTTATGCCATGATTGTCCCTATCCTGTTTTTTGATATCACCATTACCCTGTATCAGCATATCTGTTTTCGCCTTTATGGCATTCGTCGTGTTGATCGCAGTAAATATATTGTCGTGGACCGCCATCAACTGGCTTACCTGAATGGCGTTGAAAAACTGAATTGTCTTTATTGTGGCTATGGTAATGGCGTGGTGGCTTATACCCGGGAAGTGATTGCCCGCACTGAGCAATACTGGTGCCCGATCAAACATGCGCGCCGGGTGGTGGGGAGTCATCGCCATTACAATAAATTTGCTGACTATGGCGATGCCGAGCACTACCACACGCAGTTGATTAAACTCAGGGACGAATTGAAATAATCGTCCCTGTTGTGACAATGGCCTTTTAAGGTCTTGCGACAATACTTATGCGACGACATTCATGATGTAGTGGCTGTCCATGTATTCCCTTACCTGATCAACCTGGCCATCTTTTATTTCAAAGGCCCAGCAATACAGGTTGTCATACTCGTTACCGCTCTGAAATTTTCCGATGGCCTGGGTTTCGGCATAGACCACGTCGTCCTTGGCGGTCAGTTTATGAATGATGACCTTGGGGTCGCCCGGAATAAACAGCCCTCTGACCGGGGCCAGAAATTCATCAATGATGTGATCACGTCCGGGATGCGGGCCGGCACCGGGAATTTCCTTTGACATGGCGGTCCAGCAGGCGTCTTCCCGAAACATGCCACGCAGGGTTTCCAGATCACCGGCGCTGAGGGTTTCAAAAAAGCGTTTTACCAGTTCTTCATTGTTTTTTTCTGTATCGGACATATGAACATGCTCCCTATTTCTTTACTATGCTTGGTCTGTTAATTTACGTTTTGGATATTGCTTCGCAAGATACATGAGAGCAGTCGCAAGTCGCAAGTCCCAGGTCACAAGCAAACAAGTGGCAGGGCAGAACTCGCTTCAGGGTGACTCATTCTACTTGTGACTTGCAACTTGAGACTAAGTAAAAGGGGATTTGAATGTCTGATTCATATGATGTTGTGGCGATTGGCTCTGGCCATAACGGCCTGGTGGCAGCTGCCTACATGGCAAAAGCCGGAAAAAAAGTACTGGTGCTGGAGCGTAATGACTGGATTGGTGGCGGCGTGGTTACCCGTGAATTGACCTTGCCCGGTTTCAAACATGACCAGCATTCCATGGCCCATATCTTTATTCAGGCCAATCCTCTGATCACCAATGATGAACTGGGTCTGCAGTCGAAATACGGCCTCGAATACATCCATCCCGAAATTCCCATGATTTCCGTTTTTCCTGATGGGCAAACCCTCGCCATTCATACGGACAGGGAGAAGAACATTGCCGAGATTGCCAAGTTCTCTGAAAAAGATGCGGAGAATTACCGCCGCTTTTCCGAGACTGCAGCTGGTTATCTGCCTGCCCTTGTAGGTACCCTGTATACGCCTCCGGCGCCCATCGGTGCCATGTACGCGATGATGGATCAGTCCCGCGAAGGCCAGGAGATTATGTCGGTGATGATGAAGAGTGCCTACGACATCGTCATGGAATATTTTGAGGATGAGCGCGTACGTCTGCATTTTCTGCGCATGGTCAGCGAAAATCTGACCGGACCGGAAGAGAAGGGTACCGGTATTGGCCCCTTCATGTTTTTAGGCTGGCTGGAAAAATATGGTATCGGTGTCGCCAAGGGCGGTAGCGGAATGCTGAGTCAGTCGCTGGTGGATTGCATCAAGGACCATGGCGGCGAAGTCATTACCAATACCTCAATCAGCAAGGTGCTGGTATCTGATGGTCGGGCTGTCGGCGTGGTCACTGATGATGGCCGTGAGATAAAAGCCAAAGACGCGGTTATTGGTGCCATTCATCCGCACCTGTTGCCAAAAATGGTGGATGGCCTGGATCCTTTCGTGGCCAAAACAGCCGCAAACGTCGAGTTGTCTGCCAACTGTGTGTTCACTATTCATGCTGCACTGGATGAGCCTTTGCAGTTCGCTGCCGGCGATCATGTGAAGAAAGCCATGATGATCGAATTGCTGCCTGACAGCATTGATACCCTGCGTGATCATTTTGATGATCTGCGTTACGGCCGTATCCCCAAAAATTCTCTGTGTGCGCTGGGCTCAGCCACCAATATCGATCCTTCGCGGGCACCGGAAGGTAAAGCCACCATGCATGCCTGGGATTATTGTCCCTATGAGCATCCGGACGGCGGTGCCCAGGCCTGGGATCGTCACAAGGACGCCTTTGCCGATCACATGCTGGCCAGTATGCAGCCTTATGTACCCAATCTGAGTCGCGATATTATTCTGGATTGGCATTGTGATTCACCACTGGACATGGAGCGCACCTCCGCCAGTTTCCAGAAAGGTGATATCCATGGTGTTGCGCCTTATCTTTATCAGTTTGGTGCTCATCGCCCGACCCCCGAGCTGGGTAAAAACCTGGTACCGGGTATTGAGCGTTTATATCTTGTAGGTCCTTTCCAGCATCCCGGTGGTGGTGTATTTGGTGCTGGTCGCGGTACTGCCATCACCATGTTTGATCAGATGGGTATGGACTTTGAGTCAGTTATAAAATGAGCCAGTTATAAAATAATTACGTGATTAACTGATTCAATAAGAATTTATCGACAGAAATTGCATAAGGTAGTTATCAAGCATGAAGATCTATTCGCAGGATGGCAGTGAACTGATGGATGTCTCTGCCATTGAGCGTGACGGAAACAGGCTGGTGGTCAAAGGCAAGATTTTTCAATCCATGCCAATGACAGCCAAGCTTAATCCGGAAGAAGCGCGCAAGGGCATGAAGATGATGAGTTTCTCTACCTGGCTGTTCCTGCTATCCATGCCTTTCCGCAAAAGCTTGAAATCAAGCTAAGCCTCCGTGGACGCTCTCCAGTATCTGGAAAATTTTCTCCAGTCCCTTGTTGCGGGATTATTGATGGGTGCCATGTATGGCTTGATGTGCGTGGGACTGACCATCATTTTCGGGGTGATGCGGGTGATCAATTTCGCCCAGGGTGAGTTCATGATGCTGGGCATGTACTTTGCCTATTTCTGTTTTGCCTGGTTTGGCACTTATGCCTTTTTTGATGGGCTCTGGTTTCCCTTCCTGCTGGCTTTGCTGGCAGGCCCGGCAGTATTCCTGGTAGGGCTGGTGCTGCATCGCTTGCTGATTAATGCGGTAACCGGTCGCCAGGCCAGTCAGCTGGAAGCCCAGGGGCATTATGCGCAACTGGTACTGACACTGGGTATCGCCCTGGTACTGCAAAACGGCGGTCTGTTCCTGTTTGGTTCTTCCCCGGTATCGGTGTCCAACGAGCTGTCCTACAGTGCCTGGGAGTGGGGGCCAATGATCGGCGAGCGGGTCAGTGTGTTTGTCAATCAGGCGCAAACCATTTCAGCCATTCTTGCGGTTTTTGTGGTCATTGGCTTTGGCCTGCTGATGGCCAAAACCCGTCTGGGTAAATCGTTACGCGCTTCCGCTGATAATCCTGATGCCGCCATCTACATGGGCATTAATGTGGATCGCGCCCATCGACTGGCCTTTGGCTTTGGCGTTGGCATTACCGCCATCGGCGGCGGGCTGCTGGCATCCAATGCCCCGTTCCAGCCTTATATTGGGACCGAGTATGTGATCATTATGTATGCCGGTGTGGTGCTGGGCGGTCTGGGCAGTATCCGGGGTGCGTTTCTGGGCGGACTTAGCATTGGTGTGCTGCAGCAGGTGTCGGCCATCATTCTGCCCAACCAGTTACAGAACACGGTAATTTTTATCTGCTTCCTCATCATTATTCTGTTCCGGCCCCAGGGCTTTTTCGGTAAAAAGGACAGAACCGCATGAGCGTCTCCGGTGTCAGAAAAGATTTTCTTCACATCGCCTTGTTTGGGCTCGTCTATATTGTGCTGGCCGCACTGGTTAGCAATTCCTACTATCTCCTGATCATGACTATCGTCCCGGTCTGGGCGGTGATGGGTCTTTCCTGGAATCTTTTTTCCGGCTATAGCGGGTTGATCAGCTTTGGCCATGCCGCCTTTTTTGGCTTGGGCGCCTATCTGGTGGCCCTGTGCATGGTGGTATGGGAGCTTAATCCCTGGATTACCATACCGCTTGCTACGCTGGCCGGTGGTGTCTCGGGCTTGCTGGTGGGCATTCCCACTTTCCGACTGCGCGGACATTATTTTGCCCTGGCCATGCTGGCCTATCCGCTGGCGCTGCTTTATATCTTTGAATGGCTGGGTTACCAGGAAGTGGCTTTACCCATGAACCGCGAAGCCCCGTTGATGTATATGCAGTTCGAAAACCCGTTCTATTATGTTCTGCTGGGGCTGTTGTTACTGCTTTTTACTCTTGTTATCACCACCTTGATTTCTCACTCGCGCCTGGGCATGTCCTTGCTGGCTATCAAGCTGGATGAAGACGCCGCAGAGGCAGTGGGTATTAATACGCTTTACTGGAAGCTGGTGGCCATTACCATCAGCGCGGCACTGGCCGGTGCTGCCGGCGGTTTTTATGCGGTGGTTTTACTGGTGGTCACACCGTTAGCGGTATTTGGCATGCTGGTGTCTGCCCAGGCCCTTATTTTTGCCATGTTCGGTGGCGTAGGAACGCTGTGGGGACCGGTGCTTGGTGCCATTATCCTGGTGCCGCTCAGTGAAATTCTCTATGCCCGCTATGCGGCTGATTTTCCCGGCATTCAGGGCGTGATTTATGGTGTGGCAATTATTGCGGTAATTCTTTTCGCCCCGGAAGGCATTCTGTGGAAGGTGCGTTCACTGCTCAGACCAGGGCAGTTTCGCATGCTGGGTTCCAGTGCCAGTGTCGCAGATTTCAGCGCGGATGAATCGCTTTTGGCGGTTACTCATGATGATAGGAACGAGACCATTCTGGAAGTCTCGGATCTTTCCAAAGCCTATGGCGGTTTGCAGGCAACCGATGCTTTATCTTTCAAGGTCAGGCAGGGGGAGCTGCTGGGTATTATTGGTCCTAACGGGGCCGGAAAAACCACGCTGTTCAATCTGCTCAATGGGTTTGTTAAACCGGATAAGGGCAGCATACACTTTCAGAATAAAGCGCTGTTGAATCTACGCCCCAATCGTATCTGTGCCATGGGCATTGCCCGTACCTTCCAGGTAGCCAAACCCTTTACCCATCTTTCGGTGCTGGATAACGTTATTGTCGGCGCTTATGTACATACCTCAAGTCGGCAAGCCGCCGGGCAGATAGCTTCTGCGGCTATTGCTCTGGTGGGCCTGGAGCAGCAGTGTGATTTACCGGGCGCCAACCTTACCAACAAGGAATTACGCCTGATGGAACTGGCCAGGGCACTGGCCTCAAAGCCCAGTCTGATACTGGTGGATGAAATTCTTGCCGGGCTTGATCCCGAAGCCATGCAGGAAATGCTGGTGGTGCTGCAAAAGGTCAGGGCACTGGGTATTACTATTGTCATTATTGAACATAGCATGCAGGCCATGGTGCAGCTGGTGGATCGCTTTGTGGTGCTTGATCACGGCGCCTTGCTGGCTCAGGGAAGCCCTGAGGAAATCGTCAAAAACCCCGCAGTAATTGAAGCCTATCTCGGCAAAAAATGGTTGGAAAATGCCTGAATCGACTCTGCTGGAACTTGCCAATATCAGCGCCGGTTACGGTGGGCCCAAGGTCTTGCACGACATTAATATCTCGTTATCAGCTGGAGAATTCATTTCAGTGATTGGCCCCAATGGGGCAGGGAAGTCCACCCTGTTTAAAACCATTTCCGGCATCGTCACACCTGCATCAGGCTCCATCTTTTACAAGGGCAGCAACCTGCTTGAGGTAGAGGCCTCCAGACGCGCACACCTGGGGCTGGCCCATGTGCCTGAGGGGCGCCAGGTATTTCCGAGCATGAGTGTGCTGGAAAATCTTGAGTTGGGTGCCTATGTGGATAAAACCGGGGTTGAATTCAGGCAGACCTTTGAAAAAATAGTGAGCTGGTTTCCTGTGCTGGGCGAAAGGCAGCAGCAACTGGCGGGTACCTTGTCGGGGGGAGAGCAGCAGATGCTGGCCATTGGGCGTGGGCTGGCAGCAAACCCGGATATTTTGATGCTTGATGAGCCTTCAATGGGCTTGGCACCGACAATAGCCGATGAAATTTTTGAGCGCCTGATTGAAATACACAAGACCACCAGGTTGAGCATCATCCTGGTGGAACAGCGCGTGGCAGAAGCACTGCACTTTGCCAGCCGCGCCTATGTGCTGGAAGCGGGGAGAATAATTTTGAGTGGTAATCCTGCCGAGTTACAGAATGATGATCGTATCAGGCAAGCTTATCTGGGTATGTGAGCGTTTCCAGCTCGACAAGCGTTCATACAAGGCGCATCTGAAAAATTTTCAGGACATCATTTTCCTTTTTAAGAATGAAGGAAAAATCATAACTTGTATTGCTTCGTTCTTCTGCAGAAGTAAAATTCTTATCCATTAGCCCGTTAATGAATATCAGCTCTGCCACTTCTTTTTCATCGGTGAACTCCAGTTTGAAGTGATAGTTACCTTTACTGAAATTTGTTTCGTAAAATTCCCTGATTGCAGCTTTGCCCTCAAGCGGCAAGGTATTTGGCATGCTAATGGTGGCGTCTTCGCAAAGACTCTCCATCATTTCATCCAGTTTTTGCTGTGCAACTTTTTCACCATAGCCAAAGATTAGCTGTTTAGCATCCTGAATTAAACTTTCCATAGTATAAGTGCTGTAGCGTTGAGCAGAATTTTAAAAAGAATTCGTTGTTATCAATAGATTCGGTGTTTAGTGATTTATTCGGATTTGACTCTTGAAGAAAGTGCCATGTAGAACATTTCTGGGATCATCATATAAAAGTCAGTCATTTTTTTCTACTGGGGAAAATCCAACAGTACTTCTCGTTATGCCATCGCCTGGTATAGAGGGGGTGTGTTAATAGAAAGAGATTTGTCGAAATTGACAAATTATTCTGCCAATAATGGCAAGTTTGTCATTTCTGGCGTCCTTGTAGTTTCCACTGATCATAGAGTATCGTAAATAAAATCAATAAAAACAATTAGATATGAAGTTTTAGAGGTAGGCACGCTAGTGGCATGAAAACTGCAAAGATTTAGCACAGTAATCTTGAAAAGATTTTCACCAGGCTCTGTTTGACAGTACATAGAGAGTTGGTGGATGTCTGTGCACTTTTCCAAAACGTGAGATGAAGAAAAATGACACCCCAGCAGCCCTTTGTCCCGGATATGAAGATCAAGCCGGAAGTAAAAGCGTTCTTTGATAAGGAAACGGAAACCTTTTCCTATGTGGTCAAGGATCCGGACTCGTCTTCCTGTGCAGTAGTGGATTCAGTTACCAACCTGGAATACGCCTCCGGAACCATCAGCTATGAAGGGGCAGATGAAATAATTGCCTGGATTCGTGAACATGATCTCAGCCTTGAATGGATAATTGAGACCCATGTACATGCAGACCATTTATCTGCTGCTCCCTATATCAAGCAAAAACTGGGTGGCAAAGTCGGTATTGGTAAAAACGTCACCGTGGTTCAGAAAGTATTTGCCGGTATTTTTAACACCGGTGATGAGTTCAAATGCGATGGCTCGCAATTTGACAAGCTGTTTAGCGATGGTGATAGCTACCAGATTGGATCTATGACGGCTTATGTTATGCATACGCCAGGTCATACCCCGGCCTGCATGACCCATGTCATTGGTGATGCGGCATTTGTTGGTGATACTCTGTTTATGCCAGACGTTGGTACGGCAAGAGCAGATTTTCCGGGTGGCGATGCCAGCACGCTGTTCCATTCAATCACTAAAGTCCTTTCCCTACCTTATGAAACCCGTCTTTTTATGTGCCATGACTATCCTGAGGGCAGGGATATTGCCTACGAAACCTCCGTGGGGGATGAAAAAAGCGCTAATATTCATGTTCATAGCGGGATCACCGAAAGCCAGTTTGTGGAAATGCGCCAAAGCCGTGATGCGACACTGGCCATGCCGCACCTGATTCTGCCATCATTGCAGATCAATATGCGCGCCGGGCATTATCCGCCGGCAGAAAATAACGGTATGGTGTATCTGAAGATTCCGGTGAATGCTTTTAAATAACAAAATAGTCGCAAGTTACAAGTTACAAGAGGCAAGCGGGAAAAAAGATAAAGGAAAAAGGAAAAAGGTGGGCATAGTTTGCGGATAAACATTGTAGGTCGGATAAGACCGCAGGCCGCATCCGACGTTCGTAACCGATAGATGATTGGAAAGGTTGCTGAAAAGGTAACTGGCTTAAATAATTTTTAAAATAATATAGAGGGAGATAACGATGGCTTCTCAGGATTCAGTTAAACAGGTGGTGATAGTAGGTGGCGGAAGTGCAGGGATTTCTGTAGCGACCAGTCTGCTTAAACGAAAATCTGATCTCGACATTACTATCATTGATCCCGCCGGCGATCATTATTACCAGCCAGGGTTTACGCTTGTTGGTGGCGGTGTTTTTACTGTTGATGAGACCAGGCGCAGCATGGCCTCGGTCATGCCAAAAAAGGTTAACTGGATTCAGTCAGCGGTGGCGACCTTTGATCCTGACAATAACAGCCTTGCCCTGGAAGATGGCACCAGCATTTCCTACCAGCGCCTGATTGTTTGCCCGGGGCTTAAACTTGACTGGGAGGCCGTGGAAGGACTGAAAGAAACTCTTGGCAAAAACGGCGTAACCTCCAACTATCTGCCCGATTATGCGCCCTATACCTGGGAGCTTGTGGAACAGCTGGAAAGTGGAAAAGCGATTTTCACCCAACCGCCAATGCCCATTAAATGTGCGGGTGCGCCGCAGAAGGTGCTTTATCTTTCTGCCGATCAGTGGCTGCAAAAAGGGCGCCTGAAAAACATCGATATTTCTTTTTACAATGCAGGGCCTGTGTTGTTCGGGGTGGCGGATTACGTACCGGCACTTCAGTCCTATATGGATAAATATGGCGTGGCTCTGGAATTCAGCCAGAACCTGGTGAAAGTAGATGGTCCCAACAAGACTGCCTGGTTCATTAAAAAAGACAGCGAGGGCAATACCGAAACGGTCTCAACGACGTTTGATATGTTACATGTTTGCCCGCCGCAAACAGCACCGGATTTTATTCGCAGCAGTCCGCTGGCGGATGCGGCAGGCTGGGTAGATGTCGACCAGCATACGCTGAAGCATAAAAAATATGGCAACGTGTGGGGCCTGGGTGATGCGACCAACTCACCCAATGCCAAAACCGCCGCGGCGATTCGCAAACAGGCACCTGTTGTTGCCAGTAATGTGCTGCAGGATATGGCCAATAGCGATGAGCTCTATGGCTATGATGGCTATGGTGCCTGTCCGCTCACTGTAGAACGCGGCAAAATCGTACTGGCAGAATTTCGTTATGGGGGAAAACTGGCACCCACCTTACCCACCTGGTTATTGCAGGGAACACAACCCACCTGGCTGGCCTGGTTCCTGAAAAAAGTGGTGATGCCTAAACTGTATTGGGATGGCATGCTGAAAGGCAAAGAGACGCTGGTGGCGCCGGTTAAACTAAAAGATCTGGAAGGCTGAGCCCGCGCTCGTTTATGACAAAATCCCTGGTATCGACTTTTCTGCCCTGCGTTGACTGGCTAAAAACCTACAATACCAGGACTTTCAGTGATGATCTGCTGGCCGCAGTTATTGTTACTATCATGCTGGTGCCCCAGTCCCTGGCCTATGCCTTGCTGGCTGGCGTGCCGGCGGAAGTGGGGCTTTATGCCAGTATTCTTCCCCTCGTGTTGTATACCGTTTTTGGTTCAAGTCGCACCCTGGCGGTGGGGCCGGTAGCCGTCGCCTCGCTGATGACAGCATCTTCCATCGGTGCCCTTGGACTGGAGACCCAGGCCGAGTATTTACAGGCAGCCATGATATTGGCCTTGTTATCGGGTCTGTTTCTGTTGTTACTGGGCATTTTACGGTTTGGTTTTCTGGCAAACTTTCTCTCCCATCCAGTGGTATCGGGGTTTATAACGGCTTCGGGAATCATTATTGCGCTGAGCCAGGTCAGGCATATCCTCGGGATTCAGGCCGATGGCGATAGCCTGCCGGATTTGCTTACCGGCCTTGCTGCTAATCTGGGGAATATCAATGCGCCTACCTTGTGGGTTGGTCTGTTTGCTTTGTGCTTTCTTTTTGCATCCCGCCTGTGGTTAAAAATGCTGTTGTTGAGGGTTGGCGTAGACGAATTCGTGGCTTCACTTATCACCAAGGCGGCGCCGGTAATTGCTGTTCTGGTTACCATCTTTTGGGCAGCGCTGGCTGGACTTGGCGAGCAGGGCGTCGCCCTCGTGGGTGAGATTCCTGCAGGCCTTCCGGTGCTTGCCTTTCCCGGTTTTGATTTATTCCTTGTGCGTGAATTATTGATTCCTGCCATTTTGATTTCGGTCATTGGTTATGTTGAATCTGTTTCGGTAGGCAAAACCCTGGCGGCTAAACGGCGTCAAAAAATTAATCAGAATCAGGAATTAATCGGTCTGGGCACAGCAAATATAGCGTCAGCTTTTTCCGGTGGCTTTCCAGTGACCGGTGGTTTTTCCCGCTCGGTGGTAAATTTTGATGCCGGTGCACAGACCCCTGCAGCGGGTTTTTTCACCGCCATTGGTATTGCCATAGCGACAATGACGCTGACCGAGTACCTGGCGCTGTTACCCAAAGCGACCCTGGCGGCAACCATTATCGTGGCAGTACTTGGTCTGGTAGATTTTTCCATTCTCAGAAAAACCTGGAACTATTCAAAGAATGATTTTATTGGTGTAGCCGCCACTCTGGTGATGACCTTGCTGGCGGGAGTTGAGATTGGCGTATCGGTAGGCGTGGCGGCCTCTCTGGTGCTGCATCTTTATAAGTCTTCCAAGCCTCACATTGCCGAGGTGGGTGAAATCAAAGGCACCAAACATTTTCGCAATGTTAAGCGTCATAAGGTGGAAACCAGCCCTGATGTGGTGTCCCTGCGTGTGGATGAGAGCCTGTATTTTGCCAATGCGTCTTACCTGGAAGATGAAATATTTCGTATTCTGGGAGAACGCAAACAGTTACGCCACATCATTCTTATGTGTACAGCGGTGAACGAGATTGATATCAGCGCGCTGGAAGTGCTGGAGTCTGTTAATGATATTCTCAGACAGGAGGGTATTGGTTTTCATCTTTCAGAAGTGAAAGGGCCGGTTATGGACTGTCTTGAAAACACACATTTTCTGGCAAATTTAAACGGTCAGGTATTCCTTTCACAATACCAGGCTGTGCATTCTTTACAGATCGAAGACACGCTGCTGTCTCTCTAACAAGCTTCGAACCTGAAGCTGAATTTGCGCTCCCTTGCCTTTTTTAGTGAACGATTTTTCATCAATGCGGCCTGTTTTCGAATGATAAAAAAACCTGAAAATGGGATTTGACAGAACGCATGCATGTCTGTATTTTGTTTCCCAATTCAACTGAAATATAAAAGGAGGTGATCCAATGTCTAGTGATATGTGTAGGGTTTCAAGGGGTATTGGTGTAATGGTTCAATTCGGGTTTTACGGCCTAAGACAGACCTAGCATCCTTCTCAGGAAATCAAAATCTTGAGTGTGTTCCGTTGGAACCAACATTCACGAAAGGGAGCCTAACGGCTCCCTTTTTTGTTGCCTATTTTTTTAATTTGTCCTGCCTTGACACTCCTGTCCCTGCGTTTAATGATAGTCTTCCTTGCATTAACGAAAAGACAGTTAAAAAAGAAAGACAATAAAAGACATCGGGGAAACGACTACATGAGAAAGATGAAATTTATCGCTGCTTTAGTGTGCCTGTTGCTGGTCTTGCCGTTATCTCTTCAGGTTAATGCCCAGACTCCAATCAAGGTGGGTCTGATAGTGCCTCTTTCCGGGCCATGGGCACGCCAGGGACAGGTGATGCGTGCCGCGGCAGAGCTGGCGATTGAGCAGATTAATGCAGGGGGCGGTATTCGTGCCCATGGCGGCAGGCCACTGGAACTGGTGGTATTTGATGCGGGTGATTCCGTGGAAAGAGCAAAGAATGCGGCCCAGCGCATGGTGGCAGAAGAGCCGGACCTGGTGGGTGCCACTGGTGCCTATCTTTCTTCCTTTACCCTGGCGGTGACCGAAGTCACCGAACGGGCACAGATCCCCATGTTGACCCTGAGTTATTCCGATCTGGTGACCTCCCGCGGCTTTGATTACATTTTCCAGACTTCAGCCACCGGAGCCTATCAGGCAGAAAATGCCATTCCGTTGCTGCTGGATATGGCAGAGAACGCCTCCGGCAAACGTCCAGAGACTATTGGCATTGTCATGGATAATACCGCGGCCTCTGTGGCCTTTGTCAGCCCCATTATCGATGGTGATGCGCTGGCGGTAAATAATCTGGAATTGGTGGTGAATGAAGTCTTCACCCCGCCACTGGCCAACGCCACACCATTGATTCAGCGTGTACGTTCAAGACGTCCGGACCTATTACTGCTATTACCTACAGCGGTGTCCGATGCCAAACTACTGCTGGAAAAAATGAATGAGTTTGGTTTGGGAAGAGGGCGTCTGCCAACCATCTCCAATGGCAGTGCCATGGGTGATCCTGATCTTGCCGCGAATATGCCCACCGCCCTGCTGGAAGGGGTTATGTCTATTGTTGCCAACTGGAGCACCAGCGGACAGGAACAAATGATCGCTGATTATATGGCGTTTTCCGGCGAGCCCTGGATGACGCAAAACCCGCTCTGCGCTTTTGGTCATATCTGGCTGCTCAAGGAAGCGCTGGAGCTGGCAGACACTGTCGACAGTGTTGCCGTTAAGGATGCCCTGCATACGATGGATATCAACGAGGGCGCGTCAGAGTATTTTGCTGGCGGACGTGTACGCTTTGATGAAACCGGCAAACGCCGGGATGCCGAAATCCTGGTGATCCAGTGGCAGAACGGCGAGCCAAGAACGGTGTATCCGGACAGCGCGGCCATGGGCCAGATTATCTGGCCGTCGCGCTAGGCAGTAGCGCGATAGGGACGCTTGCAACTTAGCAACTTAAAGAGCTGAATATTTTAAGTTGCTAAGTTGCTAAGTTGCTAAGTTGCAAGCGTCCCCGTTACTAGCCGGCAAACCAGCCGCCATCCACACTTTCACAAGCGCCGGTGACAAAGCCTGAGGCATCGGACGCCAGATACAGCGCTACTGTCGCCACTTCTTCGGGTTCTCCCATACGCCCCATGGGCTGACTGGCATCCATATCCGCACGAATCGCTTCCGGATCCGGGTATTCATTGATGCGGGCCAGCATAAAGGGCGTCGTGATGCGTCCGGGGCAGATACAGTTAACGCGAATATTGTCTTTGGCATGATCCAGTGCCATGGCTTTGGTCATGCCGACGATGGCAAACTTGCTCATGCAGTAGGCCGTGCGGTCAGGTACACCAATAACGCCACAGATACTGGCCATATTGATAATATTGCCGGCCTTTCTTTCCAGAAAATGCGGCATCAGCGCGCTTGTCAGGTAATACACGCCCTTCACATTGACCTGGTAAAGACGGTCAAAATCTTCCTCACTGGTCTGCAGCAGAGTACCGACAAGGCCGGCGCCGGCATTATTGAACAGAATGTCCACCGGTCCCTGGGCCAGAACCTCGGTAATAAAGCCATCCACACTGGCTTTGTCAGAGACATCACAGTGATGCACGGAAATATTTTCCGCAAAGGCAGAGCCACTGTGTCGTTGCTGGCAGGCTTCAAGATTGATATCACTGACATAAACTTTTGCGCCTACCGAGGCAAACAGTTCGGTGGTGGCAGCACCAATACCGGAGGCTCCTCCAGTAATGATGGCGACTTTATTTTCCAGGTTAAATGGATTGCTGCTCATGGATTTCCCCGTTAAGTCATGGCAAGGCGAAAAGGGGTATTGTATGATGCTTGCCTCGATTTTTTTATCAAATAGTCAAATTATTTTGGAGTAATGAATATGTCAGATGATTCCCGTGATGCGCTCAAGCAACAGGGTATAAAAACCCGCCGTGAAGTCCTCGGTGACAAGTATGTTGATGCGGCTCTGAACAATGCCAATGAATTCAATCAGGGCTTGCAGGATCTGCTGAATGAATATTGCTGGGGTGATGGCTGGAACCGTGGTGGTCTGAGCCGTCGTGATCGCAGTCTCGTCAATCTGGGCATGCTGACTGCGCTGGGCAAGACCCATGAAGTGGCGGTACATACCCGTGGTGCCAAAAATAATGGCCTGAGCAATGAAGAAATTGCCGCAGTATTCCTGCAGGCTGCTGTTTATTGTGGCGTACCCGCCGCGGTTGACAGTTTTCGAGCCGCCTCTCCTGTGATTGCAGAATATGACTCAGAATAGTTTTGTAGCGCCAACGACTATTGGCTTTGTTGGCCTGGGCAATATGGGCTATGCCATGGCCAGGCGTCTGGTGGATGCCGGTTATCAGGTAAGCGTTGTCGATCTTAACGAGAAAGCCGTGAGACAGTTTTGTGATGAAACCGGTGCCACAACGGCGGCTTCATTGCAGAGTCTTGGTGAGTCCTCAAGCCTGGTGATTACCATGCTGCCGGAAGGCAAGGCGGTGCGTAAAGTACTGCTGGGTGAGGGCGATAACGTGGTCAGTGGCCTGCAGGCGGGAGCCGTGCTTATCGATATGAGTTCCTGCTCACCGGTGGACACCCGCACCTTGAGCAGCGAATTACTGGAACAGGGCTTTCCCATGATTGATGCGCCGGTATCCGGCGGCAAATACAAGGCTGGCGATGGTCAGCTTGCCATCATGGCCGGTGGTGACAAGGAACTGGTGGAGCGTTGTCGACCGGTCTTTGAAATCATGGGCAAACTGTTTCATACCGGCGGTCCTGCCTCCGGTCATGCCATGAAAGCGATGAATAATTTTCTTTCCGCCGGTACTCTGGCGCTGACATCAGAAGCGGTGATTACCGGATCAAAATTTGGTCTGGATCCCGAGGTGATGGTAGATATTATTAATGCCTCCACCGGGCGCAGCAACAGCTCGGAAGACAAGTTTCCGAAATTTGTATTACCGAAAACATTCAATTCCGGATTTTATCTGGGATTGATGGCCAAGGATCTGCGCTTCGCGGTTGATCTTGCCGAGTCCGAAAAAACTCCCAATGGGTTTATCAATCTGTTGAGCGGTATTTATGACAAGGCAGAAAAAGAGCTGGGCTTTGAAGCGGACAACACCGAGCTGTTCCGCTACCTGGAATCCATGGTCGAGCAAGACGGAGACTAGGCTCCTATGTCTACGCTTGAACCCTTTGAAGTCTATGCCATTCGCTATGCCCGCGTGGATCGCATGGCCTCGGAAAATTTCCTTGGCGGCGATCCCCATGAGGCAGGTATGCCGATGGACTATTTTGTCTGGCTGGCGCGCAGTGAAAGTAAAACCTGGGTCATTGATACCGGCTTTAATCAGCAGGCCGCAGATAAACGCAAACGGGAATTTCTGCGCTCACCGGCTGAAGGCTTGAAACTGCTTGGTGTCGATGCGGCGCAAGCCGAAGACGTCATTGTCACCCACATGCATTACGACCATATCGGCAACTTTGATCTGTTCCCAAAAGCGCAATTTCATCTGCAGGACAGCGAGATGAATTATGCCACCGGACGCTATATGGCAACCCCGTTTTTCTCCCATGCCTTTGAAGTAGATGAAGTAGTAGCCATGGTACGCAATGTCTATAAGGGCCGGGTAAGCTTTTACGATGGTGATGTGGAACTGGCTCCCAATATCAGCCTGCACCATGTGGGTGGTCACACCAAGGGACTGCAGGTAGTCAGGTTATGGACGCGAAGCGGCTGGCTGGTGCTGGCCTCCGATGCCAGTCACTATGCTGCCAATATGAATGAAGGGCGCCCGTTTCCCATCGTCGTGGATGTCGCCCAGATGATAGACGGTTGGGACAAAATCAGAACCCTGGTAGACGACCCGTCCAGGATCATCCCCGGCCATGACCCACAAGTGATGAATCTGTTTCCGGCACCCGCACCCGAACTCGAAGGCATAGCTGTCAGACTGGATTGAAAACCGGTCACAAGTTACAAGTCCCAAGCACAAACGCTGTAGGTCGGATAAGGCCGCAGGCCGTCATCCGACATGGCATCTGAAAGACGCCTGATTTAGC
>Ga0255765_1003422_pt1 | contig 16981 bp, 17 predicted proteins | sample 041ome_8_FD_179965 | JGI IMG/M metagenome (GOLD analysis project Ga0255765, IMG submission 179965) | Coastal salt marsh microbial communities from the Groves Creek Marsh, Skidaway Island, Georgia - 041407BS metaG (version 2) | ecosystem: Environmental > Aquatic > Marine > Intertidal zone > Salt...
TGCACCGCCTACCTTTATCCTTTTTCCTTTATCCCTTATCCCTTATCCTTTATCCCTTATCTTGCCTCTTGCAACTTGCGGCCGGGTTCTTTGCCGATAAAAAATATCTGCTTACCCGTCGGCAGGCATCTGTGTAAAATGAACAAATCCTAGGAAAATCAGATCTGAAAAATTTGAGCAGCGATAACCCTTCCACTGACAGCATGAACCCAACGATAATCACCCGGGACCAGCATTGTATTTCCCGCAAGAATATCAGCTCCGGTTGTCTCAAAGTGCTCTATACATTGAATGATGCTGGCTATCAGGCATTCATTGTCGGGGGCGCCGTACGTGACCTGCTGCTGGGCAAACAACCAAAAGATTTTGATGTCGCCACCGATGCCACACCGGAGCAGGTGAAAGCCGAATTCCGCAATGCGCGGATTATTGGCAGACGTTTTCGCATTGTCCACGTCATCATGGGACGGGAAATCATCGAAGTCTCAACCTTTCGTGCCGGCAATACTGAGAGTGTTGAAATTCAGGGTGAAAAGCTGGCACGCAGCGTCAAGCATATCGACTCCGCCCACTCCAATAGCGGCATGATTCTTCGTGATAATGTCTATGGCACCCTGGAACAGGATGTCATGCGTCGCGACTTTACGGTGAACGCGCTTTATTACACGGTCAGGCAGTTTGTCGTCCATGACTATGTTGATGGTGTGACTGACCTGGATAACCGTCAACTGCGAATGATTGGCGACCCTGAACAGCGTTACCGGGAGGACCCGGTACGTATTCTCAGAGCCATTCGACTTTCAGCAAAGCTGGGCTTCAATATTGAGGAACAAACCGCAGCGCCGATAAAACCGCTGGCACAATTACTCGAATCCATTCCCGCGGCGCGGCTGTTTGACGAAATTCTGAAGATGTTTTTTGCCGGGTCGTCTTTGCAGGTATTTAACAGTTTGCAGAAATACGATGTCTTCAAACACCTGTTTCCAGAAACAGCGAAAGAATTAAAGCACAACGAAATGGCGAACAAGCTACTGTGTCTGGCATTTGCCAGTACTGACCAGCGTATCAATGACCTGAAAAGCGTAACCCCGGCATTTCTTCTAGCTGCCATCCTGTGGCCGGCACTGCAAAAAATATACAAACAGAATCTGAACCACAAAATGCCGCCCATGGTGGCCATGCATCAGGCTGCCCAATCCGTTGTAAGCGAGCAGATCAATCATATCTCCATTCCCAAGCGTTTCAGCATCCCCATGCGCGAAATCTGGGAGTTTCAGCTCAGGTTACCAAGATTGAATCGCGCCAATACGACTATCACTCACAAGCGTTTTCGTGCTGCCTATGATTTTGTATTACTGCGGGAGCAGTCTGGCGAGGATCTGCAGGGGCTGGGAAAATGGTGGACCGAATATCAGGAAACTGATCTGGAGCAGCGGGAAAAATTGCTGGCACCAGTAAAGAGAGGACAGCGACATTCAAAATCAGGCAGGCGCAGAGTAAAATCAGCAGAAAAGTAAATTCAGGTTATTGCCTTAGTTTGCCAGCCTGTATTATTCATTAGCAGTCAGAGACAAAAGTTAACCGGTCAACCCGGTCGTTCAAGCGGTAAAAAAGTGTCACAAGAAACAAGTCATTCAAGTTCAATTCCCCGCTATATCGCGATTGAAGGTCCAATTGGCGTTGGCAAGACCAGTCTCGCCAAACGTCTTGCTGAAAGTTTTAACTATGAAACCCTGCTGGAAAAAAGCGAGGAAAACCCTTTCCTTGAGCGTTTTTATAACGACCCTAAGCAAATGGCACTGGCCACCCAGTTGTTTTTTCTGTTTCAGCGCGCTCAACAGCTGCAGGAACTACGCCAGGACGATATGTTTGAACCGGTCCGGGTGGCTGATTTTTTAATGGAAAAAGACCGGCTTTTTGCCAGACAGAATCTTGATAATGATGAATTTGCGCTCTATGAAAAAGTATATGATCACCTCACCATTGATGCGCCAAAACCTGATCTGGTAATTTATCTGCAAGCCCCGGTTAATGTATTGACTGAACGCATTCAGAAACGCGGCATCCCTGCTGAGCAGTTAATAGAACAGCACTACCTTGAAAACCTCATTGATGCATATACCAATTTTTTCCACTACTATGACAGCAGTACTTTGTTGGTAGTCAATAGTTCAGAAATTGATCTGGTAAACAGTGATGAAGATTATGAACAGCTGCTGGACTATATTGTCACCACAAGAAAAGGCAGTCGGAATTATTTCAATCCAAGACCCACGTTGCTTTAATAAATACCGACAGCAATAATCATTCTAAAAAAAATATTTCGAAACCTGGATACTCTTTAAGCGTGAAGAAAGTCACTGTAAATACACTGCATAGCATGAAAAAAGACGGCGAAAAATTTGCCTGTCTTACCTGCTATGACGCCCTTTTTGCAGCACTCTTTGCTGAGGCCGGCGTGGAAGTGATCCTGGTGGGAGATTCACTGGGTATGATTATCCAGGGACATGACAGCACCCTGCCAGTCACCATGGATGATGTGATTTATCATATGCAATGTGTACAACGTGGTAGCGAGGGCTCATTACTTATTGCCGACCTGCCATTCATGTCCTATGCCTCGGAAACGCAAACCCTGGAGAATGCCGCACGGCTGATGCGTGCCGGTGCCCACATGGTCAAACTGGAAGGCGGCGCATGGATAGCAGAATCCACACGTCTGCTGGCAGAGCGGGGAATTCCGGTTTGCTCCCACATGGGACTGACACCTCAATCGGTAAATCGAATTGGCGGCTTTCTGGTTCAGGGCCGTAATCCCGAACAGGCAGAGTCAATGATCGAAGAAGCCAAATTGCTGGAAGCCTCTGGAGCAAGCTGCCTGCTACTGGAGACCGTTCCTGAAACTCTGGCTAAAACCATCTCTGATACACTCAGCATTCCGGTAATAGGTATTGGAGCCGGATGTGATGTGGACGGACAGATTATGGTTCTGCATGACGTGTTGGGCATTTCCCCGATAACGCCAAAGTTCGTGAAAAATTTTCTGGCAGAATCCAGTAACGGCATTCCCGGGGCTATTGCCGCCTATGTTGAGGCGGTAAAAAACCGCACTTTTCCTGGTCCTGAACACTCCTACGACTAGATCTTCCCCATCATGAAGATATTTGAAACACGCGCCGACCTGCAACACGTGCTGTCCGAATCCCGGCAATCGGGACAGACTATCGGTCTGGTGCCGACCATGGGCAATCTGCATGAAGGGCACCTGACACTGGTAGATGCAGCTCGCGGACAATGTGATTTTGTCCTGGCGACAATTTTTGTAAATCCCCTCCAGTTTGGTCCCGCCGAAGATCTGGATAAATACCCAAAAACCCTGGAAGCTGATTGCAAGGCGCTTGAATCCAGGCACTGCGACGGCGTTTTTGTACCTTCCATTTCAGAAATGTATCCCAATGGATTGCAAGACCAGACCTTGATTATAGTACCCGGGATTTCTGAAGGTCATTGCGGTAGCAGCCGACCAGGACACTTTAGTGGCGTCTGTACTGTTGTAAGCAAACTGTTCAACCTGACCCAACCGGACAAGGCTTTCTTTGGTGAAAAAGACTACCAACAGCTTCAGGTAATCAGAAAAATGACATCCGATCTGTGTTTTCCGCTGGACATTATTGGCGTTCCTACGGTCAGACTGCCCGATGGACTGGCGTTAAGCTCGCGCAACAGTTATTTGAATGAAGAGCAAAAGGGAATTGCTGTCAGTCTTCAACAAAGCCTGCAAGCCACAAAAGAAAAACTACTGCAAGGCGCCTCAAGCATGCAAACACTGGAGCGCGAAGCGAAAGATTTTTTAAGCGATTGTGGTCTGAAAGTGGATTATTTCAACATCAGTCATGCCCATTCCTTGAAACCTGCCAAAACTTCCGACACTGATCTGGTCATTCTGGCAGCCGCCTGGGTGGGGCCGACGCGACTTATCGACAACATCAGGGTCCAGCTTTAAAAATAACCTCCTTTATTTATTGCCATCCCTGCCATACTATTACGCCCCCTTTCATACAAAATCTGTAACAAATCAGGGAATTGGTAATTTTATGAAAATAGGCATCCTGTCCAGGAACCGCAATCTGTATTCAACAAACCGTCTGGTAGAGGCCGCTAAAGAACGTGGTCACGAAGTGCGAGTCATTGATGTCCTGAAATGTTATATGAACATTACCGCCAATGATCCCACAGTGTTCTACCAGCGCAATGCCGATAACGTTGAAGCACTTGAGTTCGACGCGGTAATCCCGCGCATAGGCTCCAGCATTACTTCCTATGGTTGCGCTGTTTTAAGACAGTTTGAAGTAGGCCATGTCTACTCCATCAATGAATCCATTGCCATTACCCGCTCCAGGGACAAGCTGCGCGCTCACCAGTTGCTTGCCCGTAAAGGTATTGGTCAGCCAGTGACCAGTTATGCCCACTCGGTAAAAGCCACTAACAACCTGATCGAATCTGTGGGTGGAGCGCCCTTGATAGTAAAACTTACCGAAAGCACCCATGGTAATGGCGTACTGCTGGCCGAAACCAAGAAAGCCGCAGAAGCTCTCATTAATGCCTTTCGCGGTATTGGTGAAGATTTCCTGGTACAGGAATTTATCAAGGAAGCCGGTGGTTCTGATATCCGTTGCTTTGTTGTCGGTACCAAAGTAATCGCCGCCATGCAGCGCAGTGCCGGCAAAGGCGAATATCGCTCAAACCTGCATCGCGGAGGCACCGCCGAAGTGATTAAACTGCATCCTGAGGAACGCCGCCTGGCCGTCAAGGCTGCCCAGGTAATGGGACTGGATTTGGCAGGGGTAGATATTCTGCGTTCAGCCCATGGGCCCCTGGTCATCGAAGTGAATTCTTCGCCAGGTCTGGAAGGTATCGAAACCGCTACCAAGAAAAATGTCGCCAGCAGTATCATCGAATATATCGAAAAAGACTCACAGACCGGCCCAAACAAACCAAAGGGCAAGGGTTAGGGAGCCTCTGATTTACTGTGATAAAAAATAGAGTTTCCAAGTTGACGGTAGGCGCGCTGGAATTATGCGCCCTGCCCGAGCTCGGCATTGAAAACCTGCATATTCGCGTTGACAGTGGTGCTGCTACTTCATCACTGCATGTGGACAATATTGAAGAATTTTCCCGCAACGGTAAAAACTGGGTAAGTTTTGATCTGCATCCCGACATTCACAATGTCGAAAAAGTCACTCGGACCACGGTGCGAATCAAAGGCCGCAAGAAAGTAAAAAGTTCCTCTGCCGATACCGAGAAGCGGGTGGTTATAACAACGCCGCTATCAATCGGTGGCCGTGAATGGCCCATCAAACTGACACTCACCGATCGCTCGGAAATGACTTACCTGATGCTGCTGGGCAGAGAAGCAATGGCCGGCAAAATAATTGTCGACCCGGAATTTGACTACCTGCTTGACTCAGAAGTCACTGACGCAGCAGATCTCGACGAATATCACGAGGAAGAATAAACTTTCTGCAGTGATTGACCACTCTGGTTTGCTCAAGCGGCCTGTTTTTTGGGATAATCCGCTGCTTTTAAAAATCGCCGCCCCCGACATCGGCATATTTAGATAAATTTTAACCGGTTAAAAAGATACAAGGGTAAAAAAGTTGCATACACTGATGTTGAAAGCCAAGCTTCATAAAGCCTGCGTTACGCATGCAGAACTGGATTATGAAGGCTCATGCGCCATAGACGGTACTCTGCTGGATAATGCCGGCATACGCGAATTTGAGCAGATCCAGATTTATAACATCAGCAATGGTGAACGCTTTACCACCTATGCCATTCGCGCTGAAACAGCTTCCGGAATCATTTCAGTCAATGGTGCCGCTGCCCATAAGGCCACTGTGGGAGACAGAGTAATCATCTGTGCCTATGGCAGTTATACCGAAGCCGAATTGCTTAACCACCAGCCAAACCTGGTTTATCTTGATGAAGTTAACAATATTATTCGAGCCAGCAACACCATCCCGGTACAGGTCGCCTGATACTTGTAAAAAAAGGCCTCTGTATAGACATTAAAAAGAATCGAGGTGTCCCCGTGTCAGATATAAAGGTTTATCCAGTTCCTGAAAATTTAAAATCTTCTGCCCTAATTTACAAAGAGCAATACGAAGCCATGTACACCGCTTCCATTGAGACTCCGGATACTTTCTGGGCAGAACAGGCCACAGATTTCCTCGACTGGACAGCACCTTTTACCCAGGTCAGCAATTGCGATATGGCGCAAGGCGATATCAACTGGTTTCTGAATGGCAAACTCAATGTCAGCAGCAATTGTATCGACCGCCACCTGCCGGCACGGGCAGACCAGGTAGCCATTCTCTGGGAAGGCGATGAGCCAGGCCTGGATCGTAAAATTACTTATCAGGAATTACATGATCACGTTTGCGAAATGGCAAACGTGTTGAAACAGCGTGGTGTCAAAAAAGGCGACCGTGTTTGCATCTATATGCCCATGATTCCTGAAGCAGCTTTTGCCATGCTGGCCTGTGCCCGCATTGGTGCTGTACATTCCGTGGTCTTCGGCGGTTTTTCACCGGATTCCCTGAAGGACAGGATTCTCGATTCCGATTGTCAGACCGTGATCACCTCCGATGAAAGTGCCCGCGGTGGCCGTTTGTTCCCGTTAAAAGCCAACGCCGACGTTGCGGTAGCACAGTGTCCCAATGTACACACTGTACTGGTCGTAAAACGTACCGGCGGTGACATCGACTGGGTAGAAGGTCGCGATATCTGGTATCACGAAGCCATTGCCAGTGCTGAAAAAACCTGTGAACCGGAAGCCATGGACAGTGAAGATCCCCTGTTCATTCTCTATACCTCCGGTTCAACCGGAAAACCCAAAGGGGTACTGCATACCACTGCCGGTTACCTGTTGATGGCGGCCATGACCCACAAATACGTATTTGATTACCATGAGGGCGATGTTTACTGGTGTGCTGCCGATGTAGGCTGGGTTACCGGTCATACCTATATCGTTTATGGCCCCTTGTGCAATGCTGCCACTTCACTCATGTTTGAAGGCGTTCCCACTTATCCGGATTATTCGCGCTTCTGGCAGATTATTGATAAATATCAGGTGAATTCCTTCTATACGGCTCCAACGGCTATTCGTGCACTGATGGCCCAGGGTAATGATCCTGTTACTGCCACCTCACGAAAATCACTGAAAATTCTCGGCACGGTGGGCGAACCCATTAACCCGGAAGCCTGGGAATGGTATTACCACATTGTGGGTAACGAGCAGTGCCCAATCATGGATACCTGGTGGCAGACAGAGACCGGCGGCCACATGATCACCCCGCTTCCCGGTGTCACAGACCTGAAACCGGGTTCAGCTACCCTGCCTTTCTTTGGGGTCAAGCCGGAACTGGTGGATCCCGAGGGTAATATCCTTGAGGGCGCCACTTCGGGCAACCTGGTCATTACCCAGAGTTGGCCAAGCCAGATTCGTACGGTTTATGGCGATCACAAGCGCTGCGTCGATACTTATTACTCCACCTATCCCGGTTATTACTTTACCGGTGACGGTGCCAGACGTGACGAGGATGGCTACTGGTGGATTACCGGTCGCGTTGATGATGTCCTCAATGTATCCGGGCATCGCCTGGGTACCGCAGAGATTGAAAGCTCTCTGGTACTGCACGAAGCCGTTGCCGAAGCCGCCGTGGTTGGCTTTCCCCATGACATCAAGGGACAGGCCATCTATGCCTTCGTCAGCCTCATGGTAGGGGTCGAGGAAAGTGATGAACTTATGCAGGAACTACGCGCATTTGTTGCCAGGGATATCGGTGCTATCGCCAGACCGGATGTAATCCAGTGGGCACCGGGATTACCTAAAACCCGTTCCGGCAAGATCATGCGACGTATTTTGCGCAAGATTGCTGCCAACGAAATGGACAGCCTGGGGGATATTACTACCCTGGCAGATCCCTCGGTAGTGGAGCATCTGGTGGAGAACCGTCCCCACAAGTAATGCGGAAGAAATCTACATGGTGCCATTGAGATATTGTTTGCGTCGCGTTTGCGGAAATTTCTCAATGGCATAGCGCAACATGGTACGAGGCATATTGCGGTAATACTTTCTCAGAAAATCCTCTTCCGTGTTTCGAACACGATTCCCCACCTCGCGTAACATCCAGCCAACCGCTTTATGAATAAGGTCTTCATTGTCATTCGGCAACAGACGCGCAATTTTCAGCGTCGGGGCAAAATGCTGCTGCCTGATAAAGTGGAAGGTACTCATGATGGCGATACGTCGGTCCCACAAACTTTGCGAACGTGCCAGATTTTTCAGAATTCTCTTGTCACGACGCATCAGCCATGGACCCAGAATCAGGTGTGCGGAACAATCCACCAGATCCCAACCATTCATATAAGCGCTATATTTCAAATAGAGCTTCACTATTTGAGCCTGGGTTGTCTCATCCTCTTGCTGAAATTTCAGCACCAGAATTAACAGTGCTGTCATCCGCGCTTCATGAAATTCACTTTTTAGCAGGTTGACAGCTTCAGTGAGCGACAAGTCCATATTATCTTTTGCCAGCTGACGTAACACTGGCATGCGGATGCCGAGAAATGAATCTCCCTCTCCATACTGCCCCTTTCTGGTCTTGATAAATCGGGAAACTGATGTCGCGTCTTTTTTACTGGCAGATTTTTTCAGGGCACGAATAAGTGTCGAGGCAGATGGGGCGATGGACACTAGTAAAACCCGGTGACTGGCTTAATCAGGACTATGCTCTGCATCGTTATCAGCTTCCGCTTTATTCTCTTTATGATCAGGATTGTCATTAGAAAAAGTTTCGGGCCGCGTTAGAAAAAAGAATGAGGTAAATGTCATAAAAAACAGCGGGATCAATAAGGGGTATAAATAATCCGGGTGCAGTATGGAAGATTGATAGTCAAAAATTTCAAAGGCATAAGCCACCGTTGTGCCAATTAATGCAACGGCACTTGCAAGAAGAATTCCGGCAAAAAGGCTGGAAGTTTTTATTCTCACAAGCAGGCCCAAAGGAATAATGATGACGGCATTGGCTATGGCCGCTGCCACGTAGCCGAAAAGTAACAGCAACAGCTCAAACACAACCGGAATATAACTTGAATCCGGGCGCTGCATAAGCTGCCATGATTCAGGAATGGTGAACAGTATTGCTGCGGTGCATGGACTTAATAGCAGTGCTTTTTTCATCTTCTATCTTTGCTAATTCTATCTTTGCCAATTATTGCAACTGATGCTACTTCGACACCCAGTAGCGCTGCATTTCAATAAACAGGAACGAGGCTGTCCAGGTAATCAGTACAAGTCCTGTCAGTGACTCCACCCCGGCCAGATAGCGAATGCCGCCAAAAGGTTCGATATCCCCATAACCAAGGGTAGTGTAGGTGGTAAAGGAAAAATAAATACAATCCGGCAAGGTGATGTCAAAGCGCCCTTCCAGATAGCCCAGACCTTCGTGCCGATGCATCAATAAATAGGTCGCCCCGAATAACAGCACTTCCACTACATGGGCAAGCAAGGCACCAAACACACCAAGCACCAGACGATAGCGATACTTAAAGCGCAGGATGGGCATAAGACGCGTCAGCTGAAACAGACATTCGTAATGTAATAACACTACCAGCGCCACAATGAGGATGATAATCGGGAATAAAATCATTCGTTAAAAACTTTCGATTCTCGGTTAATCTTTGTCAGCTACATTAACGGATTTACAGGGAAAGGCAAAGAGATCGAAAACACAAACTGCTCAACAATTTGAAAATTTTCGTCATAACTTGGAAAAGAGAAAACCAAACCGTAATTTTTACTGCACTTCCTCATAGCGACGTTTTATTTGCGGCCTGAGTCTATTGGCAATAGCCACCAGGGACAGCATTACCGGTACCTCTACCAGCACCCCTACCACCGTGGCCAGGGAAGCGCCTGATTCCAGGCCAAATAAAGAAATGGCCACCGCAACGGCTAATTCGAAAAAGTTTGAACTGGCTATCATGCAGGCCGGCGCTGTAATTCGGTGAGACAATCTAAGCTGATAGGCAATCACCAGAGTGATAAAAAAGATGCCATAAGTCTGAATCAAAAGTGGCACAGCAATAAGACCTATAATTACAGGCTCTTCCAGTATGGTGTTGGCCTGCAAGCCAAACAGCAGAACCACCGTTGCCAGTAATCCGGTTATCGACCAGGGTTTTAATTTCACCAGAAACTGATTGAGTTTTGTATGATCATTTTGGCTATCAAGAAAATGACGCGTCAATACACCTGCCAGTAAGGGTAAAACAACATACAGCACAATAGAAAGTAGCAATGTCTGCCAGGGAACGACTATATCGGAAACGCCAAGGAGAAAAGCCGCCAGTGGTGCAAAGGCAAAAATCATGATGATGTCATTTACTGACACCTGAACCAGAGTGTAATTAGGATCGCCTTTGGTTAACTGACTCCAGACAAACACCATCGCAGTACAGGGTGCCACTCCAAGTAAAATCATTCCGGCGATATATTCACTGGCACTTTGCTCATCAACCAGATCTACATAAAAAATCCTGAAGAACAGCCAGGCCACAAAGGTCATGGTGAAGGGCTTGACCAGCCAGTTGATAACACAGGTAAGAATTATCCCCTGCGGCCTCTGTCCGACTTCTTTTAACGAGGAGAAATCAATTTGCGCCATCATTGGATAGATCATTACCCAGATAAACACAGCAACCACAATATTTACATGGGCCAGCTCCAGTGTCGCAATTAACTCAAACACGCCACTGAAGTTCTTACCCAACAGGACTCCAGCCACAATGGCAAGCGATACCCAGAGGGTCAGATAGCGTTCAAATAATTTCATGTTGTTTCGTCCTGCTCCGGTTTTTCCTCAGCGATATTTTTCAACATAGCCACCACTGTCGTCTTGTCTGTATTCTGCATTAAACATACTTTTATTTTTTTTATACGATTACTCAGGAGTTCAACAGCACGATCAAAAGCTTCTTCATTCTCCTGACTGCCTGCAACGGCCCCAACACTGGGATCAGGCAATCCCCAATGTACTTTTTCTGCACTGCCAAGCCAGAGCGGACATGCTTCTTGCGCCGCACTGTCACAAACCGTGATGACCATATCGACATCCACAGCGTCAAATTCATCCCAGGATTTACTGTTTAGCCCATCAGTTGATATCTGGTGCCTTGCCAGCGTTGAGAGCGTCACGGGATGAACCTCTCCCGCGGGCGCACTGCCTGCACTGTACCCTGCAATCAAGCCATCACCAAAATGATTCGCCACTGCTTCAGCAAGAATACTGCGACAACGATTATGGGTGCAGATAAAGAGAATTTTAAACGGCTTCATTTCCTGTGCCATCGCTTTCTTGTATCCTGAACGCACTACTCATGCAATGCACATGGTAATAGAAAAGTATTAAGACCTGTTAAAAGCAAAACGCTATTTTAACGCTTTACTGGCAACATAATGAAAATTTTATATCTTTACTGGCTGCCCTTTCTCTCCAGCATATGGTTCGGTATGGCCCCGGACGCAGTTTTGGCCCAACCACTTCAAGTACAAGCGACATTGTTACAACAATTCAACTCTGATGATGCGAGACAGGGTATAGCCGTTGATAACGATCATTTTTTCACCATCAGTAATACCCGTATCTCCATGCATAATAAAAACTCTGGTGAGCCAATCCTGAAATTCAATGCTGATCCGAAAGCGGGTAGCAGCCAACTGATTCATCTGGATAGCGGTAAGGTGCTTGACGGACTGCTTTATGCCGCCCACTCCAACTACCCTCGCTCTCCCATGCAAAGTTCTGTTGAAAGCTGGAATGCGACAACCCTCGAACATGTGGAATCTCATCCTTTTGGGCCAATTGCGGGCTCGCTGACATGTCTGGACTTTCATCAGGGGCACTGGTGGGGGACGTTTGCCAATTATGATGTGATTGTGCCAGGACAGCAGCAAGCCTATGGCACTACAGCTGCCACCGGGTTGGTCAAAATGGATCAGGATTTTACTATTCTGCAACGCTGGCTGTTTCCCCCTGCCCTTTATGAACGCTTTTCCCCTATGAGTAATTCGGGCGGTTCCTGGGGGGCAGACGGCTTACTTTATATTACGGGGCATGATCATCCTGAAATCTACGTTTTGCAGATTCCGCAACAAGGGTCGCAAATACAATGACTGGCAACAGTCCATGTCCCCTGGATTGAAGGTCAGGGCATTGCCTGGGAGCGCTCTACGGATGAACGCATTATGTGGGGAATATCAAGAAGCAAAAAGAAAGTGGTACGATTTTCCATTCCGGAAATTACCGGACTGTAACTGTCTGCGACTATATTATTTTGCTAAGTAGCCAGCACTCTTGCAACTGGCAAAACCGGTCATTTCTTGCGAATTCTTGATGAGGGCTATTACCGATAATGGCAAAATCTGATAGCTTTGCAGCTGGATGAAATACGGAAACGTCAAAATGAAAACCACTAATTTTCTAACCCTGCTTGCACTCACCTGCGTCAGCGCTTACACCTTTGCGCAGGAGCCACTAACCCTCACCGTGGAAGTCTCCGGCGCCGAAGCCAATGCGGGCCAGGCGATATTTGACCTGTTCGATTCCAAAGACAACTTTCTGGACAGCCCTGTACTTTCGCAAACCATGAAAATTGATAGCGAAGGTCGCGCCCGATTTGTCATCACGGACCTGCCTGCTGGCAAGTATGCCTTTTCCGTAATCCACGATGAAGACAGCAATGGCGAGTTGAAAACCGGTTTTCTTGGCATCCCGAAAGAAAAAGTCGCTGTTTCCAATAATGTCGTTCCGCGCTTTGGGCCACCGAAATATCGAGACGCGGAGTTCGATCTAAACGACTCAATCACTATGTCCGTCAGCCTGCAAGACCCGGACTAATACCAAGCAAGCTTTTCAGTGCCGAGCACTGCCCCTGAAATTTCCTGGAAAGAGTATTTCTGTATGACCAGAACCTCAACTATTTTTATTATTTTCATCCTGTTCCTTTCAATTCAGGTAAACGCCGCCGACTATAATGTGGCCTATACCACCTGCCCGGCGATTTCGGATACGGCCTCACGTCTGTCCTGCTTTGACAGTTATGCGCCTCAGATCACTAGTGGCTATGAACCTTTATTCGGCTTTGGTATCGATGGTCTCACCAGTCATGAGCCTAATAAACTGCTGGGCCGGACCGATTCCCAGGATGACAGCGAGTTCTATATGGATGCCACTTTGTCAGTAAAACACCCGGTGCTGACTCCCGTGGTAGACCAGCTGGCCAAAATGTTTGATATAGATCAGGAGAGCAATATTCCGCGCCTATATCTGGCTTTTACCACCCGTTTTTCCCAGTACATTGGCTCACGCCCTTCGGCCCCTGTGGTTGCCCGACGCTACAATCCAGAACTGTTTATGCGCGTCTGGCGCGATGGAGTTCATGATCGTACCAATCCCAGTTACTGGGATTTTGGCTATGGTCATGAATCCAATGGTCAACGCATAAGCAACTCTCTGGCCTTTCAACAGGCGTTGGATAATGCAAGCGTAGACGGACTGCCTGCTCTCTCAGCGCGCGAAGGCATCAGTCGTGGCTGGGACTATCTGTCCGTCGACTGGCATAAACAATGGAATACCCCTTTACTGTTTAATCTGGATGGACTCACTGAAACACACGTTGAATATCGCCATTATCTCGGCGATGGTATATTCCAGGGCAAACCGGAAGAGTACAACGACTGGGAAGGCGATGGACTTGAAAACAGACCTCGTAGCAATTACAACGGCCTGATTCTGTCACTGCAATACAATTTGAGAAACACCGAATGCAACGATCTGCTTTGTTTTGATAAAGTGGAAGTGATTCAACAAACCGGCTATGCCAGGCCATTTCAGAACAATAGCACCCAGATAGAACTCACTACCAACTTTGCCGGTCTGCCATTCTACTTGTGGGCCCGCAGTGGTTATAACAGCGACCTGGTGAATTACTTCAAATACACCAATAGCTGGGGCGTGGGGTTTGAGTTTTACCGCTAACTTCGATGATCGCTAATGGAAATCGGGATCAGTAGATCAGGCCCGGTACATCAATCACAAAACTCTGTAACTGAAATCTGTCTCCCGGTAATTGGACATCTGAATCGCCTGGCAGGTATCCCGACTCACTAAGTAGATAGGCCACTATGCTGGCGTAATCCTCCGGGGTCAGGCCTCCGGGATTTTGTGGCGGCATGGCGATGGAAATATCACGGTAGATATCCCCCAGGGTAAAGCTGCCCCATTTTGCCTGCAGGCTTTGTCCGGAAAAATTTTCTGCTGCGTGGCATTGAATACAATGCTGCGCGAATACTGTTTCTCCCCGGCTGACCTGTGCTGAACTGAAAACCCCTTCGGCTACCGATTGGGTCTGGACACTGGCTCTTTGCGGTCGCGGCACCTGGGATGGTGTGCGATCAGGCAAGGCAAATACCCAGATCACACCGGAGCCCTGCGTCACATCAACATCAACCAGCCGACCCAAGGTGCCGGTTTGTGCCGCAAGCCCACCGGCAGTGATGGCGATATACTGCTTACCGTCAATCTCGTAGGAAACAGGTGCACCGGAAACATCCCCGTTAAGTCTTGTTTGCCATAATAGCCGACCGTTCTCGTCATTCAAGGCGAAGAATTGCCGGTCTGCAGTACCGCCAAAAACGAGACCGCCAGCGGTGGACAAGGCCGATGCCGTCATGGGGGCACCGCTCTCTGGTCGCCAAACCCATTCGCGGGTGCCTGTCACAGGATCGAAGGCAACAAACTCACCCACAAAGTCATAACCCGGTGCCAGGGATGGCGTATAAGTGGTCCCGGTCAGGCCAAAGCGACTATGTCTGACTGGCTTAACGACAATGGCATTCATGCAGGAGTTGTTGACCCCCAGATAATATAGGCCGGTTTCAGCGCTGTAGCTTGGGGCATTCAGGTTGCGGGCACCATGGGGATGCGGGCAAACCTGAAACACTTTTCCGGAATCCACATCCTCAGCCTGCGGCACCGTATCCGGGTTATAGATTGGCCTGCCGCTTTCTGTCCAGCCAGTAATGGTATTGTCGTAAGCGGTTCGAAAGGCATGGAGAAATTCGCCAGTGGCACGATCCAGTACAACCGCCCAACCTATCTTGCCATGCTGGATCAGCGCTTTGCGCATGCGACCATCAATCTCCAGATCCACCAGCATGCTTTCATAGGTGGCGCGGTCCCAGTTATCCTCGGGTACTAACTGGTAATGCCAGCGCAGTTCCCCACTATCCGCATCAATAGCGATGACGCTGTTGGCATAAAGCGCATCGCCATGTCCTTCCGGTGTTGTGGTCCAGGGTGCGGGCTGTCCGGTTGGCGCATAGACAAGATTGAGTTCCGGATCATAACTGAGAGTATTCCAGGTAGCTGCACCGGCGGGTGGATACTCGGTATCCCAGTCCCAGCTTTCTGCACCCGGGTCATCTGGGCCGGGAATGGTATAGAAAGTCCAGAGTATCTCCCCGCTTTGCGCATCCAGCGCCTTGAGACTGCCACGGGCAGCAAAATCACCGCCGGACATACCAAGAAACACTTTGCCATTGGCAATCAATGGCGGGTGGGCATGGCCTTCACCGTTTCTATAATCGGCTGTTCTGACTTCCCAGCGCTGATCACCGGTACGGGCATCCAGAGCCACCAGGTAACTGTCCGAGGTACCCCAGTAGATCGAGTCGCCATAAATGGAGACACCACGAAAGCGGCGGTTGGCCTCGGACAACGCTATATCGGCTGGAAAAGTTCGGGTATGACTCCACTCCAGCTCCCCGGTGATGGCATCAAGTGCAATGATGCGACCAGTGCCTTCTCCGATATATATTAGGCCATTAGCCACAATGGGTGTCGCCAGCCAGCGACTGCCATCACGCATGGAATAGCTCCAGACCATGCGCAGATCGTCTACGTTACGGCGATTAATATCATCCAGCGGACTGAAGCCGGTAACATCATAGCTGCGCCGATAGCTCATCCAGTCACCCGGCTCGGGAGAATGCAGACGTTCATTGGAGATGGATGTCCAGTTATTCTCGATCTGGGAGAAAACAAGTATTGGTAATAATCCTGCAAAAATGAAAAAAAATATTTTGTGAAAGTTTCCGATCACCAACATATATCCCCTTGATTAATTTTCTTATTAGTAGTTTTTATATAGTAATTTATTTGTATTGCGTACATAGTATAGGGGTAATGTTAAAGAAAAATACAGCATCAACTGACAAGCCAGACTTTTATAAACTATTTTTGATTTTATTAAATTGATTATTTTTCAAAGCGTGCAGCAAACTCAGGAATTTTAAGAAAAGGATTCGAAATTGCGTCAGCTCATGTATTGCAGTCTTGCTACCCGCCCCCTGGATGATAAAACCTTATAGGTTTGTTAAGAAAATCACGCATAAACAATAAAAGAAATCATATTACAGGAGTGCTGGTCTTTTTTAATAATCAATTTATTCAGTGCATTGAAGGTGAAGATGCAGATATAGAAAAACTGATTTCCAACATCAGGTGTGATGAAAGAAATACAGAAGTTACAGTGTTAATAGATCGCCAAATAGAAGAACGAAACTTCCCCGACTGGTCCATGGGATTTCTCAGATACGAAGAAAAAGAACTTAAGGAAGAACATCCTTTTTTTGATATCAAATCAGCGCAAGACCTCGGCTTTATCGCAGACCAGCATAAGCAAGTGCATAATTATCTTACCTCGCTTTATAAGTCACCTTACTAAGAGATAGTAAAAACTGTTTATCATTCTTCGCTATAAAATAATTTTAAAAACACAGGGATAAAGAAGAAAAATTTTCTCAACATTCTACAATTGCCCCCCCTATATAACTCAAAACCCAGACATAAAAAGT
>Ga0255765_1003425_pt1 | contig 16967 bp, 19 predicted proteins | sample 041ome_8_FD_179965 | JGI IMG/M metagenome (GOLD analysis project Ga0255765, IMG submission 179965) | Coastal salt marsh microbial communities from the Groves Creek Marsh, Skidaway Island, Georgia - 041407BS metaG (version 2) | ecosystem: Environmental > Aquatic > Marine > Intertidal zone > Salt...
AAATTTCAAAAAAACTGTTGAAAAAAGCTGACTAGTCAAACTGTTGAAAATCTCCCATGCTAATGCATAATTTGGGGATGACAGGATGACGAAAACGGTTTTGATGACGGGGTGTTCCTCGGGGATTGGGTATGATGCGGCGCATGGCATGGCCGCTCGGGGTTGGCGTGTGTTTGCGACATGTCGACGAGAAGAAGATTGCGCACGCCTGCGGGACGAGGGATTAGAAAGCTTCCCTCTTGATTATGAGGAAGAGGATACCCTCCGCGAAGCGGTGGCCGAAACTTTGCGGCGTACGGGCGGGACGCTTGATGCGCTTTATAACAATGGGGCCTATGCCATTCCTGGCGCTGTTGAGGATTTGCCGCGCGATGCATTGCGCGCAATTTACGAGGCGAATTTGTTTGGCTATCACGATCTGACACGATTGATCATCCCGATTATGCGAGCGCAGGGCCATGGGCGCATTGTGAATTGTTCGTCTGTGTTGGGGTTCACGCCCATGAAATGGCGTGGGGCCTATGTGTCTACAAAATTCGCATTAGAGGGTCTTACCCAAACGCTGCGTTTGGAAATGCGGGATACGCCCATCCACGTGAGTTTGATCCAGCCTGGGCCAATCACCTCGGACATCCGACAAAATTCCATTCCCCATTTTGAAAAGTGGATTGATTGGCGCGGGTCGGCGCGTGCTGATCAATATGAAAACACATTAATGAAGCGACTTTATGAAAGCCGTGGCCCAGATCGTTTTGAGCTTCCTGCTGATGCAGTGACGATTAAATTGGCACATGCGCTAGAGGCAAAAAGCCCGCGTTACAATTACTATGTAACACGTCCAACATACATGATGTCGGCACTAAAACGCGTGTTACCCGCGCGTCTGTTTGAATGGGTTGTCGCGAAGGGCTAGCGTCATTTAAAATTTTTTCAGGATTGGCATTCGCTTTTACGAAGAAGACCGCTAGATACAGGCACAAAGACGAAGGAGTAATGAGATGGCTGACGATCCGCTCTTTATACTAGTGGTGCTGTCGATGGCTGCGGTTGCGGTTATCTTGATTATTGGCATCGGCGGCTTTGGCCGTGGTGGTGAATTTAACCGCAAGTATGCAAACAAGTTGATGCAACTTCGCATTGCTGCACAGTTTGTTGCGGTGTTGATTATTCTTGCGTTTGTTTACTTTACCTCGGGGAGTTAAATCGTGGTTGTTTTAAATAAAATTTACACCAAGACGGGGGATGCGGGGGAAACCGCGCTGGGGAATGGATCACGGGTTGCAAAACATTCCTTGCGTGTGACCGCTTATGGAACCACGGACGAATTAAACGCCACCGTTGGTATGGCGCGGTTGGACGCAGAGGGCGAGTTGGACATACTTCTGTCGCTGATCCAGAATGATCTTTTTGATTTAGGTGCTGATTTATGCCGTCCAGAAATGGAAAACGATAAGTACGCAGAATATCCACCCTTGCGGATTATCGATGGGCAGGTGGATCGTCTTGAATCGGAAATTGACGTGATGAACGATAATTTGGAACCCTTGCGCAGTTTTATTCTGCCAGGCGGATCGGTATTGGCAGCCAAGCTACACGTTTGCCGTACAGTTGCACGGCGCGCGGAACGTTTGTGCGTCGAGTTGGCTTCAATGGAAGAGATCAATTCTGCCGCCGTGAAGTATTTAAACCGCCTGTCTGATTGGTTTTTTGTGGCGGGTCGGATTGCTAATAATAACGGCGTTGATGACGTACTTTGGGTGCCTGGCGCTAACCGTTAGCGCAATAATATTGCGGAACGCGACGTTCTTTTGCACAGGCGTGACGATTTTGCCCTATTACACATCTGCACAAACCTATATCTAAGGCGGCAAAGCGAGTAATGACTCGGGAATTATGTCGTTAAGGAGACCTATGATCATGAAGGTACTTGTGCCTGTCAAGCGCGTGATCGACTACAATGTGAAGGTTCGTGTAAAAGCGGATGGTTCAGGTGTCGATCTGGCGAACGTTAAAATGTCAATGAACCCATTTGACGAAATCGCAGTGGAAGAAGCCATTCGCCTTAAAGAAAAAGGTTTGGCAGAAGAAGTTGTGGTTGTTTCAATTGGTGTTGAAAAATCACAAGAAACACTGCGCACAGCATTGGCGATGGGTGCAGATCGCGCGATCTTGGTCACAGCGACAGATGATGTTCACAATGACATCGAGCCGCTGGCCGTTGCGAAAATCCTAAAAGCGATCGTCGACGACGAGCAGCCAGGCGTTGTTCTTTGTGGTAAACAAGCGATTGACAATGACATGAACGCAACAGGTCAGATGTTGTCGGCCCTTCTTGGTTGGTCACAAGCGACGTTCGCATCAGAAGTTGGTGTTGAAGGTGACAGCGCAACAGTGACACGCGAAGTAGACGGCGGTCTGCAAACAATCAAAGTGAAGATGCCAGCGGTTATCACCGTTGATCTACGTTTGAATGAGCCACGTTATGCATCACTTCCAAACATCATGAAGGCCAAGAAAAAGCCGCTGGACACAAAAACAGCAGTTGATCTTGGTGTAGATGTAACACCACGTTTGAAGATCGTTTCAACAGGCGAACCACAAGCGCGCGCGGCGGGTGTCAAGGTTGGTTCTGTTGATGAATTGGTATCGAAACTTAAAGAAGCAGGAGCAGTCTAATGGCAGTTCTACTACTTGCAGAAGTGAATGGCGCAGAGTTGGCAGTGGATGCCACAGCGAAAGCAGTCAGTGCCGCAAAATCATTGGGTGACGTCACGGTTCTATGCGCATCTGCTGGATGTGGCAGCGCGGCAGACGCGGCGGCGAGATTGGACGGCGTTGCAAAAGTTCTGTGCGCAGATGACGCGGCGTATGGGAACGGCTTGGCCGAACCTGTTGCGGATTTGATCGTTTCATTGGCAGGCGATTACGAACATATCGTAGCACCTGCAACAAACTCTGCCAAAAACATCCTTCCACGCGTTGCAGCGATGTTGGACGTTATGGTGATCACCGACGTAACCGCGGTTGTGAATGGCAATACGTTTGAACGCCCGATCTATGCAGGCAACGCAATTCAAACGATTGAATCCGCAGATGCCAAGAAAGTTATTTCTTTCCGCACAGCGAACTTTGACGCGGCAGGCGAAGGCGGTTCAGCAGCTGTGGAAGGTATCGCAGCGGTGGGTAACCCCAGATTGTCAGAATGGGTGGAAGACAAAGTCGCAAGCAGCGATCGCCCAGAGCTGACATCAGCAGGGGTTGTTGTTTCTGGCGGCCGTGGCGTTGGTTCAGAAGAAAGCTTTGCAATCATCGAAGGTTTGGCGGACACACTTGGCGCGGCTGTTGGCGCGTCGCGTGCGGCGGTTGACAGTGGTTATGCACCAAACGATTGGCAAGTTGGTCAAACAGGTAAAGTTGTTGCACCTGATCTTTACGTTGCAGTTGGCATTTCAGGTGCAATTCAGCACTTGGCAGGGATGAAAGATTCAAAAATCATCGTTGCGATCAACAAAGACGAAGAAGCTCCGATTTTCCAAGTAGCCGACTATGGTTTAGTTGCAGATTTGTTTGACGCCGTGCCAGAGCTGACAGACAAGCTTAGCTAAACTGTGCAGATATAAAATTTAATTAGACCCGTCCTCGAAAAGGGGCGGGTTTAATTTTTTTCTTTCATTCTTTAAACGCTCGCTGATATTAATTTAGATTTTGTACAGCTCCCTTTTCACGTTCAATTTTTTCACGCCGACTTTCAAGCAGGCCCAAGAAACGGATGGCAACATGGAAAATCACTGGAACCGCTAGGATAAACAAACCCACCGAAAGCATTCTGATATAGGCATTCGAATTTGCTGTGCTCAGATATCGCGTTGGAGCCACATTCTCCAAAAACTTTACAACGTGTGTAGAAAAACCAAGTAAAGTGGCGACAATCATCGCCAAGGCAATAAAAATTACCAAAAACGCACGAACGATTTGTTAGACCATTTAAATAGACACCGACATCACAATAACTTTACTTAAAACTACAGTTAGCGACCCTGCAACTCAATGCCGGAATACCTAACGAAAAAAGAGCGCCGACGCGCTCTTTTTCCAAACTATTTCAAGTAAATTTATTACTTGATGATTTTAGCAACGACGCCTGAGCCAACTGTACGGCCGCCTTCGCGGATCGCGAAGCGTAGTTTTTCTTCCATCGCGATTGGCGCAATAAGTTCAACTTCGAACTTTAGGTTGTCGCCTGGCATAACCATCTCTGTACCTGCTGGTAGCTTAACTGTGCCTGTCACGTCAGTTGTACGGAAGTAGAACTGTGGACGGTAGTTTGCAAAGAATGGTGTGTGACGTCCGCCTTCTTCCTTGGTTAGGATATAGGCTTCCGCTTCAAACTCTGTGTGTGGCGTTACTGAACCTGGCTTACATAGAACCTGACCACGCTCAACACCTTCACGGTCAACACCACGCAACAATGCGCCGATGTTGTCGCCTGCTTCACCGCGGTCAAGCAGTTTGCGGAACATTTCAACACCTGTACATGTAGTTTTTGATGTGTCGCGGATACCAACGATTTCGATCTCATCACCAACGTTGATCACGCCACGCTCAACACGGCCAGTCACAACTGTACCACGACCTGAGATTGAGAAGACGTCTTCGATTGGCATCAAGAATGGCTCGTCAACCAAACGTGGTGGCTGTGGGATGTAATCATCAACAGCTGCCATCAATTCTCTGATCTTATTTTCGCCGATGTCTGCGTCACGGCCTTCCATCGCTGCCAAAGCAGAACCGGAAACGATTGGAATATCGTCGCCTGGGAAGTCGTAATCTGACAACAGTTCACGGATTTCCATTTCAACCAATTCCAACAATTCTGGATCGTCAACTTGGTCAACTTTGTTCATGAAAACAACCATCGCTGGGATACCCACTTGGCGGCCCAATAGGATGTGTTCACGCGTTTGTGGCATAGGGCCGTCGGCTGCGTTCACAACCAAGATCGCGCCGTCCATTTGCGCCGCACCAGTGATCATGTTCTTAACATAGTCAGCGTGGCCCGGGCAGTCGACGTGCGCATAGTGACGTGCGTCTGTTTCGTATTCAACGTGTGCTGTTGAAATCGTAATACCACGCGCTTTTTCTTCTGGCGCGCCGTCGATTTGGTCGTACGCTTTGAAGTCACCAAAATATTTCGTAATCGCCGCTGTCAACGTCGTCTTACCGTGGTCAACGTGACCAATCGTACCGATGTTACAATGCGGCTTACTGCGATCAAACTTTTCCTTTGCCATGGCTGTGTGCGCCTCGTTGTTTGGGGGCCGAACTGACCCGGTTAGTTTCTTCGCGGGCGTTTATGTGCAAACCATGGAAAAATCAAGCGTTTGTTGCACCTCTAGTAAGGTTTGAGGGGAATATTACAACAGGGAATGTTGTTACTCTTTTATTGGCGCTTCGATTTATTCGAGCGAATATTTTTGAACCTCGGCATTTAGATCAAACCACCTGTTGTTTACATGCTATACGCGTAACCACGTGTCGATTTGCTGTACCACAATTTGGTTTAGTAAAACAATTTGTTCCTAGTGTGTTTGACGCAAGCCAGATCCAAACAAAGTGCGGCGATTGGCATTTTCCAAACGAGTTTGGCGGGCTTTATGTGACATCCCCGCAGGTCAAACGCTCAGCTATGCCCAGCTAGCGCAGATTATTGAAAACCCGGCAGCAACACGGGCCGTGGCGCGTGCCAATGGTGCCAACCAAATAGCCATCGTAATCCCCTGTCACCGTGTCATCGGCGCTGATGGGTCATTGACGGGCTATGGCGGAGGGCTATGTCGTAAGCAAAAATTGCTAGAGGTGGAACGGGCCTACTGCAATGCTAAATAAAAAAGGACCGCAACCAGCGGTCCTTTGCAATTGTTTCTTTTGCAAATTAGCTGATGGCTGCAGCTTTAACATCTTCGTCGATGTAGGGAACGTATTGTTCAAAATTATCAGCAAACATTTGCACCAGTTTAGCCGCTTGCGCGTCATAGGCCTCGGCGTCACTCCATGTGCTGCGCGGGTCAAGAAGCGCTGTGTCAACACCAGGAACCTCAACAGGAACGTCAAAACCAAAATTTTCATCCTTGCGGAATTTTGCTTCGGCCAGAGACCCATCTAACGCGGCGGTCAACAGCGCACGGGTTGCTTTGATCGGCATACGTGATCCCGTGCCATATGCGCCACCAGTCCACCCAGTGTTCACCAACCAGCACGTTGCGCCGTGTTTGGCGATTTTTTCGCGCAATAGGTTACCGTATGCTTCCGGACGACGCGGCATAAATGGTGCACCAAAACATGTTGAGAATGTTGGTTCTGGTTCCGTTACACCGCGTTCAGTACCCGCAACCTTGGACGTGAAACCAGATAGGAAATGGTACATTGCCTGTGCTGGCGTTAGACGCGCGATGGGAGGAAGTACCCCGAATGCGTCGCATGTCAGCATGATAACATTTTTAGGGTGCCCACCTAAAGCGGTGTCTGATGCGTTTGAGATATAATCAAGCGGATAGGCGCAACGCATATTTGCAGTTAGGCTGTCATCATCGAAATCCAGTTCAAATGTTTTTGGATCATAAATCATGTTTTCGATCACGGTGCCGAATTTGCTAGTCGTTGCGAAAATTTCGGGTTCTGCTTCGGGGTTAAGGTTGATTGTTTTGGCGTAACATCCACCTTCAAAGTTGAAGGTACCGCGATCAGACCAACCGTGTTCATCATCACCAATTAACACACGATGTGGATCAGCAGAAAGTGTTGTTTTACCAGTACCCGATAGGCCAAAGAAAACAGCCGTATCAACAGGATTGCCAACTGCATGGTTGGCCGAGCAGTGCATTGGCATGATACCCCTTTCAGGCAGCAAATAATTCAAAAGAGTGAAGACAGATTTTTTATTCTCGCCCGCGTATTCAGTGCCACCGATCAAGATTAGCTTTTTGTCAAAGTTCAGTGCGATTACAGTTTCGCTTCGGCAGTTATGCTTTTCTGGGTTAGCCTGAAAACTTGGACAATTGATGACGGTAAAGTCCGCGATAAAGCTGTCAAGCGCCGTTTGCTCGGGACGGCGAAGTAAATGACGAATGAACAGGTTGTGCCACGCTAGTTCGGTTACCATGCGCACGTTAATTGAGACCGTTGGATCAGAACCGCCAATCAAGTCCTGAACAAAATAATCACGGCCCTTCATGTGCTCGAGCATGTCATTATGCAGAGCATCAAACCCCTCGGGTGACATGGCTGCATTATTTTCCCACCAGATGCTGTATTCCACGGAAGGTGTTTTCACAACGTGTTTGTCTTTTGGGGAACGGCCAGTGAACTTGCCAGTTGTTACCAAAAATACACCACCTTGTCCCAAGGTGCCTTCATTGCGTTTTAGCGCCTCTTGGATCAGTGCGGGTTCTAGATAGTTATAATAGACATTCCCCAGACCGCTGATGCCTTGATCGTCGAGTCGGAAATTCGGGTTTACCCGTCCTGATGTCATTTTATAACTCCTTATGCCACTCTGGCGGTTTTTCTAAGTGTGGGAATACATGGTGAAATTTTCCAAAATGCGCTCGAGGAACGGCACCCACAAAAATGCTTTAACATGATGCTTATCCGAGTGAACAGGACACTTTTGTCACCGTTAGCGCAAACATCCTATGTTAGCGCAAAAGGTAGCGATAACAGCGTCTCGCTCGGAAACTTGATTGGTCTGTTTGCGCTAACGACTTTGCACGAGACATTTGTTTTAGATGCTGAAAACACACAAATGACTGCTGAAACGACGAATCGGGTTTATTTATTGATTGCCAGGCTAAAAAACGGGCATAATGGTCCCTAATAACTAGGGTAGTAAAAGGTGCGGATGCAGAAGGTAAAGGAGACGATTTTATCACGGATTTGCCTGACCTGGCCATTTTGATACATTTGCGCTAGGCTAGGCTGGCACAGGTTGTTGTGTACCTTATAACTACTGCAATTAGATTTTATGAGGAGGGTGGCGTAATCCGCGTTTGTATACGTTTACGTAAAACTCGCGTCTGGTTTATTTAATACACTGGACCCAATATACCAACAGGCGTGCGGAAGAAAGTCTTTAACAGGTCTTATTCAGAACGTCCTGAAAATGAGTTTGGCAAAAATTCTGGATTGGGATTGGCAACTCTTTAACAGACAGTCAAAGCGCTTGATTGTGCGATTTTGGCTGAAAATATTCGTTTGACACAAATGGAAGCAACATCTGCTCCACTTGGCACCCGTTTTGTAGTAGGTTTAACGTTGTGATTATTAGTGATCGTGAAATTAGGCATTCCACCTGTGTGTCAGTGGATAGCGTTGGCATTCTAATTGTTGGGCCATCAGGCTCGGGCAAATCCACGCTTGCGATGAAGCTAATCGCGCTGGGTGCATTTTTGGTTGGGGATGATCGCTGTCTATTGCTCGGCAACGAAAGTGGTGTAACTGTTGAGCGGCCCCCAAACCTGCCAATGGGGATCGAAGCACGCGGAATTGGAATTTTACGTGCGCCTATGAAGGACAATGCGCGATTGGGTTTAATTGTTGACCTGGGCCAAAAGGAAACAGAACGTCTTCCTGAAAAGCGCACCGCCAATATTATGGGGCATGATATTCCTTTGTATTATGATTACAAACTGGATGCGTTTGCGCAAAGTTTGTATATCTTAGCCAGGTACGGTATCGTCAAAAACCTATAGAGGTTTGCATGTCTGAAATGTCGTTAGATTCGATTGTGAAGCTGGTTATTGTGACTGGATTGTCAGGAGCCGGGCGAACAACCACGATAAGATGTCTTGAAGACCTTGGATATGAAACTATTGATAACCTCCCAATTTCTTTGGTGTCGCGTGTCGTTGCCCCGGGTATGCCAGGCGCCAAAATTGCAATTGGTCTAGATACGCGAACACGTGACTTTACGACAAAGGCGGTGTTGGACATGTTTGCAGACCTATCTGCGCATGCCTGGTTGTCGTTGGAAGTTGTTTTTGTCGCTGCATCCAACGCGATTTTGTTGCGACGTTTTTCTGAAACGCGACGTCGACACCCATTGGCCCCTGCTGAAACGCCACAGGACGGAATTGATCGTGAACGCGATTTGTTGAGCGAAATCCAAGATGCGGCTACCATCGTCCTGGATACATCGGACATGTCGCCTCATGATTTGCGTGCACATGTCGAGCGGTTGTTTAATCGGGGTGGTGAAAGCAAACTGGCGATTTCGATCCATTCTTTTTCTTACAAACGTGGCGCGCCAGCAGGAATCGACATGGTCTTTGATTGTCGCTTTTTGAATAACCCCTATTGGGATCCTTCGCTAAGATCCCTAAATGGAAGATCAGAAAGCGTGCAAAGTTTTGTCCAAAATGACAAGCGATTTGATGAATTTTTTGCAAAAGTGATGGATTTATCTGTATTCCTCTTGCCAGCATATGTGGATGAGGGCAAAACTCATTTTTCTATTGGGTTCGGCTGTACGGGTGGTCAACATCGTTCAGTTGCCCTTGCGGAAACCGTGGCTCAGACGCTTGCAAATCATGGTTGGGTGGTGTCATTACGACACAGAGAGTTAGAGCGCAGGGCTAAAAAATAGCCGTGTGTTGGAATTGAGGGCAAATCTTGATCGGGATCGTTATCGTTGCGCATGGAGGACTTGCCAAAGAATATCTGGCAGCAGTCGAACATGTTGTTGGCCGACAGATTTGCATGGCCTACGTCGCCATCGAGGCCGAATATAATCGGCGTGAAAAACAAGATCAAATTTGTGCTCTTGCTGACGAGGTTGACACAGGCGATGGTGTTGTGATCGTCACGGATATGTTTGGAGGCAGCCCTTCAAACCTTGCACTGCCTGCCTGTCGGGGGGATGACCGTAAAATTTTATATGGTGTGAACTTGCCTGTTCTTGTGAAGCTTGCCAAATCGCGTCATCTGCCGTTAGAGGCCGCAATCACGGCCTCCATTGACGCGGGACGAAAATACCTTGATAGCATTGATGGCGAATAGGGACAGATTACGCATGAGCACTTCTCAAGGGACATTTACCATAGTAAACGAAAAAGGTTTGCACGCGCGTGCATCAGCAAAATTCGTTGAATTGGTTGAACAGTTTGATGCCAGTGCAACGATTGAAAAAGACGGTATTGACGCCTGCGGCGACAGTATTATGGGGCTATTGATGTTGGTTGCGTCCCAAGGCACGCAGGTCGATATCCAAACCGAAGGGGCACAAGCGCAGGAGCTTTTGAACGCTCTTGGCGAACTCATTGCCAATCGCTTTGGTGAAGACCAATAATCATGGAGACAGAGCAAACATCGGATCAGGAGCGCGCCGCTGCGGAGGATCAGCCCTATGACGGCCGCAAACTGTCCTATGCCACAACCTTCCCGAATGTGCTTCAGCGCAAAACAATTCAAACGATCGAGTTTTTGACAGGAAAATGGCGTTTGTTATCCCGCATTCGTGCGTTTGAACGTCGTGGAGTTCCAACAGGTCATGCGTTTTTTGCCCAGGCGCTGGATGTCATGGGAATTGATGTGCAAACTCCTGCGGAACAATTGGCTCATATTCCTGAGTCGGGTCCTGTGATCATCGTGGCCAATCATCCACACGGCTTGGTCGATGGAATGGTGCTGGCCGAATTGATCGGGCGTGTACGTAAAGATTATAAAATTTTGACGCGTTCGCTTTTGACCGACGTGGTTCAGATTAAAGACTTCATGATCCCAGTGCCGTTTGACCACGAAGAAGATGCAATCGCCAAAAGCATTGAAATGCGAAAGCGTGCAATGGAACATTTGGCAAATGACGGCGTAATCGTGATTTTTCCATCTGGTAAGGTTGCTTCATCCGATACAATGATGGGACCTGTTGTAGAACGTGAATGGAATCCGTTTACTGCGAAAATGATCCAACGTTCCAATGCCACTGTGGTTACTGTGTTTTTCCCAGGTGCAAATTCACGGCTTTATCAAATTGCAAACCAATTTTCCGCAACTTTGCGGCAGGGATTATTGATCCGCGAAGTTGTGATTGCAATGAATAAGCCGCAGGCCCCTATCGTACGTGCCGCGATTGATCGTGATGAAATCAAAGCGTGGTCCGATGATCCGCGCGGATTCATGAAGTGGCTGCGCGCAAAAACAATTGGAACCGCTTGATCCTATCGTGTCGGGACTGGGGTTTCCCCGCGATAGTCATAAAAACCTCGCTGGGTTTTGCGGCCTAACCAACCTGCTTCCACATATTTCGTCAGCAGCGGGCAGGGGCGATATTTAGTATCGGCCAATCCATCGTGCAGAACATTCATGATCGCCAAACATGTGTCCAACCCAATAAAGTCCGCCAGTTCAAGAGGACCCATAGGATGATTGGCCCCCAATTTCATGGATTGGTCAATTGATTTAACAGACCCCACACCCTCATATAGAGTATAGACCGCCTCGTTGATCATAGGCATCAAGATGCGGTTCACGATGAACGCGGGAAAATCTTCGGCGCTTGCTGCAGTTTTCCCAAGGGAATTAACGACCTCGAGACATGAATTATATGTTTCTTGGTCTGTTGCGATGCCGCGAATGAGTTCAACCAACTGCATAACGGGCACAGGGTTCATAAAATGAAACCCCATGAATTTTTCAGGTCGGTCTGTGCGACTGGCCAAGCGCGTGATAGAAATCGAAGACGTATTAGACGTTAATATTGTGTTTGGCTTCAGATGTGGCAACACGTTGTCAAAAATCTTTTGTTTGACGCTTTCATCTTCTGTCGCGGCCTCAATGATCAAATCCGATGTGCCCAATTCCGCTAAATCCAGCGTCGTTTTGATCCGCCCCATCGCGGCGTCGATTTCACCTGCTGAAATCTTTCCGCCGCGCAATTGTCGATCCATATTTTTTCTGACGCGTTCAATAGCGCGTTCTAATGCGTCTTGGTTCACATCATTTAATAGAACGGAATAGCCAGACTGTGAAAGTACATGCGCAATGCCATTCCCCATTTGACCCGCGCCAATCACACCAACAGTTTGAATCGCCATCAAATCATCCTTCGCTGTGACGTTTGCTGCACCATATGCCCCCATGGATGCTGCTGACAAGCAGGCAATTTAGATTTCTTGGTATAGAATTAGAAAGAATAATATACGATTCTTGATTTTGGATTAAAATTAGTTGGTGAGCTATGTGGTGATGGGCGCAGGTCCAGTCGATTTGAGACCAAGCCAATATGGTAATTCAGAAATTTATTTCGGGGTCCCAAAAAATCTTGCAAACGGTCTACTGTTGTTTAGCTGTCGTTCACGGATACCTTTGGGGGTAAAGTTCCGGTTTCCTTCAGTGCCACATTGGCGCGCGAAAACCGTCGTTCATTGTTATAAATAACTGTCAATTTGATAGCCTGCATTCGAATTTTCGATAATGGATTTTATTGGGGTTTGTTCAGAGATTTATGACGGTGTACCGAAGGTGCAGGAGCAAGTCGTTTCTACACCACTCGCGATGTCACAGGTGCATGCCTCACAGTGTGGTCATCAATAGATTAAACAGCCGTTAATACATACAAGTGCAGAATCAATTTTTTGGGCGTTTTGTGCTTGAATTCCCGTGCACAGCATCGTATCCACAACGTCCATAGGGGTATAGCTCAGCTGGTAGAGCGACGGTCTCCAAAACCGTAGGTCGCGGGTTCGAACCCTGCTGCCCCTGCCATCTGGAGACTACTATCCGTCTCAGCCCATTTTATGCGCAGACTCATCCATACTCTCGGCGTTTTGTAGGCGATCGATAATCCTGATCCGTTTGTTTCCACTTCTAGGAGATGGTTCTCTATGATGTGCGTTCAAGTTAGCGAGTCGTATTCGGTATGGTCGGGTACGTCCGTTGGATCGAACTCAATAATGTATTCACATATGAGCGCAGGATAGGTCGCTTGTTCGGCTTATAATCCTATGTTGTTACTGGAATATTCCTAATTGTAATGGGCATGTTCAGTTGCGGCAGGTCCGTCCAGCAAATTTCCAGCTCTTATTGCATAGTCAATCCAACCGTTGACAACATATCTAAATTTGAACTCTGAAAAGTCAGCCTGCATCACAGTAATGTTGAGATTGTTTGTGATCCGAACGTCTTTACGTCCGGGCAGGATTTCGCATACGCATTTAAACAGGTTCTTTAAACGATTAATTTCCTGCCTTCCTACCCCATAATGAGATTGTTATAGGTTCATATCGTAAAACCCATCACGAACATTTTCAGCACCAAATCTAGGAAGCATCGTACGCGCGCGCAACTTTACCGCTCAGGGCGATGCACTTAGGGATGATACAATCTCATCTCTTGTATTGCCAGCAAGCAATTATGGGAAAATTTCACTTTCTTTCTGTTTGAGCTTGGGAGGGAAGAGAAAATCTGACAGTCGTTAAATTGCACGCGCATCCATGCCTTTTCTGACGTGATTTGATGGGCTTGGATTATCGAACTTCGTCTTCGTCATGATATCGGTTTTTGCACACGTAGACTATAAAACAGTTGACGGTGTTAATGAATCGTGTCCGATCCGCTGAATGCAGCAAGTTTTCTAAAATCGAGAAGAAAATGCACAGTTTTAAACGTGTTTATGGTTTTTCATAGCGCTCAATTGTAGCAATTTAATACCCTTATACTATTGTTGGTGAAGCCTATTAACTAATTCAGATTAGGGTGCAACTTGGCACCAATAAGACAATCATAATGACACTAATTTTGAGTCGTTACTCGTCACGCAAAAGATGTCCTCTTGAATTCTTTAGCTCAAAGCGATAGGTCAAGCTTGCAATTCATAGAGAGTACGCAAATGGCTACGACAAACCCATTCCAGTTTATCCAGCAAGTCCGCTCGGAAGTTTCAAAAGTCACGTGGCCAACACGCCGCGAAGTTTTGTTAACGACAGGTATGGTTTTCGTGATGAGCGCGCTTGCCGCGACATTCTTTGGGATATTTGATTGGTTGTTCCGCTCGGGCCTTCAGATGTTGTGGAGCTTTTTCGCCTGAATCAGCAAAATCACGTGTCGTTCAAGTAAATATGTGCAGCGTATTGTATGTGCTCCATGCGCGCGTAAGTAACTTATTCTGAGTTCATCCCATAATTTAACTGGTTGATTGATCGGCCTTGAAAATCAGTGGGCCTGCAGCTATACGCTCCGACTAACATTTGATTGGCGTGCGACGATTCGCGTTGCACGCCGGTTTTTTTGGTGCTAACGCGACGTGAGAATTTGTGTGGAGCATGCGAAATGTGGCGCAAGCTGCGGAAATAATAAGGACTTAAAAGCATATGGCAAAGCGGTGGTACTCGGTCAGTGTTCTTTCAAATTTTGAAAAAAAAATCGCCGAGCAAATTCGAACATCTGTCATCGAGACTGGTCTAGAGGACGAGATCGAAGAAGTGTTGGTGCCCACTGAAGAAGTGATCGAAGTGCGTCGAGGAAAAAAAGTCACCACCGAGCGTCGCTTTATGCCGGGGTATGTTTTGGTTCGTATGGAAATGTCGGATCAGGGATATCACTTAATAAATTCTATGAACCGCGTTACGGGATTTTTGGGTCCGCAGGGTCGCCCAATGCCGATGCGCGACGCGGAAGTAAACGCCATTCTGAACCGTGTTCAAGAAGGCGAAGAAGCACCGCGTACATTACTGACATTTGAAGTCGGTGAAAAAGTTAAAGTCAATGATGGTCCATTCGAAGATTTCGACGGTTTGGTGGAATTCGTTGACGATGCTAACCAGCGTTTGAAAGTGACCGTGTCTATTTTTGGTCGCGAAACGCCGGTTGAATTGGAATTTACTCAGGTCTCAAAGCAGGTCTGAGCAAATCTGTGGGAGGTTGGGTCGCCGCGGCGGTTTGACCGGACCACACAACGTAACTTGCCCCAGCGACGCGTCAATGGGGCGTTGGAAAAGGAACAACGATATGGCCAAGAAATTGGTTGGTACGCTTAAGCTGCAGATCCCTGCAGGTGGCGCTAATCCATCTCCGCCCGTAGGTCCAGCATTGGGTCAGCGCGGAATAAATATTATGGAATTCTGTAAAGCGTTTAACGCGAAAACAGCAGACATGGAGCAGGGTGCACCGTGCCCGACAATCATTGAGTATTACCAGGATAAATCCTTCTCAATGGACATCAAGACACCTCCTGCGTCTTATTATCTGAAAAAAGCAGCTGGTCTGAAGCCAGTCGGTAAGCGCAACCGTCCGAAGGGTGCGGAAACACCGGGTCGCGAGGTTGCGGGTTACGTGACTGCGGCGCAAGTTCGCGAAATCGCAGAAGCAAAGATGAAAGATCTATCTGCAAACGACGTAGAAGCTGCAATGCAAATTATCCTTGGCTCTGCGCGCTCAATCGGTATTGAGGTGAAGTAAGATGGCAAAATTGGGTAAACGTACACGCGCAGCGCGCGAAGCCTTTCAGGGCAAAGATAGCCTAACAGTAGAAGAAGCGGTTGCATTGGTGAAATCAAATGCATCTGCTAAATTCGATGAAACCATCGAAATCGCTATGAATTTAGGTGTTGATACACGTCATGCGGACCAAATGGTACGTGGTGTTATTGGTCTGCCAAATGGTACAGGTAAATCAGTTCGCGTTGCAGTTTTCGCACGTGACGCAAAAGCAGACGAAGCGCGCGAAGCGGGTGCAGATGTTGTTGGTGCAGAAGATTTGATGCAAACTGTTCAGGGCGGCACAATCGAATTCGATCGTTGCATCGCTACACCTGACATGATGCCGGTTGTTGGTCGTTTGGGTAAAATCCTTGGTCCACGCAACTTAATGCCAAACCCAAAAGTTGGCACAGTGACCATGGATGTTGCAGCAGCAGTTCAGGCGGCAAAAGGCGGCGAAGTCCAGTTCAAAGCTGAAAAAGGCGGTGTTGTGCACGCAGGCGTTGGTAAAGCGTCATTCGACGAAGCCAAGCTTGTTGAAAATATCCGCGCATTCGTTGGTGCCGTTGCGAAAGCAAAACCATCAGGCGCAAAAGGCGCCTTCATGAAGGGCATCACGCTTAGCTCAACTATGGGTCCAGGCGTTACAGTGAATGTGGACAACGCAGCAGCTGAATAATCTTACGCTGTCGTGAAGTCAGAGGGCGCGTTTATCGCGCCCTTTTTTGTTTTCAAAAAGGTAAGGGTGACATAAGGGCTTTATCTTTTTCGCTTTGCCCCCTTGGCAAAAGTAAAAGAATCCCTTATGTCAACCCCCAATGCCCCAGCGTAGCAAACGACTGGGGCATTGTCTGTCCGAGACGGAGGGTGGAGTTTTCTCTATAAATCCTTCCTGAGATGGGAATGAGTAGGAATTTCACCGCAAGGCATGGCCTTCGGGTGATTTTGGCCTCGGCCCCTAATCACGGACCCCGAACGCCAAGGTATCCTTGGCAAAACTGAGCCGGGGAGTGATCCCCAAAATTGGAGTGAAACTGTGGATAGAGCACAAAAAGAGAAAGTGGTTGAGGAACTCGGCCAAATCTTTGAAAGCTCTGGCGTTGTGGTCGTAGCCCATTACGCAGGTTTGACAGTTGCTGATATGCAAGATCTTCGCGCACGTGCACGTGCGTCCGAAGCATCTGTGCGTGTTGCCAAAAATAGGCTCGCCAAAATCGCCCTAGAGGGTAAGCCATGCGAAAGCATGACCCAATACCTAACAGGCATGACAGTGCTCACCTTCTCTGAGGACCCTGTGGCAGCAGCCAAAGTGGCCGAAGACTTCGCCAAAGAAAACTCAAATTTTGAGATCTTAGGCGGTGCAATGGGTGAAAACGCATTGGATCGTGCTGGCGTTGAAGCGGTATCGAAAATGCCATCTCGCGAAGAGCTTATTGCGTCTATCGTGGGTTGTATTGGCGCACCTGCTTCGAACATCGCTGGCGCAATTGGCGGACCTG
>Ga0255765_1003441_pt1 | contig 16899 bp, 10 predicted proteins | sample 041ome_8_FD_179965 | JGI IMG/M metagenome (GOLD analysis project Ga0255765, IMG submission 179965) | Coastal salt marsh microbial communities from the Groves Creek Marsh, Skidaway Island, Georgia - 041407BS metaG (version 2) | ecosystem: Environmental > Aquatic > Marine > Intertidal zone > Salt...
CTTTCGGGCAGATGTCCCCTCCGCCTCTCTCCGCCTCTCCTCCTTCTTCTTCTTCGGACTTTGACGATGATGGTACGATTGCGAGCGCATTTTTCGTGCAAAAGAAAAACACATCCGTGCCGTTACGGATGATGCTTTTCACGAACGGAGATGGAGAAGAAGACAAAGAAGACAAAGAACGGCATCGTCAGCAGCAGCAGCAGCGAGAGGAGCAAAAGAGATTCGTCGAAATCGCGTGTAAAGGAAACTTTTGTTTTCCAGAGGAGAAGGGCATTGATTCTTCTTCTTCTTCGTCGTCGTCGTCTGAGTATTACACGTTCGGTTTGACCGACCAAGACGGGAAGAGGTACTTTGGGTTCGTGTTGCGATATCGTAGACGGAAGAAGGAGAAGAAGACATCAGAAGAAGAAAACAACAAAAAAGCGGGGTCAGAGGGAGGAGACGTAGGAGAAAAGGAGGTAGCGATGTGCGTGCTGAGCTCGAGACGGTTTTACGGTTTGTTCGAAGAGATATTGCGAGCGGCGTTGCCGAGCGCGAAGGCGTTGTGGGATGATGATGATGAGGAGGAGTTAGACGCGGAGAGTTTCGCGCTCGAGTCTTCGGAGTTAGGTGCGTTTCTTCGAGCGACGCTGGGTGCGTCTGTTTCGAACGGGAAGCACTCAGAAGGAGGAAGAGGGGAAGAAGAGGACGTGCTCGTGGTGCCGTCGCCGAACGCGGAGCCGAGTTTGCGATTGCGCGTGCCGAGGAAGGAGGAGCAGGAAGATTTGGCCTGTTTCGATGCGTTTCTGTACGGAAGTAGCGATGACGACGAGGAATATATGGACGATGAAAAGTATGGCAAAAATAGGATAAAAATCGACAGCGACAAAGACAACAACATCAACGCCGTGGGTACATCCAACGCCGCCGAAAAAGAAGAAGAAGAAGCGCGCTTAAACGATAAGAAATACGGCAAGCGGAACGTCGTACCTTCCGATGCTATCGTGGCGCTATTCGTGGCGTTATTGTTTGAAAGACGCATTGTTTTGACGTCAAAGTCGTTATCAAAACTGTCTCGCGCGACACACGCGGCAAACAGAATGGTCTTTCCGTTAAAATGGCAACACGTGTTTCTTCCGTTGGTACCGGCGGGATTGATGGATTATCTCACCGCGCCGATGCCTTTTGTGGTTGGTTTACCGCTGCAACTCATGAGCGCGTATGAAAAAGTCCCGAAAGAGGAAGTGTTCCTGTTGAATTTAGACGACGGGTCGTACACGTACTTTGAGGAGGATTTCGAGCTCGTGCCGAAACGCATAGCGAATAAGTTGCAAAAGACTTTAGAGAGCGAGAGAGAGTTAGGAAGACGGGAGCACCGTCGTCGTCGGCGGCGACATCTTCAGAATCTTCCGCTACTGGAAGAACCACAACCCAGGGTGACGTTATCCGCAGCAACATCATCAGCAACAACGACGACGACAATGGAAGAGGTTATATCGAAAGCGTTTCGAACCTTTCTGTCCAGCGCGATTGGATCTTACCCTCGATTCGTGAAATCCGTAGCTTTAGAAAGACCACCCCCGGAAGCGATATCGAACGATGGTTTGTGGCTCGACCAAGACGCGTTCGTAGAAGGCGCGCCAAACCATCGAACGCGTTTGTTTCGTGTCTCTCTCAGACACACGCAAATGTACGAAGTATTCGTCCGAGATCGTCTCCGCGCGTGCGCCATCGCGGCGAGAAGCGGGAAAGCGCAATTCGGTTCAGACGTGAAAGATGAAGATTTGGACGAGGAAAGCGCATTAGCCGCGTTTGGTTCTGAGTTTCAAAAGGAAGCAAAACACGTGTACCGCGAGACACAACGCATAGCGAAAATATCCGCCATAGAAACGCAACGCATAGCGAAAATATCTGCCATAGAAACGCAACGCATAGCGAAAATATCTGCCATAGGCATGAGAAAAGGAGCCAAGTTAGTCAAGGAAAAATTTTCCACCAGCCTAGATGCGTTCAAAGAGAGAAGACAACGCATGAAGAATTTGAGTTCAGAATCGTTAGAAGTAGCAAATACAGCAGAAGGAGGAGATTTAGAGTGGAAGCGCATAGATAAGACGACGACGATGTCGTCAATACCATCATCAACAACGACATCAACGACAGGAGCGCTGGCATCTTCTTCGGAAGACGATGAAGACGAATCCGACGACGACGATGCGACCACTACCTCAGCAAAGAACCGAGCGAATGAGATCAAGCGTGCATCCGAGCGTGCGGCAAAGAGACAACAAAACAACAACGACGCCATTATGGACGAAACGACGAACAATCTCATCGATTTCTTCGACGACATCGTTCTCGGCGCGTCCTCTCCCACATCGGCGCCGACACCGTCGAACCCCGCGCCTCCAGCCATCTCTCTCCTCGACTTGTAATAGCATCAATAAAAACAAAGCAGCAGCAGATTCGTGTGTACGTTAAGTTATACGTGTTTTTGTGTGTACCTTTAAGCAAAATCTATTATCAAATTACTCTTTACTCTACCGCATTCTACTGCTCTACATCGCGCCGCGAGCGTTTTAGTTCACGTATTCATCCGGCATCTTCACCCTCTCGACCAACTTCTTTCCTCCGTATAACTTCCCCGCCACTGGCATCACTTCCCACCGCACGGTATAATTCACTTCTCTGCCTCTTAAATGCGTCCCTTGGTCTATGAATCGATATTTGTTCCTCACGTTTTGATAATTCAACAGAGCGTTGGTTTTTTGTGTCACGATCGAATCCCAGAGCGAAATCGTGTTGCGCTTATTCCTTTCCGTTTCGTAATCCGCGTCGATGGAGACGAAGATTTGCTTCGTGTTCCACGAAAAGAGCGGTCGCAAGTCGAGCCTGAGTTGGAAATTAAGCGACGCTTCGTCGTTTACTTCGTTGTTGTTCGAAGACGCTTTCTTTCTGTGTGCGTTCGGGGAAACCGGGCGAAAACGTTCGACGGATTTGACGCGCAAAAACACGTCCGGTTCCGCAGTGTGCCAAATGTCCGTGATGGAAGCGAGTATCGCGACCAAGGCGAGCGCGGTGGACGCGAAGGTGAAGAGGGAATTGGCGCGAATCCAAATCGTGTGACCCATTTTTTCTCTACTACTCTATTGTAAACGCCTTTGTGTTCTTCGTGTGCGTTTTTTTCTGTGGGACTTCTGTGGAAAAAAAGCGCAAAACGAGAGATTGCAACAAAACGTCAGCAACGCCTGCCTCTTTCTCATCATCATTCGGGATAATACTCTCATATATATATATATATTACAACAACAACACGGGGCGGTAACAACGCTACACTGTATAAACTCGTCGATAAAAATGAAACGCACTCATTACGCTCGACGACGAACAAACGCGCTTGAAATTTTTTAGAATTTTAATAAAGTAGTATCACACCTTCTTAATCCTTCTTCTTCTCCTCTTCGCTCACCTTTATGCCCATCTCTTCTCTTTCCACCACGTTCTTCTTCCTCACCTCGTTCATCTTTTCTCTCACCACAGTCATCATCTCCGCGTACAGCGCTCCTTTCTCTTCCTCGTTTTTACACTTCCCGCACCGGCCTCGAAACTGTTTCATGTCGATCGGTTCGCCGACCGTCACGTGGACGCGTTTCCCCCACCGAAAGATCGTTTTACACCCTTCGTACGGTTTCACCTCGTCCATTCCAGAGTGCCAAAACGGTAAAATCATCGGTTGTTCTCCACCCATCTCCTCGACGTCGCACAGAATCTTTCCTAACCCCCACTTCAATCTTTGGTCCAAAGGCGTTTGACCTCGCGGTTCTCGGTTCACTTTACCTTCCGGGAAGATTTGTAACCATCGACCGGAGGCGACGAGCTCGGCCATAACTTTCATGCACGGTTGATCGATACCTCCACCTCGGTATATCGGCACGCCTTTCCCGCTCAAAATGAACGATTCCACCAGTCTGTTCGCCGTCGCCACTTCCGCCGTGCACAGCGTCCATCGGTTGTTTTGGTGGAACATTTCCGTTAAGAAAAACTTGAACGGCGTCATGTACGCTAACACCCCCGGGTCGTCGAACGTCGAGTGATGATTCGCCACGGTAATCAAACCCGGTTTTTTACGCTTCTTCTTCGTATCGTCATCGTTCTCATCAACGCCTCGATCTTCCCTCGTGACCGCGCGTAAAAACGTCTCGTGATTGCTCACCGTCGTCGAATTGAACATCCCGAGAAGCGCTTTGCTGAACAACGCGACCGCGGAAAGGACGAACGTGCGACCGATGGTACCCCAGGGAGAGGAAGTGGACGGCGTGATTATTTTAATCTGCTGAGAAATCGACGGCTGGTTTTTGTTCTCTTTGCTCGCCTCACCCGAGGAAGAGGCGAAAGATGACATATTCTCTTCACGAGAGTTCGTTCGTTGGTGTTCTTGTGAGGAAAATTCCGTTTACGAGTCAATGTATATCTCTCTATTTCTACAATTCTACTATCTTTACATGCATTTACGTTTGCTATATTATTCATCGAATTTGCGTTCGATTCAAGTTCCACACGGAGTTTTCTTGCACGCCGCCTTGACTCCTTTGGCCGGGAAAGACGTTCCAGAACCGAAGCGTTTCGTCGCCGGCTCCGGTGACGATGGTTTGTCCGTCCGGAGAAACCGCCAAATAGAGCACTCTCAACGTGTGACCGGTTAAGGTGGCGAGTTTGCTCATGGTTGGGTACCGCCAGACGACGATTTGGTTTTGGGAGTAGCCGTGCGTGGAGACGATTTCGTTGACGTTTTTCGACCAGGCGAGGTTGCAAACTTGAGAGCCGGTATCGACGCATTGCAACGGAGTGTTGGTGGTGGTGTTCCAAAAGCGGATGCATCGATCGGCGGTACCGCCACCAGAGGCGAGAAGGCCGTGTTGATGCGGAGACCAAGAGATGGCTTTGACGGCGGCTTGGTGTTGAGGCAGGCGCAGCGCCGGGCCGCCGCTGGAGGCGGAGGCGGACCAAATCAAGAGTTGATTATCGTTCCCACCACTCGCGAGTTCGCGATCGTCGTAGGACCACTTCAAACCGCACACCTCTGATTTGTGGCCCAAGAGTTTCCCGGTGAACTGTTCCGGTGAACGGACGTCTCTTTGCATGATGGACCGGTCGCGCGATCCCGAGGAGAGCATGTTCGAGGACCACGCTAAGGTTCCGACTCGCGAGCGATGGCCAGTCATCGTTCGAATCAACTTACACTTGTGCGCGTCCCAGATTTGGACATCGCCGGTGTTCGTACCGACGGCTAAAAACGTACCCCGTTGCGTCCACGCGACGGAACATACGGAATCCGAAGGTGCTAAATCGCACAGTTTCGTTACGCGCGACGTGCACGCGGACCATAAGTACACGCACGACCCCAAACCAACCGCTAAAACGTTATGCGCCGACCAATCGACCAAGTTTAAGTAGAAATCGTCTTGTAACGCCGGCGCGTCCAATACTTTAAACGGCGACCGAGCGATTTTGCGCGGCATTCTGCGCGGCGCGGCTAACGCCGTTCCTAAAGGACCGGTTCGACCAATCGGCGATAACGAATACGGCGAAGTAGAGTTCGAGTGGTGTTCGTAATAGCTCACTCCAGCCGCGTTTTCTTCGTTGTTCTCGCTCATGCCACGAGACCCTTGCGCTCCCAACCCATTCCCTCCTTGACCGTAATACCCATCCTGCTCTGGATTATACTGCTGATATCGTTTCTTTGGCCCGCTCGAAGGCGGCGAATCCGTCTTAAACCTCAGCGTTTTCTTATTCCTATGCGTCTCTTTCAGCGGCGACCCGTCGTACAAAACCTGATGATTTCCTTGACTTCCTCCTTGACTTCCTTGACTTCCTCCTCCCCCAGTCGATGCGTTTCCTCCTCCTCCTCCTCCGCTCGTCCCGTTTCCTCGACCTCCGCTATCGTCCCCTCGTCCTCTCGCGCCTCCTCCGCTCGCGGTATAATTCGGTAACTGCAATTCGCTTCTCAACAATTCGTGGTACGCCGCGGAGGTATCTTCTCGTTCCGTGTTCGCCACAATCATTCGGACGTTGTTGTTATTATTATTCGTAGTATTATTGTTCGTCGTAGTGGTCGTCGTCTCCGGAACCCGGTCGAAATCGTCGTCCAAATCGTCCTCGTTCGTCTCCCTCCTTTCTCGTCGTAACGACTGTTGCTCGTACCGGTGGCGATAATTCGGGTACACCAATTCGCCGTCGTTATCTACATCCTCTCTGTCGTCTACGTCCTCGAACGCTTTCAATTCGTCCTCGTCGAACGAGTGGTTGTTGTTGTTCGCGCCCGCGCGCGCGTCTCGGGACGGGACGAATCGGTCCGAGTAGATCACTTCTTCTTGTTGTTCTTTCTTTCCATCGGATCCTTTTCGAGGAGGCTGTCGAGGGTCGTTCTCTGTCATGATGTGTTTTTAGTACTCTCTGCACACCTGATACTGCGCGTTCTGCGCTCAAAAAGCGCACCACCACCTCTTCCGCGTCACGAATAACAACGACTCGATTTTGATTCCGAGAAGGGAAAAGCCAGCTTTTGTGAGAGCTTCTTCCTCTGGCACCCAATGCTTCGATAATGGTGTTTTTGGGAATTCCTTTTTTTTTCTCTTTTCCCGCCAAAACGCCAATTTTTCGTTTTGGACGAAAAACACCACAAACAAAAAGCACACGTAAAGACACACGACGAGAGAGAAAGAAGAAGAAGGAGAAGAAGAAGAAGAAGACATCCGCGTCGTCATGTCTTCTGGAGCGAGAACAACGCGAGCGCAAAAAAGACGAATGGGGGAGAGAGATTTGTGGGGTTTGGTCGTGAATGACGATGATATTTGTTTCCAACACATTCTTCCGAGATTGAATGGGACCGATCTTAAATTCTTGTACGAGGTGAATAGTGAGACGAGAAAGTTGGTGAAGAGATCAACTCGCGCGGATGATTTGAAAAAGGGGTTTAAAGTGAAAGAGATGTCGTCGATATCGACGTTGGAGTTTGCGTGGGAGAATAAATCGTTGTGGCCGAGATGGTGGAGTGCAGACGAACTTTTCTGCTCTCAAGTTGCTCGAACGAATAAACTCGAGTTGCTCAAGTGGGCGCAAGAGGAGAAAAAGTGTAAGTGGAATAAAAGTACGATTGAAGTGGCCGCATTCATAGGTAACCTGGAAATGGTGAAGTATTGCGTTGCAAATGAGTGTCCTATCGATGAGAGAGCGTGTGAAAATGCTGCCGAAAACGGTCATCTCGAGGTACTCAAATACTTACGCGAAGAAGCCAAAGCGCCTTGGGGTTGGAAAACTGCCTATTGGGCGGCTCAAAATGGTCATCTTCACATACTCGAATATCTTGTTGAGCGTAAGTATGATCAATATAGCACAGGTGCGTGTGCGTTGGCGGCCGAGAACGGCCACTTAGACTGTTTGAAGTACTTACACGAAACCGCCAAAGCGCCTTGGAACTTTTGGGCCGTTCGATTCGCTCACGAGAACAACCAAACCGAGTGTTTACAATACCTCCTCGACAACGACTGTCCATTACCAGAAGACTGGTCTTACGAAGGTGGAGAGCTGCGCACATCAGAGTAATAATCATCATCAACATTAACAACATCATTATCACAAAGGGAAGCTTGTGATAAAGGAGATTTTAACGGAGAGAAACACAAACAATAAAGAACGTAAACGCACTCTCATTTCACTCGCAGCTCATATTTTTCTTCTTTTTCTCCGCGTGCGCGATTGTAATACAATATTTTGTTTTACATAGTTACTATTACAACGCCGCTATCGCTATCTCTACTACTACTACTACTACTACTACTACTGCTACCACTTCTACTGTTATTCATATTACCACCCTGCTGCAATCGACTGACGACGCCGCGCACGTGCAATTTCCCGCAAACGACCACGCATTTGATTTTACTTTCTTCTTCTTCTTTTTCTTCTTCGCTCGATGTTTTCGATGACGACGTGCCATCTACGCTTTCATCCGCCAACGTCTTTGGGGACGCGAGCATGTATCCTCGCTGACCGGGGGCTTCTCGAAACTCGCCCACGAAATCGTCGTTTGCTTCGGAATCCAAAGCTATGAATACTTCAACTTTCCGAGCGCCGGTTACCGGTCGCGTGGACTCTTTCGCGTCCACGACTTTCGCTCGTTGGACGAACGGATCGAATACAATTCTCGCGACTCTCTTCTTCTCCGTTTGGTTGTCAACATTTTTGTTGTCATCGTCTTCGTCGTTGAAATTTTCGGGCGTGTACAAGCGGTTTTGCGCGAGAACGACGCCGAGCTTGGCGCCGACGAGCGATCCTTCGTTGCGTTTGGCAATCTCGTCGAGCATTCGCAACCAACGCGGCTCGAACAAATTCAGTCGCCGAATCTCGTCTCTGCTTTCAAACGGACGTTTGAGTGTAAAGACAGGTAATTGCGACTCTTCTATCGCGGTATCGTTTTCTTCATCGAGAAAAACATCATCCGAAGAAGGAGAAGAATAAAACGTAAACTGTTTCGAAAGCAACTCTTTCTTTCGCAACCGCTTCGCGATGTCCACGCCTTTTAACACGTTCTCCGCTAATACGACGTCTCGATCTTTCAACAACACGTCCGATACCACGGACACTCCATAGAGCAACACAAACAACTCGACGAAATTATTATCCACGAGCGCACACGCGAGCGTAATCGTCAAAACGCTCGCCGTCGGCGCGACGCCAAACGTGTCTTTAAAAGATTCGAGGAAGTACGCCAAGCCGCCGAAGACTCTCTCGGGAACAACATTTTCAACGCTCGTCGCTTTGCTCAGCAACATCGCCGGAATCTCCTTCGCTTTCACGTCCCCTAACAGCACGATTGGGTCTTGTTTTATCGCGATTCCGGACTTGACCGCGTTCATAAAGTCTTTTCCACCTATTTTATATGAATTGGAATTGGAATTCAATCGCTCAAAATCCAACTCGACGACGACCACGTCTGGTTTCTCGTCTTCGATTATCCTGGTGACTTTTTCCGCGTCGGAAGACGAGGTGTGATTGGTCCCGAGGACGATGATTTTTGTCGTGAATATCTTTTCTTCTTTTGTATCCAATGTCTTTTCTGATGTCATCAAACGAATTTTAGGCGTTTTTGATGACGAGACAGAAGAATTAAAAGAAGAAGAAGAAGAAGCGATGACGACGCGCAAAGATGATCGCAGCAAAGGCATCATCATCTTTGTCCTCCGTTTAATAAAAAGTCGTCTTCTGTCTCCTCGTTTGTTATTTTGTCGTCGTGTTGTTCATCCTCTCTGGCTTTTGTGGAGAGCCGATATTTTTTCACTTGAAACAAGATAAAAAAACAACAATTTAGAAAGAATCATCCCATCTTCATCACCTTCACGAATGCATCAGCCAGTCAGCAGTAGAGGGGTGCAAAAAAAAAGAAGAAGCTCTTCTTACCGGATTCGAACCGGTGACTTCGGGATTAACAGTCCCACACTCTAACCAGCTCTGGTTTTGCGTAAAAAGTTAGAAGTTGCTTTCATGTGTATTCGTGCATTTCTTACGAGTTAAAGAAGACGCAAGTGACAGTGCGCTGTGCCCTCCGAAGTCGTTTTTAAGATACTTACTCTTATTCTGCTTTAGGGTGTAAAAAGTGTCGTCTTACAAAAAAAAAGAACCGTGCATGCTGAAATTCGTCACAGTGTTGCTCATAGTACTCTACACAACAAACACGTAAACACACGCACTTAAAACACCAACGCGCAACAAACAAAGTCTCCCTCTCTCATCTCTTCCTCCACTTTTTTGTTTGCGTTCCCGTTGTTGTGTTGTCGACATCATCATCTCAACATATCTATACTATGATTTGGAACAACACACACAACTTCATCGTTTCCAATTTCAACGTCAACAACAACAATAACAATAACAACAAACATCATCATAAAAGACATCATCATCATCGTCATCAAAGAGGAAGCGCATCATCATCAGTTCGCTTACCATCATCATCATCATCATCTTTGGTCACAGCAGCAGCAGTAATTACAACAACAACAGCAACAACGGCGTTGATTTTAATGTATCCATCAAAGTGCGAAGCTTCAACGAACAACAACAAAAAGAATAACAACAACAATAACAACGTAAATCCAATCGTCGCCGGCGCGTTTGCCGGAGCGGTGGCGAGAGTTTTCGTCGCGCCTTTAGACGTGATTAAAATCCGTTTACAAATACAAAAAGAAAACTATTCGTTGACGAATGCGAAATATAAAGGCGCCTTCTCGGCGATGGCGACGATTGCGAGAGAGGAAGGGATCAGGAAAGGTCTGTGGGCCGGAACCATACCGGCGCTGTGCTTGTGGATACCGTACACCGGGATTCAGTTTGGAATGTTGAACGCGTTGAATTCTTCTTCTTCTTTGTCTTCTTCATCATCATCATCGAGTTTTTTGAACAATAACTTTGTGTTTGGCGCAGTCGCCGGAGCGACGGCGACGGTTGCGACGTACCCGTTCGATATCATCCGAACGCAGTTAGCGTCTCAAGGGATACCGAAAACGTATAACGGAGTATTCGATGCGTTCTTTGGTTTGTTGCGACGACGAAAATTGTACGCCGGGTTGGGGATTACTTTGATTGAGATTATTCCGGCGACGTCGGTGCAATTCGGCGTGTACGAGTACTTGAACTCAATCGGTAAAGAGAGTAGTAATACTAATAATAGTAGTGGTAGTAGTGGTAGTAGCAGAAGTAGCAGTAGCAATAGTAGTAGTTTCGAGTTGAACCATTTCGCGAAAGGTTTCCTCGCCGGTTCGTGCGCGCGCGTGGCCATCCACCCTCTGGACGTCATGAAAAAGCGATTACAAGTCGTCGGTCTCAAACGCGCCGCCTCGTACGGCGCCGCCGAAACCGCAAACAAAGCGTTTCCGCTCGTTCTCTCCATTCTCAAAACCGAAGGCGTGCGTGGTTTCTACAAAGGTTTAGTCCCGGCGTTGTGTAAATCTGCGCCGAGTAGCGCGATTACCTTCGGCGTTTACGAGTTCGCGATGCAGGTTTTAGATTCCTTCACAAACTCTCTCGACGAACAAGAATGATTGATGACGATATATATAGCAAACAGGAGTGCAAAGAAAGAGAATTCATTTTATTTTAGTTTAAAAAACGTGCGTATGATGTTCCTTTCGAGTCGCTCTCCTCTACGCGCGTATGACTCAAATCCAGTCCTCTCTAAAGCTCAAATAATTCTGTAAACGCCATTTTTTGAGATCTGCGGGAAAAAAAAAAGAAAGGCGGTGAGAAGAAGAAGAAACAACTCTCCGGTGCGCAGAAGAGGAAGAAGAAGAGAGAGAAAGAAGATCTCGCCGCGGAAATGGAGCGTTTAAAGCTTGGGCCGAGCAAGCTGTGGACGGGATTGGTGTTGCATCACAAGGATGTGTTTGTCACGCATGTGATTCCGAAATTGAATACGACAGATCGGTTTTTCTTTTCGAAGGTGAATAAAGAGAGTCGGGTTGTGCTTGAGTACGCCGGGGTAAACGTATCGGGATTAGATTGGGCTGTTCACGAATGTTCATCCATTTCGACGCTGGAATTGGTGTGGAATCACATGCCCTGGGGAGAGAAATTTGAAGATGGAACGGTGAGAGATCAAGCCTTGTTTTGCAAGGGAGTTGCTTGTACGAACAAACTCGAGTTCCTCAAGTGGGCGAGAGAAGTGAAACAGTGCGAGTGGGATGAGTGGGCGATTAATGCGGCAACAGCTAAAGGTAATCTCGAGATGTTGAAGTACTGCTTCTCGAATGGTTGCCCGTATGATGAAGAAGTGTCGTGTAAACTAGCTGCTGGTAAAGGACACCTCGACTGTCTTCGATTTCTTTTCGACAAACTGAAACCTTCGCGAGATACGGAAAAAGAAGCGGCAGGACAAGCAGCATGCGGTGGTCACGTGGAGATCTTGAAGTATTTCGTTGAAGAAAGAAAGATACCTGACGAGGTAAAGCGTGCATGCATGTGCAACGCTGCAGCGTATGGCCGCCTCGATTGCATCAACTACTTAGTCGAAGAGGCGAAAGTGCCTCTTCACCACTGGAAATACATCGCTTTCGCTCGGTATTACGAACACCCCGACTGCGAAAACTACTTGCTCGAAAAAGGGTCTCCAGTACCAACGGAGGAAGTATACGCTGCCTTTGTCGAAGACATGAAAGAGCAGCACTAAAACACCAAGAGCAGCTTCGTCCCAAGCGGTTCCCCGCCGCGGGCGGCGGGAAAGCGAGAACAAAAACGAGGATCTCAATTTTTTGCCCTAAACGAGAGAACTTTATCCATAGAACTCGGTTGTTATCTGTTCACACAAAGACATACACACACATACACGAGAGAGAGAGAGCGCAACAAAAGAAGTTTCTTTATACTATATAAAAACTTCGAGTAAATCATCTCGTTATTATCATCATGCGCGCGTCCTCTGCGTGTTGTTGCAGCAGCCCGACGACGACGACGACGACGGCGAGCAGTCGATCGATTGCGTTGTTGGGGAAATCATCATCAAAATCATCGAGACAACAACAACAACACCAACGACGCGCGTTTAGACGAACGACGACGTTTACGAGAACGACGACGAGAAAAGCAACGACGATTCAATCGATGTCGGAGAACGATGACGACAATAATAATAGTAAAAAGAAGAACAAAAATGACATGACTTTAGAAGAACGCATCGCCTCGGGAGAGTTCACCAAAGACGCCTCCACCGGCCCTTTGCGCAAAGTCGCGGATTCCATAAAATCCGCCTTGCCTGGGTTTAAAGAGACGGAAAGTCCAATCATCAAGGCTTTGATTTTATCTCTGACGAAAACGCAAAAGAAATGGAAGCGAGAGGCGGACAGTCAAATGCCAGTCGCTTCGGGCGATATTCGAGAGATTGCCGGGCAGCCGGTGTTCGTGCCGCTGTATAAACTCTTCTTGGCGTACGGGGAACAGTTCGTTTTGGCCATCGGGCCGAAAAAGTTCGTCGTGGTTTCCGATAACAAAGTCGCGAAGGAAATTCTGTTGCACCAGGCGAAATCGTTCTCGAAAGGTTTACTTTCCGAGATTTTGGATTTCGTCATGGGACAAGGGTTAATCCCGGCCAACGGCGAGGTGTGGAAGATTCGCAGAAAGATTATCGTCCCGGCGTTGCACCGAAAATACGTCGCGAGCATGGTGGATATGTTTGGCGATTGTGGGTTGAAAGGAAGCGCGCAGTTGGCGAGGGCGGAGATTGACGGGACGTCCGTGGAGATGGAAAACTTTTATTCGCGGTTAGCGTTGGATATCATCGGGAAGGCGGTGTTTAATTACGATTTCGATTCGTTGAAAACGGACGATCCCGTGATTAAAGCCGTGTATACGGTGTTGAGAGAGGCTGAATACAGGTCAGTGACGTTTATTCCGTATTGGAAGGTGCCTCCTTTGTCGTATTTGGTGCCGAGGCAACGCGCGTGTCAAGAAGCCTTGGTCGTCGTGAACGATACTTTGAACGTGTTGATTGAACGGTGCAAGAAAATCGTCGAGGAATCCGACGACGAGTTCGTCGAAGAATACATGAACAAGGAGGACCCGTCGATTTTGCACTTTTTAATCGCGTCTGGAGACGACGTGACCTCGAAACAGTTGAGAGACGATTTGATGACTTTGTTAATCGCCGGACACGAAACCACCGCGGCGGTGTTGACGTGGACGACGTTTTTATTGGCGAAACACCCAGAGGTGAAGGAGAAAGTCTTCGAGGAAGTCGATCGAGTGTGCGGCGATCGATTACCGACGGTGGCTGATATGAGGGAGTTGAAATACACGTCGAGAGTGATCAACGAGTCCATGAGATTGTATCCGCAGCCGCCGGTGTTGATTCGCCGAGCGATCGAACCGGTGAAATTGGGCGGCTACGACATCGCCGAAGGGACGGATTTTTTCATCTCCGTTTGGAATTTACACCGAAACCCGAGGTTGTGGGACAAGCCGGAGGAGTTTATTCCGGAACGATTCCCAGTCGACGGGAAAGCGCCGGACGAGTACACGGAGGATTTCGCCTATTTACCTTTCGGCGGCGGGCAAAGAAAATGCATCGGAGACCAGTTTGCGATTTTTGAATCCATCGTTACTTTAGCCATGATCATGCGACGCTTCGATTTCGAGTTGGACCCGAAGTTTCACCCGGACGGCGAGTGTGGCATGACCACCGGGGCAACCATTCACACGACCACCGGTTTACACGTAAAATTAAAGCGAAGAAATAAACACGGCGGCGAGGAGATGAATGGAGAATATACGGCGTCGACGAAGGAGTCGCTGCCGGTGTACAAATCCTTGGACGAGTTGGACGATATCGACGTCGCGAGTGGGGATCCACACGCCGGTGGGAGCAACGGGACGCAAAGCGGAAAGTTAGAAGACGCGGCGGTATCTATTTCCGCGGCGGAACAAATCGTCGAGGCGGAGAAAACTAGAGCGCGGTAAAATTCATTATTGCAGTTTTTAAATAAAAATTATTACAACAACATTACACAGTGAGTGGATTTGTTTTAAACGCGTTCATCGATCGAACACTCGCTTGGCCTCACTCATCACTACATACGCGCAAAATTCGTCGTTTTTACACTGAACTTTCTGTTTTACATTTTTCTTAATTTACATCATGATACGCGTAACGTCATCGATCGTTTTCGTCGTATTAATATTAGTATACTTTTTGTTGATATTATTATCATCTTCTTCCAAAGATATTGACGCTTTGGAGACGCTCTCGAATCGTTACGGCGGAAGAAGGAGAAGAGTTCTCGTCGATTTCGTCTGCACCGTTGTCGTAATCACCACCGTCGTCCAAAGACGAAGAGGAGGAAAGATACGCATCGTCGCCGTCGTCATCGTCGTCATCGTCGCTACTCTCGTCTTCGTCGCGCGCGAGCATATCCACATCGTTGGTAGAGCTGACGTATGCAACGATTACCGTAACATCGTCCGCGCGTTCATCTTCGATTGCCCATTTATTATAGCTCAATTTTACAATCTCTTTCGATGCTCTGTCGCAATCCGGATAGAACTCTTCGCAAATGCCAACGACTTCCTCGTTCGAAACAAACTCAAAGACGCCGTCCGAGGCGATGATGATACATTTCGTTTTCCCATCGTTGAGATCGTGGTGCGTCAACTCCGGTTCCGCGGAGACACCCAATTCTTTGGCGATGGAATCGCCAAGCGATCTCGTAAACGCGCAACCTGGAAATTTGTGACCGCCTAAAAAGACTCTCGGAGGATCATCGCATCGTTCGCCGGCTACGCCGGTTTGCAAATCTTGCGTCTCCTCAAAATCTTCGTGAAACTCGCACTCTCCCAAAACCATCCCAATAGACGCAAACGAGAGCTCTTTACTCGATTCTTTGCGCATGCGATCGCGCTCATCTCGGCGAAAACACGTCTGATCTCGAGTCAATTGCACAGCTTTCCAGTTTTTGTTCCGGGTCATCACGTCAGAATCCGACATCGCGCATATAATTCTCGAATCGCCGACGTTACCAAAACGGACGATATTATCCTTTCCGAACAAAGCCGTCACAGCAGTAGTTCCACTGGCGTAGCATTTGGTCCCTAACGTTTTGACGACGATTGAATTGGCCGTTCGAAACGCGTTGGAGTAGATGTGTTCGTCAAAATGTGTTGTCGTTCTCGTTCCAGCTTTTTTCGTCGTCTTGGTATTATTATTATCATTATTATCATCGTCGTAGTCTTCGCTGGTGTAACTCGCTCTGCCCGAGCTTGGGCTACTGATGTCATTGTCCTTAACGACCAAATTCGTAGGGTTGATGTCCATATCCGCGCCGCTGCTTCCTTCTTCGCCGCGATGCGAGTCTTCTTCCGATCTTTCTCTGGACGAGTTCGAATTTGAAGACGACCCTCCTCCTCCTCCTAATCCTAAACCTCCCGAGAATAGTAAACCACCACGTTTCGTTCGGTCTGCGAGCGAATTCAAATTCGATTGCGGCGAATCGCAGTGATTTTTCACCTCCAAATCTGTCTCCGTTAAAAACTTGTATCGATCGCGTTTCTTCGCCGTCGTATTCGTTCGTTTCGTATTCGCTTCCGATCCGGAAGAAGATAATCTCATCAACCGTTCCTCCTCCGTTTGCGCCGACTCCGATTCGTTTTCTCCATCACCATCATCCTCCTCGTCGCCTCTCATCGTCGTCATTTCCATCTTCACCTTCTCCGCTTTTTCTCTGCTCAACTGCGTCAAAATCTGCGGGAAAATATTCGACGCGATCTGCGCGCACGACTCCCCCTCTTGCCCGTGTCCGTCGAACACGCCCAGCAACAAACTCTCCCCGCCGTGCATCGCGCTCGCGCAAAACGCGTCTTGATTCGCGTGTTTCTTCTTATCCGGATAACACCCCTCTTGGCACACGACCGAGTACTTTATCGTGAGCGAGCCGATTAAAGCTTTCGTCGTTCGGACGACATCTCTTTTGGATTCGTCCATGGACACGCGCACCGGCTGGTGGTTTCGTCTGGCCATTTCTTCCTCGGTGAGAGAAAACTCGGTGATTTTCGGAACATCTTTTTTCTCCTTGGTGTCGTTTTTGTTTCCTTCTCTTCTTCTCGACGACGAGGAGGAAAAAGACGGCGGTCGTCGTCCTCTGCTTTCGCCGATGCCACTGCTCGTCGTCGTCTGCATCGTTTTTGTTCTCGCGTCCTCGTCCTCCGCGTGATATCTCATTTTTCTTTCTTCTCTCTACTACGAAGAGATATAATTTTACTCGCGCGTACGACACCACAATAAATAACACGTGCAAACAGCAGCCTTACACGAGACACTGTATATATACTTACAGGTCTTCTCTCTCTCTCTCTCAATAGTGGTATATAAATAATAATAATAAATGC
>Ga0255765_1003445_pt1 | contig 16882 bp, 14 predicted proteins | sample 041ome_8_FD_179965 | JGI IMG/M metagenome (GOLD analysis project Ga0255765, IMG submission 179965) | Coastal salt marsh microbial communities from the Groves Creek Marsh, Skidaway Island, Georgia - 041407BS metaG (version 2) | ecosystem: Environmental > Aquatic > Marine > Intertidal zone > Salt...
AGGAGGAACACCCAAGAGCGCTCGCAAAAGCCATTTCTTTTCCACAAAATTCCTCTTTTGTGTTCCGGATAGAAAAAAGTGACGAACGACGTCAAAAAGGTTGATGTGCACTTTTTAATAATTAACCTTTTCAATTCAATAACGAGAAGATATACGACATAAAAAGAGCGATGACGACGATAACGAGCGTCTGTTTGCTCGTTGGACGCTTTTCCTCCTCTTCCTCTTCTTCTTCTTCTCCTTCCTCGTCGTTGTTTTTACGGCGTCGATTTTATCGTCGCCAACGCGAGAGCACTACTAAAAACGAGAATAACGCCGGAGCGGGTGTCGTTTGTAATTCGCGACGAGAACTGCCGAAACAAAAGCAATCGCAACAACTGACGAAGAAGCAGAGAGAGAAGATCGAAGTTCGGAAGCGAGAAGAGCGGGAGTTTTTTAGGAACGAAGTAGAAGCGGCGAGGACCGGCGTGGGTGGCGCGAGGAGTCACGGGAGATGTTTACCAGACGAAGAGAGCGAGTTGTTTTCGAGAGAAACAGTTGAAGACGAAACGCGTTTATTTTCGACGTACGACGACGTGGAGGTGAAGGTAGATTTAGAGTCACTGAATGTGAATGGGAAGAATGAGCGCGAAGAAGAAAATAGAGCTGAGGAAAATGGTAAGAACGCTCCGACGACGTCCTCGCCAACTGCCATCCGACGCTTGAGCGAGGCGTCTTTGTCGACGTACGACGAAGGAGTCGTCACCAACGTGGAGCAGAGAATGAGACTCACTGAACTGACGCCAATACAGAAACACGCGATACCATTAGCAATGAATGGATTAGATTTAGTGTGTTCCGCGCACACTGGGAGTGGGAAAACGCTTGCTTTTGCAATACCAGCGGTTGAACTTGCTTTGAAGAGGAAAGCGGAGAAGAGAGAGAGCGCCGCGGCGACGACTTCAACATCATTAAACGAGGATCGAGACGATACTGATGCAACGATAAAATTGAAAACAACAATAACGACGCCGTGTAAGCCATCGGTGGTTATATTAGCACCAACTCGTGAACTTGCTCGTCAAATTTACTTGGACGTGCGCAAAGTGTGTTTTGATACGGGTCTCCGAGTCGCGTGCGCACACGGAGGCGAAAGTTGCAAGCCGCAGCTCGAACACATCGCGTTTGGACCAGAAATTCTGGTGTGTACGCCTGGACGTTTGCTTGATTTCTGCGACGACGAATACGTTGACTTGCATGAAGTTCGAATGTTAGTGTTAGACGAGGCTGACCGCATGCTTGATCTTGGATTCGAACCGCAGTTGAGAGATTTATTGGGAGACCGAGGCAAGGTTCCAACGGAAGAGAACGGACGACAGACGCTTTTGTTTTCTGCGACGTTTTCACCAAAGGTGCTCACGTTAGCATCTAAATACACGCGTCCGTCGCCCTATCGCGCGAGGATATCTGTTGGTCGCGTTGGTGCGTTGGCTCGTGGCGTGACGCAAAAACTGGTAGAAGTCATACAAACAACAAACGCTCAGAAAGAATTGAAGGAGCATAAGTTCCCCTTACTTCTCGAGGCCATAGAAAGTAGAAAAAAAGACGACGAGAAAACCATGGTGTTTTGCAAACAAGTGAAAACGGCAATTTGGCTCAAAGACCGTTTATCGTCCTTGTCGTCATCGGATTCGGATTCAACGAAAAAAATTACAGTCGAATCGCTTCATGGAGATTTGACGCAAGGCGCGAGAGTCCGCACGTTAGAAGCGTTTAAAGATGGAAAAATATCGGTATTAGTTGCCACTGACGTTGCTTCGAGAGGGTTGGACATTCCTCTAGTCGAGCACGTGATTAATTTCGACTTACCGACGGATAAGCGAGACTTTGAAGAGTACGTCCATCGATTAGGAAGAACCGCTCGCGCCGGGAAGAAAGGAATGTCGACGAGTTTATACGTGGCTGGATTTGAAGACGAGGTTGGTAATGGTCCGATATATAAGCAATTAAAAAACGCTTTTAAGGAATCCGGAGAGGCTTTACCAGATTGGTTTTTGAATCACGCGGACGGTAACGCGGATGAAGCAAAACGAGCGCAACAGCTTAAAGAACGAGAGCAACAACGACGAGTGAGAATACGGAGAAGAGAACAAGGTGGCAATTCTAGACCTGATGGTAACAGGAGGAGCAATAGAAGTAGCAATAGGAGCAGCAGTAGCAATAGCAGTAGCGATAGTGGTAGCAATAGCGAGAGAGAGAGAAGGCGAAGGTATGAACGACAAAGTTAGTTTGGGGAAAGAAGAGCTGGTTTTACGTAGATATTCGATGTGACGATTAAATTGGTTTTAAATACACAAAAATTCATACCGGATACACTTCTCTATCTCTAAATTCCTAGCTATTTCCACCGCCACCGCCGCCGCTCTCATCCAAACTCTGTAACTTCCTCGCCATCGCCACGTCTGCCTCTATTTTTTTTCTCCTCTCCTCTTCGCTCATCGGTTTCGCTCTGTTTTCAATCCAAGGGACTATGGAACCATCTTTTTGTTTACAAACCACTTTATTCGTCTGCTCTTTCTCTCCACAGTTTGCGCATTCCATCCCAACGTCGCCCCCTTTAGGGAGAGCGACAAATCCACAGTTGAAGCACACGATCGCTTGGCCCATCCCATTCGTTTGCTTACCATCTGGTCCTTCCTTTAAGATTCTTTTAAACTGCTCGACGCATTTGTGCAAGTTCGTTAAATGTGCAACCATACGCAAACTTCCAAAAAGCTCCGCCACGTTGTGAAGACTCCCGGGGAAGTTCTTATCGCCAATCTCGTCTGGTTTTCGTTCGACTTTAAAATTCGCGTACGTCGCATCGAATTCGAGCTGCACTTTCGCTCCTTCCGGAGGTTCGAACGCAGGAGTTGACTTTTCGTTTTCGCTTTCTTTCGTGCCGGCGGCGTCTCCCATACTACTTTTTTTGTGGCGCGCGTCAAAAATATCGAAAAAGGGAGAAAAAGAAAAAAAACTCCCAACGAACAGACGAACATTTCTCACTATTTTGTTGCATCACACGTATACGAATACATAATAATAAAATGAACATCACGTTAAACACGGTGTTGAAAATCAACACGATCGTAGGAGCGGCGTACGCGTCCAACGTCATCCTCATGCCGGCGAAATAGTACGTTTTCTTTTTTTTGCACGCGCACACGCGCAAGAGAGAGAATAAAATTTACGCGGGGGGAGAGAGAATTGAAAATTAGCGAATTTGCGATGAGTCGAACGAGAACGAGGAGCGGGACGCTCTTCTGATTTTTTTTATTCTCTTTTTGTGTGTTGGTGGTTACAAATACAAACGCACCCATCCTTTTTACTCGAAAAACTACGACCTTGCAAAAAAATATACGCCCTCCATCCCTCACTCTTTGGTGCTTCAATTAAAACTCACCAATTCTTTCTAAACAAACAAAACAGTCTCAAAGATCACGGCGTTGGATATACGAAGAACACGACGTACGTCGCGCACGGATTAGTCGGCGGTGTTCTCGGTTTAGCCGCCATGTCGTACCAAGCCGCGTTCAAAGGTGGAGACGAAGTGGCCGCGGCGTATGCCTCCGTAGCGGCGTTCGCTTGGTGGAACATAACCGCGGCGAGACGTGTGTTCATCGAAAAGGCGAAAGTTATTGGGCCGAAAATTAACTTTTGCATCAGCGGGGCAATGCTTGGGTTATTTACGTACGCCTTGGCGAACTAATAAGTTCCTCCGGCCAACGACCCGAACTTTTGTACAAACAATTATTAAATAACTACCATAATCAAACTACTTTATACTTTATTTTTTAACACAATCTTGCTAACGATATTAGTATTACAAATGCCTTTCTTTCTTTCTTTCTTTCTTCCTATGATGTATATCTAATCTTATTTCAAAGCGACGACCATGACGCCATCGCTCGTTTGGCTAAATCTCAAAATGCGCTCGATGGTTTGCTTCAGTTGCGCTTTCCCAGCATCCGAACCCACCAATCCAGCCTTTCTGCACGCTTTCGTAATGTCTTTCATCGTCGTGCGACCGGGGTTTTTCTTTAACAGTTCGCGAATAATCTTTTCGATTGGATTAGTTGCGGATTCGTCTTTGATTTTGTCTCCTCCAATCCCTGGAGTGCTCGCTCCTCGAGACAACGGACGCTGCGCTGATTTCCGAGCAGAATTTTCTTGACTCGTCATGCCAGCTTGCGATGCCGTTCTTTTCACGCCTTGAGAAGCAACCGCAGCGGCTTGTTGCTGTTGCAACTGTTGTTGCTGCAATTGTTGTTGCTGCGCTCTTCGCTGTTGCTCGGCAGCCGCTTCCTTAGCCGCCGCAGCCGCTTCCTTAGCCGCTTCTTTATCTTTCTCTTCTTTTTCCTTCACTTTAGCGACCAGGGATCGCGCTTTCCCGATGTTCACTTCTTCTTTATCGGGATCAAAATCATCTGGAATATCGTCGTCGTCGTCATCGTCGTCGTCGTCCGAGAATATCGCTGCTGCCGTGACGTTGTTTTCAATCGCGTTTTGCCTCGTTAACAACGTTTTGATTTTCTGAGCGTTTTCATCCAACTCGTCGTCGGAGTCCGCCGTCGGAGGTTTTGGTGCGTTTTGTTTATCTATTTCTTGTTGTTCCGGGTCTGCAGTAGCCATGACTTCACCGCCTTCGTCGTCAGAATAAGTTTGATCGTGTTCCCATCCTTCACCGATCCCGTCTTCATTCTTCTCTTTCGTTTCGTCTTCATCATCGCCTTTCTTTTTCCCGCCACCGCCGCCTCGTTTTCTTCCTCTCTTCTTCCCACCGTTATCTTCGTCTTCGTCGTCCGAATCTTCTCCTCTCTTTTTGTTCCGTCTAGACTTTGGATTCACGATGTCGTCCTCCGAATCTGAATCCGAAAACCGGTCTAAGTCGGCATTCGCTCCGCTTCCGACAAACTTTGCCGACGTCTCGTACAATCTGTCTTGCTTATTCTTCATCAATTCTTCCGCTTCCTCTAAATTCAACACTTTTCTCGACATCAACTGTCTGAAATTATACCAAGTCTCCATCGGTAACGCGCAGAAATCGTTCGTGTTTTGCGCTTTCAAAATGTAAAACTTTGCGCTTTGTCCCTTCTCTTTCGCACCGACAAACGCTTGCCTTTTTCCTCCCACAAGGGATAATCCAGAGGCTACCGTTGGGTTCGCCTCGTCAATCGTCCTTCGCATTTGCCATTCTACCGCGGCTTGTTTCCCGCTTTTGAATTTCGGCAAATTCGTCCCATGGAAGGAACCGATGGTATATTTCCTCACCGGATTCAAACTCTTCAAGCTGTATTCTTTCGTCAACGCCATCGTGACCCGATCGTTGTTTTGTAACACTTTCGCATCTTCGAAAACGGTCGACGCTTCGCTGATGGACAAACCGTTAATCGTGGACTGCTTCTTTTCCTCCTCGTCTTCTTCTTTCTTCGTTTTAATCGTTGATTCTGTTCCTGTCGGTGTCGCTTTCGTGAAAGAGGACGAGGAGGACGACGGTAATGCGCAGACGGTAAATCCTTCAAACGTGCCTCCTTTCTTTTGTATCAACTGTTGGACGTCCGCGCGCTCGGATAAGAATCGCTCGCACACTCTCGCAACGGTTGCGTCCGAGGAAGGTAACGTTATCGAAATCGTCTTCGAGTCGTCCTCGGAGGCGAATTTACAGTGGACGACGGTCACGCTTTCTTCCCCCATTTTTTCTTTTTGTTGGAGAGTGTGTTAGTGTGTAAATGTGTCGTGAAAGTAACGTCTTTTTCTAGCTCAAACGAAGTTCGATTATTATTATTGATTGGATTTTTGTTATTTTGCTACTAATTACAACAAGTTTTCATAACTCTCTCTGCGCCCTCTCACTCTGCACCCTCTCTCTCTCTCTCTCCTTCTCTCTCTCTCACCTCCTCTTTTTCTCTCTCTCTCTCTTATTCTAAGTGTGTGTAGTAAATTTACGCCAAGTTGATCGGGAGGTTCATGACGTTAGTCGCTAAGTTGTTACCAAACGGGTTCGCGACGTGGTCTTGCAACGCAGCCAACGGACCCTCTCTCAACACCAACGCTTGGACGCAGATGCCAACGAACGCAATCATCGCCGCGCGACCGTTCTTGATCTCCTTCAACTTCATCGTTTCGTTGTCGGCGCCCATTCCTAACGGGTCGAACGGAAACGTTTCGTTGATGCCGGACTTGCCCGTCGCCAACCAGCCGGTGATTCTCTTCGTTTCCAAGAAACCCATGGTCGGGAACAAAACAGCCAACTGCGCGTTGATCGGGAAGCCGTAGTCTTCTTGGCCAGCCATGTACCACTTGGATTGGATGCCCAACGCTTCAGTCGTGCAGATGCCGGCAACAGCCATCATCGCCCATCGAGCGTTCATCAATTCCGCCTCTTGGTAGTATTTTAAGCGTTCCGGATCGGAGCCCAAACCGAGCGGGTCGAAACCGTAGTCACCCGGGATGGTACCATCGAGGTAGTCCGGAGTCTTGATGTTCGGCAACCTGAGATGATGTGAACGAGTGGATGTGTTTGTTGTCAGCGGTTGCGCGTAAAACCGTTCAAAAGGCGATGAAAAAGAAATAATAAATCTAAAACCGCGCGCGCTGACTTCTTTTTCTCTCCGCCTTTTTTTAGTAAAAAAGGAAAGGAGAGGGGCGAAGATACGGAGGCCGAGAGTATCTTCTCTGCGCTTCCTAGCCGAGCGCAAATATTTCCGCGAACAACAATCGCGCCGAAAGAGCCGAGATGCGACATCCAATCGATCAAGATGGACGCGCAAAAACGTCCATCAACTACCGTGCCATTCAATCCCGTCGACAGATCGAATGAAATCTATCAAAAATACGCTCTAAACCGCGCGCGCGCGCGCGCGTTCGGGCGATTCATTTTGTGCAAATAAAAAAAAAATGAGCCGAGGGGGGAGTGGTACGCACCAGAGTTTTCTTTCGGCGAAGACTTGCACCGAGGCTCTTTTCGAGGAAGCGGAAGCGCGGACGTTCGTCTTGGCGACGACTCTCGTGCCAACAAAGGAGGAAACTGCGAAAGACATTTTGTATTGGAGATGTATTGCGTGTGCGTGTATGAGGCTTTTTCAGTTCGTATTTAAGTTTTTACGCGCGGATTCCGACGCGCGATGGCTCGAAAAAGCGTGATTTGGATGGAGCGTTGTTGGTTGAAGGTTGGAACAAACGCACATCAAATTTTTTTTTGTTTTTTTTCGTCCTTTCTGTTCGCGGGGGGCCAAAAAAAGGCGGGAGAAGAGGCAAGCGTCAAAAGAGGATAAACCGATAAAAGCCGAGAAAAAGAGAGAAGAAACGAAGAGTCGAACACGCCACTTAAATTTACGCACGCGGTTAGACCACGACGCGAAATTCATAGATATCTTGAGAAGATATAATCGAGTCAATTAAGAAATTTATCAGAGAAAACAAACATCAAAACAATGTCTGCTTTTACTTTATCTGCCAGTTGCGTCACCGCGGCGATGACTAGAATGAGCTTGAAATCCTCCACCTCAAAAACCTCAACTTCGTCGTCATCCTCATCCATGTCTTTGTCCGCGAAGAAATCGGTTGGGAACGCGTCTGTTTTTGCGTTTAACAAACAAGTCACCCCGTCGGCGAGTAACGGACGCGGTGCTTTAGTCATTACGGCCGGTGGCCGATCCATTGGTTGCACTTTGGGTGGTACCAGAAGAAAGACGGCGAGAAAATCTGGGTTTTTTGCGAGAAAATCGACGCCAAACGGAAGAAGAGTATTGAAGGCCAGAATGAAGAAAGGACGTAAGGTGTTGTGCCCGGCGGGTAAGACGCACTCGACGTGGAACAGAATGAAGAAGTAAATGGATCGTATTTTCTTTATAGTCGGTGAGCGTGGAGAGAAGATTACACGAGAGGATTTCTTATCTTTTTGTCATCTCGAGGGAGAAAGAAGACACGTGTTTGTTTTTTACTTTTGGCTGCGCGCACACTTAAAACTTGTAGCTCGTGATTGTCTATTCTAAAATATATACTTGTATACACCTATACGTCGTCGTCTACGTACCGTTTTGCATTTGTTCTGATGCGCTCGACAACCTCGCACGTCTCGTCAACGTCGTATCCCCACGACGTGAGCATCGCCTTGCCGCCAGAGTTGCGAGAAGCTCGCTCAAAGTTATTTGCTCTTTCAGAAAGCATCCTCTCCTGAGTTCTCGTTTGTCTCGTCATCGCGTGAACGCTGAGTAAAGGAGATTTACTCGTCGTGTTCCCGTCATCGTCTGTGGGATACGTCATCGGAAGCGGTAAAGACGCACCAGCAACACATCTTCCGATCGGTATTCCGGCGACGCGTTGCCCAGCGCGGAGACGTTCCTCGAGCTGTTCGCACACGCGGCGAGACTGGCAAAATGGAGCTCCACGGATAACGTGCGATTCTGCTAAAGCTTCTTCTGCGTCGTCGTCGTCGTCGTCTTCATCATCGTTGTCGTCGCTACCATTTCTTCTTATTTTTGGAGAAGGAGAAGAAGAAGAGGTAAAAAGTGCCTCCATTGATGATATTTTGTCTTCTTCAAACGTAAAGTCGCCTCTTCGCGTAGACATGGACGTCTGGAGAAAAGGTGCGTTGGCTTGCGATTGCATGCGGCCAAGAAATGTCGCCATAGTTTCTGCACCGACGTACGATTCAAATCCAGGCGTGGATTGTAGTCGCCACGGCGTCGTGATGGTATCGATAGCAGTCGCGATTCTCGCAGATGTTTGATACGCGCTGCGCTGTTGCCCGTTCGTTTGAGACCCGTACAAAGGAATGTACGCATCCGTTAACGGCGAGATTCGAGCGAGTGATAACCCGTCGTTCAACATGAAGCGTCGCTCATTGTTTCGTTTCTGTGTTATTTCCAAAAATTCGTTATCGTCGTCGTCGTTTCTGTTGTTGTTTATTTTGACTTCTTCATCGCGCGGTTTGCGGCAGCAAAATGTGAGAATGGAAACGCCTTGACCGTGCGCGTCTCTCACTTCTTCGAGCACTTTTTCGCATAAACCTCCAAATCCAGAATGATCTTCCACAAAGACGTGAAATCCGCGCAAATAATCGCACTCTTCTACCCATTTTCTGATGTCTTCTCTGAGATTTTCTCTTCGATCGAGTTCCATCGCCCAACTCGCGCCTTCCCCAAATCCAGCGAAGCTTTTCACGCCCTCCGACGACGTTTCAAAGATTCCATCCACAACTTGTACCGACCTCGGATGAAAGAGTGCTTTTGAAAAATCCGTCCAGTGCATCGCGTCGTGTTTGAGCTTCTTTGCTGCCTCAACGAGCCGGTCGATATCTGCCTCATTATTTTCAACAACGTCAGCCGAGGCTACAACTGCCACTCGACCATTCTTCTCCTTCTTCTTTTCTAGTTCATCATCATCCTCTTCTTCTTCTTCCTCTATTTCTTCTTCTGCAGCTATTTTCTCTCCTACCTCTACTCCTTCTCCCCCCTCTTCTTCTAATCGTCTCAGATACTCTGACTTCTTCGCGCGCGGTTGCTCGTGCACTCGCACCTCTCCCGTCCACGTTTTTAGAACAACTTTTTGTTGAGAAGCGGAGGAGACAGTTAAAGGAGAGGAAAAAAAATCATCTCCTTCGTCGCAGAGATATCCCAACTGTTTGACGCCACCTAAACTCGATCTCAGATCATACGCGACGCACCTCGGCGTTTGCATTATTTCTCCTCCTCTCGTCTCTCCCTGACGGTATAAGCACCCGTGGTCGATCGCGTTGAACCGGTTTGCGTTCGCTAAATTTTCCTTCTTCTCTTGCTCCTCGTCGCGGAACGATTCTTTCGTTGAAAAAAGGGACGACGACGACGACGGCGTAAAACCAGCGGCGGTAGACAACCCAATCAACTCGTCTTGGAAGTTCCAGAAGTGCGCGCCGACGTGATTGGCGTATTCGCCAAACTGTAAGGTGACTATTTCCGATTTAAAGGACGATGACATTCTTATTTTACACACGCTAAACGAACTCCCCGCGCGAGAGGAAGAGGAAAAAAGTGAAGCACACACACACAAGGTGCGGTTGAAAAAAAAGTCAATCCCCACACACGCGCGCGCACGCACACCACGCACACACACACATACCGCGATAACTATGCTCGCGATAGCATAACGCTGCGACGAAATGGGCGTGTATCAAAAGATAAAGAAGTACGTTTTATCGCACGTGTACTCTGTGCCTCCTCGGGAGCCTCAGAACGTGCGCATCACCGCAACGTCGACAACGTTAAAAGTGACTTGGGAAAAAGGAGAGGAGACGTCTGAGTATAACTACGACAGATACGAGTTGGAGATAGAACCGCAAAGGAAAGAGATTAAAGAAGCGCTCGGGTCTCTGTCGTGGATGCCAATATACGAAGGCACGGATTGTTGCTTTTTCATTGAAAAGTTGCAGCCGAATATGCCGTTCCACATACGCATACGAGCGTTGAACTCTGCAGGTGAGTCTCTATGGGTGCTCACGAAGACGCAAACGAAAGAGGAAAAATGGGGAGACCACTTTCGAGGACGCGCGTAGCTTTTAGAATATGTATAGATATAGTAGTAGAATTACATGGTGTTGATCAAGCAATTTGTGTGCTTGCTTCTTTCTCTCTCTCTTTCTTTCTATCTCCCTCTCTCCTCTCGTCGCACTCGGAGAAGCTTTCGCTTCGTTACTCTCGCGGCACTCTTTCTATTGTACTTTATTTCCTTCCGCTCGACCACATTCCGGCAAAGAGTGGATCCCAAATCGCGTCTGCGGCGCAATCGTACTGCAAACAATTCATTCGGAACTTTTCGAGCGACTGCTTTTGATTCGGGTTCATTTTGAACTCTTTCTTTGTCAACAGCGTGTCGGCTAAATAGTGCAACCAAAAGGCGTTGGTTTGCGGGCAACTGGCGCCCCATTGGTTGTTCAACGCTTTCCGCATTCTGCGGTACGTCTCGCTTTGCGCGTCGTCCTCTGGACCTTCAAACAACTCCGGATCTAAGCTCAAATCGCAGAAGACGACATCGGACTCGTCTTTGATTTCAACTCTTGAAAGTGTGAAATCAATAATCGAGGCGGTTACGCCGTACGTGTCTATAGTCACGTCGACGCCGTTCAATCGCGCTTTTCGCGTGTTGTCGTTCTCCAAATCAACTTTATCACGTTTGCAGAGCACGTTACCCCAGTGCAAATCTCTGTGTTCAAAGCCGCATGCCTCTTCGGCGACGGCTAAAGCCACCGTGATTTGCAAAAGTACTGAAAATGCTTCCTTGCAATCGTGAAGGTTGAAATTTTCCAAGTCGATGCCGCCGTTTCTCGTGCTGAACACGACGTAGAGCTGATCTTTTGGCCACATGGACGGGTTTTCGTTTTCAGAAACTTTGCGGAAATCGAAAGATTCCCACGCTTTGAGGAGTAATTTGTCGTAAGGGCCCTTGCAAATGGCGACGCGGTCGAGGGGGACGAAGCCGTCCGTAACGTTTTTAGCCTTTGGAGCAACAAGGTGCGGCTGTAACTTTGTCAAGCGTTTCGCGACAGCTACTTCCGCTCTAATCTCCGAAGCGACCATTTGCGGATAATCCTCTTCCCCTTCGCATTCTTCTGCGTTGTTTTCAACGTTTTCTTTCCCTTTTTTCGTGTTTGTACCAGGCTCCTTCTTCTCGTTGCTAATGGGCACAACTTTCAAAACGACATTGTCGCACATGTATGCCTCTCCGTAAGTTCCTTCGCCAATTTTCTCAACAGTGATCGATTTTTTCTTCGAGTTTGGATCTTTTGCTTTCTTAACTTCTTCTGCGACGGTTTTGACGTCCTCTGGCGATTGTTCGCATTCTTTAAGAAGCGCCTCGAGTGGTCCGAGCTCGCTCGAATCCTCCTTCGTGACAGTGGCAGATTTTTCCTCGGTCTTAACTTCTTCTTCTTTTTCCTCCTCCTCGTTCTCGATTTCGACGAGCGGCGACGGTGCATCCGTATTGACGACCGTAGCTTGAAGACCAACTATGGACTTTCGTATCGCACCGCCGAGCGACGAGCGTCTCTGTTCCTTTGGCAAACTGCCTTCGCTTACTCGGTGCGCGTTCTTCGTCGCCAAGACTGGTTTATAGTCGTGAATCGAATGGTACGAATGCACCGAAGACGTTCTTCGCCGCGACGACCTAGCCGATTTATTAAATGGAGACTTGTACGACTGCGATTTTGTTTGCGCAATGGACTCTGTCTCCTTTATCGACGACGGTGAAGATGAGGACGACGCCGCTTCCTTTTCGTCTTCGTTTTCTTCGTTGATCTTCTCCTCTAAAGTTAAGTTTCTTACGCTTTCTAAAAGCGCGTGTTCTGACACTGCTGGTAGTTGCGAAGAGACCAGCCACTCAGCCGTTCGTCTGTCTTGCGAAGCCGGCGATGGCGTCGCGTTGTTTCCGAGCAAAAACTGCGGTTGTTGCTGCGGCGTCGGGAACGAAAACTCTTCCTCCTCTGCTTCTTCTTGTTCTTCGTCTTTCGCGTATTGATGTTGGTGTCGTTGCTGTTGTTCCTCGAGCGTTTCTTTCATCGCCTTCTTTGCATCCACGCCGTCAAATTCTAATCCACCAACTGCTTTAATCACGCCTAGCGGTGACAATTCCATGTTTCGTCCGGCGTTGTTGCGCGCCGGCAGAGGCGAACACTCACTCTCGCTTTGCAAACTCGACATTTTATCGATTTTGTTAAAGTAATCTCTCTGTTCGCGCAACCGCGCGTTCACGGCGTTCTCTTCCTTTGACTTTTGGACGTTCTCTTTCAACTTTTGCGCGCGTTTTTGCGTTGGTTTCTTCACCACAACCTCTTTCGTCGTCGTCGTCGTCGTTTTTGTTTCGTTATCGCCGGCGAGTGGAACAGTGCCAACATCGTTATTATTCTCTTTGTCGTCGTCGTTGTTGTTGTTCCCCTGCGTTGCCTTTTCCTTCTTTGGAACTGCGGCCATGGTTTTCTTCTTCCGTCGACCAAAAAACGTCATCAACCGCGTCTTGTACGTCACCGTGCTGTTGCTGTTCGTGTTGTTGTTGTTGTTGTTGTTGTTGTTGTCGTTGTTGTTGTTGTTGCTGATGTCATCAAACATCCTCTCTCCGTCTTTTCTCACTTCTCGTTGTTTGTTCCACGATTTGAACGGCGACAACATTTTGTTGCTTTGTGTGCCCGTTTTCGCGCTTCCTCTTCTGCGCGTCTGTGTATTTAAGATGTGAACAGAAGAAACCGAACAGAAGAAACCGAACAAGGATTTCTCTCTCTCTCTCTCTCTCTTCTCTCTACCTTTGAAAAGGACGAAAAGTGAAGAGGCGCGATACGTATACGCTGGGATTTTACGTTATTTAGATTTTTTTCTAATTTCCCCACGCGACAAAAAAGAGAGAGAGAGAAGTCAGATGTGTGCACCGAGCGCCGAGAGAGGAAGGCACAAAAAAAAACGCCGTCACAACACAACAAAAACAGGCAGACAGAGAAGGAAGAAAAAAAAAGAGATGCGTTCAACAACTCGTTCTTTACCTGAACGCGAGATATAACGGAGAAGGGAAGTGCACCGAAGAAGAAGAAGAAGAAGAAGAAGAAGAAGCTTCGAGAGAAAGAGAGAGGGAGAGAGAAGGAGGGAGATGGCGACTGGAGGAACGACGACCAGCGCTAACAACGGAACGACGACGACGACGACGACGACGACGATAACGACGACGCGAGTTAAACATTGGGAACCCTTAGAAGGAGGAGGAGAGGAAGATGGACGCGACGGCACGAAACAAAGGAAAACCTCGCTGTTGTTCTCGGACGATAACGATTCCGAACAGGAAGAAAAGAGACGAAGGGACAGTCGGAGACGACACGCGAGGAAACTAGCCCCGGACGACGAGAGCGAGTTGAAGTTGAAAGAGAATGTGAAAAAGGCACCAAACTGGTCCAAGATACAAAGCGTGAGATTCATTGGAGAGAAAATGTCGCACAAAGGCGTCGGAGTTATCGCGAAAACGAACGTGCCTGCGATTACAGAGCTCGTGAGAGAGTATGTAAAAGTAGAGGTGAGCGGAGAGTTTCAAAGCTTGGAGGTGGCGAAAGCGAGTCTGACGGAGAAGGCGTTGGAGGTGGAGGCGCGAAACGCGTATTTACGCAAAGAGGAAGAGGAAAACAGAAGGAATAAACTTCTGAAGCAGGCCAAGGCGAAGAATAGTGAAAACGCTGGAGCTGAGCATCCTGGAAATAATAATGATAGTAATAGCAAAGCAAAAGAAGGCGAAATTGAAGATGAGGATAGGGACTCCATATCGAGCGAAACGTGGATGAGAACAGAAAAGCAAATCGAAAAGACAGCGGTTGGCCAAGTTCGAAATATTTTGAAACCTACGCAATTCGGCGGCGTCGAAAAACGAAATTCGTACGTGCGTTATAAACTTTTGAGCTCGCATACGGTTTCTCAGCATTTCAATCACTCTTGTCATCCGAATTGTGCGGTGTCAAACACGGTCGACGAGGTGTGTTCGATTTATAGTTTGCGCGATATTCGCGCCGGGGAAGAGTTAACAATTAACTACTCTGGGCCAATTTTAACGTGGGTACCCGTAGATATTCGACGAAGTATTCTGAGAAAACAGTTCGGTTTCGAATGCCACTGCTTGCGATGCGAAGACGAGGCAAAAGTATCGCTGACGGCGAAAATATCTACTGTGGCGAAACCGCCCACAGATCCGCGTTGGTTTTACATGCCGTGTTCCAACGAAACTGGATTTGAAAAGTTGTTCGATTTTAATACCGGAGAGCTCAGCATTGATGCCTCGGTTCTGATGATGGAAAATAGCCACAGAAAAAACCGCCGACACCATCGTCGTAGTCTCCATAAGAGCGACGAAGAAGGTGAAAGTAGTTCATCCTCTTCCTCGATGTACGAAGAAGACGACCATTTTTCTTCCGACGACGACGAGTACTCGCACGATAGCGATGAGAGCGATACGAGCGCATCCGAAGACGACGAGTTGTTGCGATGGAACGAATCGCGTCGAACGAAATATTCGCGACGATATAAGTTTTCCAAAGCTGCCTTGTCACAAAAGCTGCTGACGCCGATCCAAGTGTATAGATTCATGCGGAAAGCGTTGATGCGAGACGACCATTGGCAAACGTTCGTCACCAGAGAGGCTGTTTTAGACTTTGTCAAAGACTGCGATGATGAAAGCTCGGACGGCGTCGAATTATTCAAACTCTTACTGACGCACTGTAGGAGTTCTATGCGTATTTTCCCGAACTCACCGCACTTTGCGCAAACGTTCGCGACTTTGGAAAGCATGTATCAGTTAAATAAGAAGACTTTGAATGCAAATCTGAGTAAGCGATGGAAATTTCGATTGGAAGTTGTCCGAGAGAGCGTACATCCGGACGTTTTGAGTTGGAACAACCCAAAGTTTTTGCAGCGCTGAGTTGCTTTTAGAAATACGTACGTAGAAGGAGAATTTTTAAAAGTTTGTACAAGAGTAAAATAGTGAAAGTAATTAATTACACGTTGCCTATTCGCCTCGAGTGCTTCTGAGTAACAAAAACGTGCGAACGATGAAGCGGAAGGAAGAGAACGAATAAAAGCGCGTACGTTACGTGTGTGTGTTTAAAGTATTGATGAGAGTATCTTATACGTGTATGATGGTGAAGATAAGAATCTTCAATTTTGTTTTTCGTTGTTTGAACTGTTCCCGAAATTTTTGAACGGAAAGAATACAAATGACAACGCGCTTAACCGCCGAAGCCGTACAAGGTCTTGCCTTGTCTCTTCAACGCGTAGACGACATCCATGGCGGTGACCGTCTTGCGTCTGGCGTGTTCGGTGTACGTAACCGCATCACGGATAACGTTTTCCAAGAACACCTTCAAGACACCTCTGGTTTCTTCGTAGATTAAACCAGAGATTCTCTTGACGCCACCACGTCTCGCCAAACGACGGATCGCCGGCTTCGTGATGCCTTGGATGTTGTCTCTCAACACCTTGCGGTGTCTCTTGGCGCCACCTTTGCCTAAACCTTTACCACCTTTACCTCTTCCGGACATTGTGAATATGTATTATTTGTTTTTTAATGACGATTTGAGTGGGATGTTTTTCTTTTTTCTTTGTATTTTTTGTCTATTTTTGTCTGTTTTTGAGGGGTTACTCTTTGATTTTGCTATAACTAAGGCTACAAGTGAAGCAACGAGAGCGTTTGGGAAGGTCGCTGGTGAAAAAGCCATACGAATGAAATCCATCAACGTTTAAACAAAAACAACAAAAAACACAACTCGAGTATTATAGTAATGGTAAGTGTAACACATTTAAACGTAATTATTATTCAATGAAACTCGACAAAGTGAATAATTATACTATCATCTATCGCTATGCAACTTTTCAGCGCTTGTTTCGCTCTTTGCGCTCCTCCAAACGCGTACTTTTTGCCGCTTTTGCGATATTAGCACCCTAAATGAAGGGGTGCAATGTACACCTTTTTTTCGAAAATGAAACGAAAAAACAAAAACCAAACACTTGGCGCTACAACACGCGCGACAAAACACATGTTAATGTTCATGGATTCGGACGCTAAAACCCTCTATTGATAGATGTATTGTATTTCTATCTAATTGCGGAGTTTCAGTTCGTATGAATCATTGATACGTCCGATATCTTCCAGATTGTAAATCTCAATTTCAACCCTTATTTTCGAAAAAGGATTCGTTGAGACAAGACTTTCGCTTCTTATTTCCTCACTAAATTCTTTTTCTATCTATCAAGATGGCCCGTACGAAACAAACTGCCCGTAAATCCACCGGTGGCAAAGCCCCGAGAAAGCAACTCGCGACCAAGGCCGCGCGCAAATCCGCGCCGGCGACTGGTGGCGTCAAGAAGCCGCACAG
>Ga0255765_1003451_pt1 | contig 16863 bp, 19 predicted proteins | sample 041ome_8_FD_179965 | JGI IMG/M metagenome (GOLD analysis project Ga0255765, IMG submission 179965) | Coastal salt marsh microbial communities from the Groves Creek Marsh, Skidaway Island, Georgia - 041407BS metaG (version 2) | ecosystem: Environmental > Aquatic > Marine > Intertidal zone > Salt...
AAACCCAGGCAGATTGCAATAAAGATGTGTCTGGAAGAAGCTAGGTATTCTGGGTCTTAGCACACAGCTTGATACCTAAACAGTGGCGACCTACAAGGGTCGGTTACATTAACTAAAACAAAAAGGATATGGTATGAATCATTCAGCGATCCTCGCGCCGGTTGCGGTACTTGTTGCCTGGTCGATGGTTATGTGGGTCTGGACTTTGGCGACTCGAGTTACCGCATTACGTAAATCAGGCGTCGATTTGTCCACTGCAGCACCGGGTGCTCGAGGACAAGATCTCGAGTCAGTGCTGGATCCGAAGGTGATGTGGAAAGCCCATAACTATAACCACCTGATGGAGCAGCCGACGGTTTTTTACGCTATCGCCTTTGTGTTGGCGTTGACTGGTTGGGGGGACGGATTAAATGCCCAATTGGCCTGGGGATATGTGATTATTCGCATACTTCACAGTCTTTGGCAGGCAACCGTAAACACCATTCCTGTGCGATTTTTATTGTTTATCTTATCGAGCTTGTGTCTGATCGCTTTAACTGTGCACGCGCTCATGGCGGTATTTTAATTTAAGGATTTGTAATGTCGACGAAACATTTGGTACATCCCTCACTTGAGGTCATGACGCTTCCCGAAATGGGGTTTGATCTGAGCATGGATGTGTTGCAAGAGCTGCGCGATCAGCGCATGGCGCCGATAGGTCTAGAGCTGGTTGCGGACCTGCCCGTAGCTAAGACCGAATACACCACTAAGCTTGAAGATGGTCACGATCTTCGTTTGGTCATGTATCGTCCCATTAATCGGACCGACGAAACACTGGGTGTGATTTATCACATTCATGGCGGCGGTATGGTTATGGGTACGCCCGAGATGATGGAAGTGCGTAATAAATTACTGGTGGATAAGCTGGGTATCGCGGTTGTGTCAGTTGATTACCGTTTGGCGCCAGAGTATGCGCACCCTGTACCGGTTGAAGATTGCTACGCTGGTTTGATGTGGCTCATCGAGCACGCAAGCGACCTTAAGGTAGACCCCGAGCGTGTCGTGAGCATGGGAGAGAGCGCCGGGGGAGGCCTGGCGGCCGCTTTGTCCCTTCTTCTTCGTGACCGCGGCCAGAGCCCACTGAAATATCAGTATCTGATCTATCCGATGTTGGATGATCGCACCGGGTCTACCGTAGAGCCCGCCGCCACAACAGGGGAGTTTATCTGGACTCGCGCTTCAAATCGTTTCGGCTGGGGCTCGCTGCTGGGCCATGAGCCAGGTAGAGAGGGGGTATCGTGCTATGCCGCACCCGCGAGGGCCGAAGACGTGTCAAACCTGCCACCGACCTTTATGTATACGGGTGCTCTTGATCTGTTTATGGAAGAGGACCTCGACTTTGCAAAGCGTCTCATGAGCGCAGGTGTACCGACTGAACTTCATGTATACCAAGGTGCGATTCACGGTTTCGAGATGATCATTGGTGGACCACTATCGGAGCAGTCTTCCGCCGATCTGATGCGTTCTTTGGCGATTACACTGTCTTGATTTGACCGCCAATCGTCTTTAAATGACCGGTTTCATGGCTTGTCCATAGGCCGGTCGAGCGTATAGTGAACCTCAGTAAAACAATAAAAACAGGATAACACTATGAATGCGCCTAACCCTGAGCTCGACCAGCTTGATGTCAGCGACCCTAGTTTATATCAGACAGATACCTGGCAACCTCATTTCGCGCGTCTGCGCGATGAAGACCCAGTTCACTTCTGTGCGAGCAGCCCGTTTGGGCCTTATTGGTCGATAACGCGATATGAGGATATTGTCGCTATTGATTCGGACCACAAGCGGTTCTCATCGGAGCCCACCATCGTTATAGGCGATGTGGGTGAGGATTTGCCTGTCCGGAATTTCATCTCTATGGATCAGCCCACGCACGATGTGCAGCGTCAAGCGGTACAGCCGGTAGTTGCGCCTAAGAATCTCGCTGACTTTGAGTCTTTGATTCGGTCTCGTGTGGCGGAAGTCTTAGATGGGCTGCCCCAGAACGAGCCTTTTAACTGGGTGGAGCGAGTGAGCATTGACCTGACAACTAAGATGCTGGCTACCATATTTGGTTTCCCTTACGAAGACCGAGATTTACTGCCTTATTGGTCCGATTTGGGAACGGGTACCCCAGAGATCGCGGGTGGTGCATTTACGGATGAGGAGCGTCTCGAAGGGTTGACCGCCTGCCTGGAATATTTCACGCGGCTGTGGCACGAGCGTGACGAGACTTCCGGTTCGTTCGATTTGATCTCGCTTATGAAGCGAGATCCGAATACCGCGGACATGGTAGATGATCCGATGCTGTATTTGGGAAACTTGCTTCTTCTAATCGTGGGCGGCAACGACACCACGCGTAACTCCATGAGTGGCGGTGTGTATGCGCTACACAAGTTCCCAAAGGAGTTTGCCAAGCTAAAGGCAAACCCTGAGCTGATCCCCAACATGGTATCAGAGATCATTCGTTGGCAGACGCCACTGATGCACATGCGCCGCACGGCTAAGTGCGATGTTGAATTCCGTGGCAAACAGATAAAAGCGGGCGATAAAGTTGTGATGTGGTACTTGTCGGGGAATCACGATGAACGGATGATCGAGGATCCATACACGCTCAAAATTGATCGAGACAATGCGCGTCGGCATATGTCGTTTGGTTTTGGTATTCATCGCTGCATGGGGAACCGACTGGGCGAAATGCAACTCCGAATTTTGTGGGAAGAGATTTTAAAGCGCTTCAGCGATATCAAAGTGCTGCAGGAACCCAAACGTGTCCAATCCAATTTTGTTCGCGGGTACAGCGAGCTCATGGTTGAAGTGACAAAGCTCTAAGGCGTTAAAGCGAGCCCTTTAGAAGCCTTTCGCTACTTTGATGGGCGTCTATTTCCTTCCACTGGACTGAGGCTCGTGCTAACCTGCAAACATTCGAAAATAATAATATGCAGGGAAGGTTTATGAGAAACGTCCAATTTTTGCGCTCACTTTGTGTGGCGCTGTGCTTATTTTTTGTGTCGTCTGCCTTTGCAGCCGAACGATTGAAGCCCTTCGTGTTGGCTGCTGTGGTTGAAGCGAGTCTTGATCAAGCCCTTACCGATGTGCGTACCCAGCTTGATGAGAACAATTTTGAAATTCTGGGTGAGTATCGACCCTATGAGGGGGCAGCTGTTGTCATTGCGACGAATGACGAGTTGAGGTCCGTGTCTAAAGAAGATCGACTGGCTGGTTTTGCGTCCACCATCCGCGTGGGGTTGAGCGAAAGCGAGCAGGGTGTTCAGGTAAGTTACCTCAATCCAGAGTATCTTTCCGCTGCGTATCGGCTTGAGTCGGATCTAGCGGCAACCCAATCCGCTTTAGAGGCTGGTTTGGGTAAACAGGAGCTCTACGGTTCAAGTAAAGGCCTAACAGAGAAAAAGCTGCGCAGGTATCACTACACCTTCGGGATGGAATATTTTGATGATCCATACAGGCTCGCGTCGTTTGAGTCTCAAGAAGCCGCTATCGCTGCTGTCGAGGCCGGTTTAGCCGCCAATACTCAAGGTGTCGCCAATCTCTATCGTCTTGATTTGCCGCGCGAGAACGCCAGTGTTTTCGGCGTCTCAATGGGTCCCGGCGCCGAAGATGATAAATACCGTGACGATGCGTTTCAAATGTCTATTGTTGATTTTGGGGAGCTCAAATCAAGCGCTTACTTGCCCTATCAGATCCTAGTTGCGGATGGCGAGGTTTTAGCGCTACACATGCGTTTTCGAATGGCGGTGCACTTCCCTGATCTCAGTATGATGGGCAAGCACAGCTTCATGACCTTGATGCCAAGCCCGAAAGCGATTGAAAAGGCGCTCAAAGGAGCCGTAGCGGGGGAGTAAAGTAATTTGGTGGCGCACGTTAATTTCTGCAAAAACTGTGCGTCTCCTCTGTCTGGCCCATATTGTGCACAGTGCGGGCAAAAAGACCCATTCGACAGGCCCTCGCTTGGACATTTTCTGGGAGAGTTCATCGAGGCTTTAACGCAGGCCGATTCTCGCTTGTGGCGTACGCTCTGGATGCTCTTGCGGTATCCCGGTGAGCTTGCCAAGCGCTACCGAGATGGGGCGCGCGCTCGTTTTCTGCCGCCTATCCGCACGTATCTTTTGATCAGCTTTGGCTTTTTCGTGCTCTTATCCATTGATAATCAGTTCAATGAACAGCCGATCGAGCCTCTGATTAGCGTAGAGGAAAAAGAGGAAGTACGCGAGGATAAACCTTGTGACATTACCTACAGCGGCCCGTACGGTGATGTTTTGCTGCCCAAAATGGAGCAGGCCTGTGAGCGTGCTTTGCAGGATGGTGGGCAGTCGCTGTCAGAGCGTTTTAACGCTAACTTGCCGAGCGCCATGTTTGTGCTTATGCCTCTATTTTCGGGGGTGATCGCGTTATTTTATTGGCGCCCGCGACGCTACTTCGTTGATCATCTAACGCTCCAAATTTTGAACCACGGTGCCCTTTTTTTGGCGGCGGCGTTGATTCAGCTCTTGCAATGGCTCGCGCCCGCCGGCGTTCGAGGCGCACTGGATTTATTGCTCGTGTCCTATGCGCTTGCCTACTGCGTTCGGAGTTTGTTTGTCTATTATGAACAATCACGCTGGCTCACGCTCGCCAAATTCACGATCTTAATGTTTGTCTATTTTTTATTGGTGGGTTTTGTCATGTTCTTTACTGGGATTGCATCGATATTGTGAGACAGGCGAGCAAGCCCCTTTCCCACAAGTTGAACTCTGCTAGACTTCAAAGAATTAAAAATAAGGAGATACGCCATGAGTAGTGAAGGTTCTATTTCGACCGAGGTCCGTGGCAAGGTTTTTCTGATCGGTTTGAATCGCCCGGAAAAATACAACGCCTACACGCCCACCATGGCAAAACAACTGGTTGAGGCATTTACGCGCCTAGACGACGATGACGACCTTTGGGTTGGCTTAATCCACGCCCATGGTGATCAGTTTACCGGGGGGCTGGATCTGCCCAAGTGGACGGAAGTGATGGGGGAGCACTCGGGCGTCAGCCGACCGAGTCAGGGTTGTGACCCCGTTGCGCTGGGTAGAGCCTGCAAAAAGCCGATTATTACGGCTGTGAAGGGTATCACCTATACCTTCGGCATTGAGTTGGCCTTGGCCGGTGACATCGTGATTGCCGCCGATAACTGCCGCTTCTCGCAGCTCGAGCCCGCCAGAGGGATTCACGCAACGGGTGGTGCCACCTTCCGGTTCGTGGAGCGCGCAGGCTGGGGAAATGCCATGTATCACCTGCTCACAAGCGACATTTTTGATTCTCACGAAGCGCTTCGCATTGGGTTGGTGCAAGAGGTCGTGCCTGCGGGGCAAGAGTTCGATCGCGCGTTGGAACTGGCTGAGCACATTGCGAATACTCAGGCGCCTCTCGCGATTCAAGCGACCAAAGCTTCGGCCAGACGCTACTTAAATGAGGGGGTTGAAGCCTGCGTCAAAGCGCTAGATTCTGTTCAAGCCGATTTGATGAAATCGGAAGACGCCAAAGAAGGGGTGCTTTCTTTCGTTGAACGCAGGCAAGCTCAATTTAAGGGCAAATGAGCCCAAGGCGGGATGCGTTCCTCAGGCTTCGCTAGGCCACTTAAAGCTTAGGTTGTCCAACCACCCGCCAAGGGAATGATTTGGCCGACGACATGCTTGACATCGGGGTCGGCCAAGTACGCCGCGAGCTTGGCTGTTTCGAGACTCGAGCCGACTTTTTTGGTGGGCACTTGAGTATTCAGAACTTGGATAAAGCGCTCGTCTTGCATTAAGTCGGGCGGATAGTAGGTATCGTTCTCAATATAGTTTTGTCCAATGCCGTTGACTTGAACCCCAAATTTAGCGAGCTCCAAGCCAACCCCTTTGATAAAGGCATTTTGTGCACCGCGTGCCGCACAGTAAGCGGAAGCAAAAGGTATGCCTCGCAGGGGTGCTGCGGAGGTGACCGCTACGATCTTGCCGTGACCACGCTCTTTCATAGCGCGGCTGACGTGGCGCACGATGCGCATCAGGGGATGGACTAGGTGATCGAAGAGTGTTTCCCAGTCGGAATCCTCGATATGCTCTACTGGGCCTTTTTTAGGAGGCTCAGCCAGATTAGCAATTACGATATCGGGTATTTCGCTCAACTCAGATTGCAGGTGTGCATCGGTGTAGAGGCGGTCTGTATCGCGAGTAACGAGAACACCTAATCGTTCCAACTCAGTGGCAATTGCGGGTCCCATATAGCGGTCTGCCGAAGATACCCAGGCGGTTTTTCCCTTGAATGTGCTCATGCGGCGTCCTTTCACTCAGAATGGGCATGATTGTGAACTCAAGCCGGTATGGAGGCAAGTTGGCGGGCTCCTTTGGGTGCAGCCAATGATTGTGCTTCTTCGCGGGTTTGATAGACTCGAGTTGTTATTACGGAGGTTCCAACATGTCAAAAGTTAGATTGTTAGTCACTGCAATTGCGATAACGCTTTCGGGGGTATCCTTCGCTACAGAATTCCAGCGACTTCCGTTTTACGAGTATCTGCATGCTAACCCTGAGCTTTCATTCCAAGAACAAGAGACGGCGGCGCTGCTGGCCGAGACGTGGCGAGAGGCGGGCTTTGATGTTACCGAAGGTATTGGCGGTTATGGCGTCGTGGGGATTTTGAAGAATGGCGATGGCCCTACCGTCATGTTACGTATGGATACCGACGCGCTGCCCGTGAAAGAGCAGACTGGATTGGCCTATGCGAGCCAGCAACGCGCCCTTGAGCAAACTGGCCAAGAGGTCGATGTAATGCATGCTTGTGGTCACGATGTTCACATGACCGTGGGAACTGAGACGGCTCTTAATCTGGCCGCACGAACTTCGGAGTGGCAGGGTACCTTGATGGTCATTGCACAGCCGGCAGAAGAGCGTGGCGCCGGTGCCAGGGCGATGCTCGAGGAAGGTTTGTTCGAACGGTTCGGGGTGCCTAATTACAATTTATCATTACATACTCTGGCGACTCTGCCGGCAGGGCAAATTGGCTACGTCCCTGGCTGGATGATGGCGAATGTGGATTCGGTGGACATCGCGCTGAAAGGCGTGGGTGGACACGGCGCTTACCCACATAATGCCAAAGACCCTATCGTTCTTGCCGCCTCCATCATCATGGATCTTCAAACACTGGTCTCGAGGGAGATTCACCCGGTTGAACCGGGCGTCGTGACGGTGGGATCCATTCATGCGGGCACAAAGCACAACATCATCCCCGATTCGGCAAACTTGCAGCTCACCGTCCGTTCTTATTCTGACGCCACGCGCAATATCCTACTGCAGGGGATTGAGCGTATCGCCATTAAAAACGCAGAGGCGATGGGTTTTGGCCCAGAGCTCATGCCAGTCGTCGAAGTTAAAGATGAATACACGCCCGCGCTGTGGAACGACCCTGCTTTGGTTGATCGTGGCGTTGGGGTTATGAAACGCACCATAGGTGAAGCGAATGTGATCGAGGTGAGCAAGGAGATGGGGGGGGAAGACTTTGCGCGCTACGGGCGAACCGAACACAAAATCCCCAGCTTTATGATTCGCCTCGGTGTGGTGCCGCAGGCTAAGTGGGATGCGTATCAGCGTGGTGAGACAACCTTGCCTTCGCTGCACTCGCCATTTTTTGCACCCGATCCCAATAAATCGATCGACACTGGGGTAAAGGCCTTAACGGCTATGGCGCTGGATTTGTTGTCTAAGCGCGTTCAGTAGCGGCGACAATTTGGTGACCTAAAATCACTCGCCATTGTTAGTGCCGTGTATCCCCAAACTTGAACAGCTTGAAAAACTCGTATGACGGGTCTGCCGGTCCAGGTTTGCCAATCCGTGCGCCATGCACAATGCTCTCGTCTAGCGTTGAGATGGCCGGATTATGAAAGTTCGCCCAGTCCGCTACGATGGCGCGGTGTGCGAATTTCCAGACGCCTTCACGTTTCTCGTATTTATCGAAGTAGCGCCCCCCAATGAGGAGATCAACTGGGCCGTCGTCGGTGTCTATCTTGTGGAAGGCGATTAGATAGACTTCACCCTCGGCGTAATCTCCGTCTAGTTTTAGATTGATTGTGGTGACGTTGTGGTGCAGCCCAAGCATGGGGATCTGGATATTGGGTAACTCATCAATGAAGCCCATGGCTGGGCCCGTGTAGAAGTCACCGTGCTCATCGATGGCGTCTTCGTGGTAGAGCGAGCGCATCTTCTCGTTATCGTGACGATCCGCAGCGTTACAGTAGGCATAGATAAGTTCGTAAATGGCTTGCTTATCGAGGAGCGCTTCGAGGCGTGGATCAAGCGTAGACATAATTTTCCCCTTACTGAATTATTATTAGGGGATCGTAGCATGAAGTTTGGGATTGCGGGCGATTCGCGGTTTACCGCGTAGAGCCCGATCGCGGTGTGGCAGTGCACTCGGGCCCCGACAGATCAATGCCCCCCCTCGTTAACGGCCTCGAGTCGGAGTGCATTCCGGCCCCGAAAATCAACTTAGCGGCGGACCCTTCGCTGCTTTGTATAGAGTGCGATATTATCGTGTGACGCGATGACTTTCAGGAAGGCTTTTGTGGTACCGGAGGCCGGACTCGAACCGGCACGCTTTTAAGGGCATCGGATTTTGAATCCGACGTGTCTACCAATTTCACCACTCCGGCACAGAGGGGGAAAGCACTTAACAGTGCAGGGCGCGGATTATAGCAAGGGGCTTTAAAAGTGCAATGCTGTTTATGTTCTTGAGGCGCTATTTTTTCTAAAAAGTGGCCAAGCCCGCCATTCGCGGGTACACTTCGCGCCCGCGAGCCTGGGTAAGCCACCTGGGCATTTATTCTGAGTACCCAGAGAGAAAAGATTATGGCAAGTGTATTAGTTAAAAAAACCGCATCTCACAAAATTTACAAGCGCAAAGACGGCCGTTACGCGGTAACGAATTTGAAAGGCGCTGCGGTGAACGGCGATGATAAAGCGGCGGTTCTATTGGCTGAAGGTTTGATTCAAGTGTCTCAGCCAGCACCTGCGGCTCCAGAAGTCGAAGAGGCGCCAGCTGAGGAAGTAACTGAAGAAGCCGTCGCTGAAGGCGCTCCAGCAGAAGAAGCTGCGGAAGAAGCTGCGGAAGAAGCGGTCGCTGAAGACGCTCCTGCAGAAGAAACTGCGGAAGAAGAAGCCAAAGACGCCTAAGTTCTTGCTTACAATTGCGTATATTGGGCCCACTTATGTGGGCCTTTTACTGTCTGGAAGGTAATATCTGATGTCCACCCGTAAGAGTGATTACCGCTTCGATCTCCCTGATGAACTGATCGCGCAATATCCCTTAGCCGACCGGAGCGCTTCGCGTTTGCTCTGTCTAGACCGCGTAACGGGGCAAATCAACCACAAGTACTTCGTCGATATAGTCGATTATCTGATGCCGGGTGATTTGCTCGTGTTCAATAATACGAGGGTTATCCCGGCAAGGCTATTTGGCCAGAAGGCTTCGGGTGGTCGTGTCGAGATTTTGGTTGAGCGTGTGACGAGCGACCGTGAGGCGCTTGTCATGATGCGATCAAGCCGATCTCCCAAACCGGGTGCGGCGGTGCAGGTATTTGATCAAGCCGGAAGCGCGATAATCGCTGAGTTAGAGGTGCTTGACCGCGACGGGGCTTTGTTTATCGTTCGGTCTAATCGAGAACCCATTGCCGATCTGATTGCGCGTTGCGGCCATATGCCCTTGCCCCCATACATTGAGCGGGCTGACGAATCGAGCGATCAGGACCGCTACCAAACCGTGTACGCCAAACGAGACGGTGCGGTTGCTGCGCCTACCGCGGGGCTTCATTTTACCGATACTCTGCTGGAAGCGTTGTCATCAAAAGGCGTCAACTTGGCTGAGGTGACGCTTCACGTTGGTTCGGGAACATTCAAGCCCGTTAAGGATGATGATATCCGTGATCACGCCATGCACTCAGAGTGGTTCGAAATAAGCGAGGAGGTCGTTGAAAAAATACGACAGACCAAAGCCCAGGGTGGTCGCGTGGTTGCGGTAGGAACCACATCGGTTCGCACTCTAGAGTCAGCGGCAGTGGATGGAGAGCTTAAGGCTTGTTCGGGCGATACTAATATTTTTATCTACCCGGGTTTTACATTTAACGTAATTGACGCTTTGATCACGAATTTCCACCTGCCTGAGTCTACCCTTATTATGTTGGTGAGTGCTTTGGCCTCACGGGACAGTATTTTAACTGCTTACGCTGAAGCCGTTCGGCAGCAATATCGATTCTTTAGTTATGGTGATGCTATGTTTATCAGTTCAGGAGACTCGCAGTGAGTTCGCAATCGTGTCGGATGTCATTTGAGCTCTTAGGTAGTGAGGGTTACGCGCGCCGTGGGCGTTTGCATTTTCCAAGAGGTGTAGTCGAAACACCTGCGTTCATGCCGGTCGGAACCTATGGCACCGTTAAGGGCATGACGCCTCAGGATGTTAAGAATATTGGTGCGCATATCATTTTAGGTAATACGTTTCATCTATGGCTGCGCCCGGGAACAGATATCATCAAGCTTCATGGTGACTTGCACGATTTTATGGGCTGGTCTGGCCCAATTTTGACCGATTCAGGCGGCTTTCAAGTTTTTAGTCTGGGTGCTATGCGAAAGATTTCAGAGCAGGGCGTCTCTTTTCAGTCGCCGGTTGACGGCTCTAAAGTCTTTTTGGATCCAGAGGAATCAATGCGGATTCAGCGGGACCTCGGCAGCGATATCGTGATGATTTTTGATGAATGCACGCCTTACCCAGCAGAACACAAAGTCGCCAAAGAGAGCATGGAGCTCTCATTGCGTTGGGCCCAGAGGAGTAAGGCCGCACACGCGGGTAACGATGCGGCTTTGTTTGGTATTGTGCAAGGCGGTATGTACGAGGATCTCCGCAAGGCCTCACTTGCAGGGCTTGAAGCTCTGGATTTCGACGGCTATGCGATTGGTGGTTTGTCTGTGGGCGAGCCAAAAGAAGAAATGTTCCATGTCTTAGAGGTCCTGAAGGATGAAATGCCGGCTGCCAAGCCTCGGTATCTGATGGGGGTTGGAACGCCCTCCGACCTACTCGAGGGGGTGATGCGTGGTATCGATATGTTTGATTGCGTTATGCCAACGCGTAACGCTCGCAACGGACACTTATTTACGAGTCAGGGCGTGGTCAAATTGCGCAATGCAAAGCACAAGCGCTCTACGCAACCGCTAGACCCCAACTGTGACTGTTATACCTGTAAGAATTTCTCAGCTTCTTATCTACACCACCTGGACAAGTGCAAAGAGATCTTAGGGTCCCAGCTCAATACCATCCACAACTTGCGCTACTACCAGACGCACATGGCGGGTATACGACAAGCCATAGAAAACCAGTCGCTCGATGATTTTCGTGGCACCTTTTACGAGGCTCAGAGCCAGTTGCCGCCGCAGGTTACACCCTGATGAAAAAGCTGGTCGTGTTCGTGCCCGAAACCCATGTTGAGGCGCTTAAAGATGCCTTGTTTGATGCAGGCGCCGGGCGTTTGGGGGATTACGAGCGCTGCTCGTGGCAGGCGCTCGGACAGGGCCAATTTCAGCCAAATGCAGCGGCAAATCCCTATTTAGGTAGCGCAGGCAAGTTGGAATCTGTGTTCGAATATCGCGTTGAGATGGTGTGTGATGATTCCTGTTTGGCCGACGCCGTTGCCGCTCTAAGGAAAGCACATCCCTACGAGGAACCCGCTTTTGATATAATTGAGCTCGTTGATTTCGAGAGGTATCGCCGTGACTAAACGCCCGCAGATTTTTACGCCACAGGCCATGCCGAGCGACCTGATTCCATCACCTTGTGTTTCAATTTGTGCGCTCGATGAAAACGACGTGTGCGTCGGCTGCTATCGCACGGGCGGTGAGATAACGGATTGGTTTATGGCCTCAAATGAAGAGAAACGGGCCATTCTGCGCGCCGCTTCCGAGCGCCGCGCCGAGGCTGGTTTTAACGGCTTAACTTAAGGATTCTAAGCTAGCGTCGGCCTTTTTGAACGCGCGTACTGCCTGAATTACGTTACTGTCGAGGCTCAGGATTTCGAGGCAATGTTCCTCTAGAGCGAGGCTGGTGTTGCCCTCAGGGAAAGCTTCAAGTACTTCCAAAATAAGCCCGCTAATAGTTCGTGGGCCTTCGGTGGGTAGCGTCCAGTTAAGGGCTTTGTTGACATCGCGGATCGATGCATTGCCCAGTATGGTATAGCTCCCGTCGCGCTCTGCCGTGATGTAGTCGTCCTGGTCGATGAGGCTTGAGGTGAATTCACCGACGATCTCTTCAAGAATATCCTCTAAGGCGACCAGCCCCATGACGTCTCCGTACTCATCTACTACCGTACCTAAGCGCAGTTTTTGCTTTTGAAAATTCAAAAGTTGTGTGTGCAGTGGCGTGTTCTCCGGCACGAAGTAGGGGCTTTCCATCTCGCGTAGTAGGGCGTCACGATCGAGACCCTTCTCGGTGACAATGCGGCTGATATTGCGCATGTGGAGGATGCCCTCGATATTGTTAATGTCTTCTCGCCAAACGGGCAGGCGAGTGTGCTCCGACGCCTGTAAGGTGCGCATGATCTCATCGTCGTCGTCATCTAGATCAATACCGTAGACTTCGTTTCTGGGCACCATAATGTCATCTACGCTCACCTGCTCTAGATCGAGGATATTGAGCAACATGCCGCGGTGTCGAGTAGGTATCATGGGTCCCGATTCATTCACAATAGTCCGCAACTCATCCGATGATACGGCGTCATCGTTACTTTGTGACGGGTCAACCCCCATGAGCTTGAGAAGCCCATTGGTGATGCTGTTTATTCCCCAAACCAAAGGGTGCATGATTTTCATTAAGGGGAGCAGTATAAAACTGGCGGGAAAGGCTATCCGCTCAGGGTGCAAAGCCGCGATCGTTTTTGGTGTGATTTCGGCAAAGATCAAAATAACGAGAGTGAGGGCCAGCGTGGCGATCGCGATTCCTGCGTCACCAAATAAACGAATAGCGATGACGGTGGCGATTGCCGAGGCCAAAATGTTGACCAGGTTATTGCCGATCAGGATGAGACCAATCAATCGATCTGGACGCTCGAGCAATTCGCTCGCTCGCAGGGCGCCTCGATGCTTTTCGTTGCGCAGGTGTTTGAGCCGAAATCGGTTGAGAGACATCATTCCCGTCTCTGATGACGAGAAGAACCCAGAGAGTATGATCAGGAGTAAGAGCGCTGCAAATAGCAACTCAAGAGGCGCTTCGTTCAACGCGTGTGTTATTCCCTGTGGCTTATGAACCGTAAGTGTGGCTAAGAACTGCCTCAGACGCAAGCATTGTGCCGAAACTTGCCCCTGACTTTTGGAAGCAAATGCGGTTATGGGCCGGAGGAAGCCTCAGTTCTGGAAGCTGAGACCGTTCGTTTGGGTATGCGCAGGCGTTCTTTTTTTCTGTACGATGCGTTCGTCTAGCGAGTGCTACATGCAGCCGCAGTCCGCGGTACGCTCAGCCTGCAATCAACTGAAGTACGAATTTTGAGCCGAAGTAGGCCAGCAGAATCAGGGCAAATCCAGACAGGGTTAATTTTACCGCGGTTCGCGAACGCCATCCAAGTTGGTAGTGGCCCCACAGCAAAATGCTGTATACGAACCAGGCGCACAGGGTGAAGAGCGTTTTGTGAGCGACGTGTTGGGCGAGCATGTCCTCGAGGAAGAAAAAGCCGCTCAGAATGGCGAAGCTCAGCAGGGCAAATCCGATCCAGAGCAGTTCGAATAACAGCCGCTCCATTTGTTGTAGTGGAGGTAGCCAGCGCGTTACGCCTTTGTTGTGATGCGTTCGTAGGCTTCTGTCCTGGATCGCGACGATGACCGCTTGCATCGCTGCCAGAGCCAGCATGGCGTTTGCAGCCAGTGAACTCGCGATGTGAACAACGACCTCAGGTGCAAGGCTTTGTTCAAAAGGATCGCTGGGAGCCAATGTGGCCAGCAAGATAGACGCGGCGGACAGCGGAAATAAGCCCACGAGTAATGTCTGGACCGGTCTCCAAAGCAGTAAAGCGATCGCAGCAAAGTTGGCAATCAAAAACGCAAGTGAAGCCGCCTCGTTGAAGCCCATAGGGCTGAGCGTGTGCGATGTCAGCAAGCTGTAGGTCAGATTGGTATGCCCCAACATCGCGAGTGCACCAATCGGTAGAGCTCGGGGAGAGAGAGCCCCTTTATATGCTGCACCGTACCTTAGCTGTATAAAAGCCGCGCCTAAATAGGCGGTTACTGTCAGTGCTAAGGTCAGGAACTCGATCATGGCTATGGGCGCAGGCTTATGCATAACGTATAATCCCCCTTTGTACATAGATCGCACCAACTAATCAATAGGGCGATGCCCCCAGCCGAGGTCAGCATGTTTCAAAGCTTGTCGGAGCGTTTATCCGCGACACTCAAATCTATCTCAGGAAAAGCGAAACTCAGCGAAGATAATATTCAGGGTACCTTGCGTGAAGTACGCATGGCTCTGCTTGAAGCGGATGTGGCTCTTCCAGTGGTTAGAACCTTTATCGAAGCGGTCAAGCAGCGTGCACTTGGAACCGAGGTGGCTTCATCACTGAGCCCAGGCCAGGCTTTTTTGAAGATTGTTCAATCTGAACTTGAAGCCACCATGGGGTCCTCTAACGAGTCCCTGAACTTGGCTAGTCAGCCGCCAGCGGTCGTTTTGATGGCAGGTCTTCAGGGTGCGGGTAAAACCACTTCAGTGGCTAAACTCGCCAAGCGCTTAATTGAGCGTGACAAGAAAACCGTATCGGTCGTGAGTGCCGACGTATACCGCCCGGCCGCGATCAAGCAGCTTGAAACTTTGGCTAACGAAGTGGGTGCCCGGTTTATTCCGAGCGATCCTAATGAAGCCCCGGTGGATATTGCCAAGCGGGCGTTACAAACCGCCAAAACGCAGTTCAGCGATGTTTTGCTGGTGGACACGGCAGGCCGATTGGCGATAGACGAAGACATGATGGCCGAAATTAAGGCGCTTCACGCCGCGCTTAACCCGATTGAAACGTTATTCGTGGTCGACGCCATGACTGGGCAAGACGCTGCAAACACCGCCAAAGCCTTTGGTGATGCCTTGCCTTTAACCGGCGTTATCCTGACAAAAGTGGATGCCGATGTGCGTGGTGGTGCGGCTTTGTCAGTCAGATCCATTACCGGTAAGCCGATCAAGTTTTTGGGTGTTGGCGAGAAGACGCAGGCCTTAGATCCTTTCCACCCCGATCGCCTTGCTTCACGTATACTCGGTATGGGCGATGTGCTCTCGCTGATCGAAGAGGTCGAGCAAAAAGTCGATAAAGCCAAGGCCGCTCGTATTGCTCAGAAAGTGAAATCGGGTAAACGTTTCGATTTAGAAGACTTCCGCGATCAGCTGCAGCAGATGAGCAACATGGGTGGGATCACCGGCATGCTAGACAAGCTTCCGGGCATGGGTGGAATGGCTCAAGCAGCACAGGCCAATATGGATCCCAAGCTCTTTGTGCGAATGGAAGCCATGATCAACTCCATGACCCTTAAGGAACGCCGTAATCCCGACCTGATCGCGGGATCACGAAAACGCCGTATCACTCAGGGTTCGGGTACTCAGGTTCAGGATCTCAATCGTCTTTTAAAGCAGCACAAACAAATGCAAAAGATGATGAAGAAAATGAAGGGCGGCGGCATGGAGCGCATGATGCGAGGCTTGGCCGGCAATATGCCGAAAGGTGGCGGCTTTCCCTTCCGGTAAATGTTTGAAAGGTCGGAAAAGTTCTTTAAAAACGGGCTTTCAAAGCGGTTGCTTTTTCCGTATGATACGCGCCTTTCCGGCAAGGGTGCTGGTGGCGGTTCATTGGTGATACCTTAGCCGCACTGAATAGAGTAAACAGGAATGTATTTATGGTAACAATTCGATTGGCAAGAGGCGGTGCAAAGAAACGTCCGTTTTACCACTTGACCGTGGCTGACAGCCGTAACTCTCGCAACGGTCGTTTTATCGAGCGAGTTGGTTTTTTCAACCCAACTGCACGCGGCCAAGAAGTTCGCTTGAACGTGAATATGGAGCGCGTTGACTACTGGTGCAGCAATGGCGCGCAGGTGTCTGATCGCGTTGCGACCCTGATCAAAGAAGCGGGTTCAGCTCAGGCTTAAACCGTATGGGACAGGCTGCGGATCTCATCACTGTTGGGCGCGTGCTCGGCGCACATGGGATTCAAGGCTGGGTTCGCGTTCGGTCATTCACTGAACCAGAATCTCAGCTGTTGCAGTACAGTCCGCTGTTTCTCAAGCTGAAGTCGGGAAATGCTCTGATTGATCTTGAAAATAGCAAAGCGCTCACTAAAGGGTGGGCTCTGAAATTGAAAGACACAGACGACCGCAATGCAGCAGAGCTGCTCAGAGGGGTCGAAATTGTGATGCCGTCCGATCGGTTGCCAAGCCTGAACGATGGCGAGTATTACTGGCGCGATTTGATGGGTATGACGGTGATCGCGCAAGGCCTGCCAGAAACCCTGTTGGGCGTTGTGGCAAGTATGATTGAAACGGGCGCTAACGATGTGCTCGTGATCGAGGCGACGGAAGACAGTGTGGATGATAGGGAGCGGTTGCTGCCCTTTGTTTTCGATACCTACATTGTCGCAGTCGATTTGGAAAAAAGAGAGATCCTAGTTGATTGGGATCCAGAGTGGTAAGAAGTGATAGCCCCATGAAGTTGGTGCTAGTGACTCTCTTCCCAGACATGCTTAGAGCGCTCACCGAGAGCGGTGTCACTGCGAGGGCTGTCGAACAAGGTTTGGTGTGCATGGAGACGGTTAATCCCCGAGACTATGCGCA
>Ga0255765_1003452_pt1 | contig 16863 bp, 24 predicted proteins | sample 041ome_8_FD_179965 | JGI IMG/M metagenome (GOLD analysis project Ga0255765, IMG submission 179965) | Coastal salt marsh microbial communities from the Groves Creek Marsh, Skidaway Island, Georgia - 041407BS metaG (version 2) | ecosystem: Environmental > Aquatic > Marine > Intertidal zone > Salt...
CCGCCAGTAGCACCAGTTTTCAAATCCCACATATCAATAGTTGGAGGACCACCGCCAAGCCAAATAAGAATAGCGGCCTTTTCATTCTTGATTAAATCGTCCTGATTATCAATAATGGTCTGACCAAATAATGAGGAGGCAGTTGATAATGTTGCCAGTCCCCCAACGTGTTCCATAAAATGTCTTCTGTTTATCATGCAATAATATCCTGAATAACTTCACCAAAGTCTACGATTTCGATAGGTCTGTCGCCGGGTGCCATGAGTTCTTTGTCTGCATTGATTCCCATTTGGTGATAAATTGTAGTTGCCCAATGGGGAATTGTTACAGGATTATCTTCTGGTTCTGTACCAGTAGCATCTGTCGTCCCGTAAGTCATTCCGCCCTTGATACCACCACCAGCAAGAAGCGAACTAAATACTTTAGGCCAGTGGTCGCGTCCTGCGTCTTTGTTAATCTTTGGTGTTCTTCCAAATTCTGAAACAACACAAACAAGAGTTGAATCCAGAAGTCCTCGTTCTGAAAGATCTTGTATCAAAACCGAGAAAGCTTGGTCAAACGGCGGGATTTGGGAATTGATTCCACTAAAGATGTCTTGGTGCATATCCCATCCACCATAAGTCATCGTTACAAATCTAGCACCTGCTTCTACCAATCTTCTGGACATCAACATTCTTGCTCCGGCAGTATTCCTGCCATATCGGTCACGAACTTTTGGATCTTCTTTTTCAAGATCAAAAGCATCTCTTGCGCGCTGACTACCTACGAGATCGTATGCTTTCTCGTAGAATTTATTCATTGCCGCAACTGTATCAGCATTAGTTCTATCATTTAGATTTTTATTTACAATATCTAGAAGGTTTCTTCTTCTAGAAAAATGTTCATCTGTAATATTTATAGATAGATCTCTAACTCGGAAGTTATCCGCAGCAGGATCGGAACCTAGAGCAAATGGAGCATATGCGTTGCTTAGGTATCCTGTTCCCGCAAATTCGTTTGGTTTTTCAGGCAGGCAAATGTATCCGGGGATGTTATTGCGATCCCCAAACTCATGAGATACAACAGACCCCATTGACGGATATTGTAGCGCTGGACTCGGTTTATATCCTGTGAAGACACTGTTCGTTCCTCTTTCATGTGCTGCCTCTCCGTGGGTCATACTACGAATAATCGTTAATTTATCCATCACTTGAGCGGTTTTTGGTAGTCGCTCGTTGATCTGGATTCCGGGAACATTCGTATTAATTGCTTGCATAGAACCGCGATATTCTAGCGGTGCTACAGTTTTGGGGTCAAAAGATTCTTGAGCAGAGATACCTCCGGGAAGGTAAATAAAGATAGTGCTTTTCGCAGTACCTTCAATGCTCTCATAGTGCTTCTGCTCTCCAAAAGCAAACTGTGTACCAGCAGCAGCGAACATGCTGGTTTGTAAAAATGCCCTACGACCAATATGAATATGATTAAACATTATCCCGGTGCCTCATAATAACCAATTGAAAATCCCTTGTTAGTACAGTCTTTAACAGTTTTATCTATCCCGTCTTTTTTTAGTTTATCCCCTATATATATACACATTGGAGTGTCCGTACCCTCCCAATTATTCTTATAGAAGTGACACAGTTTTGTGCATTTCCAATGACTCCTGTCGTCTCGCAACGGTTTAGGAGATACATTCGCTTTGATCTCTTCAAATCTATCCTTCAGCATACCCAAGAACTTCTCTTGATCTGATTTATCAAAACACATACTGAACGGGCCGCCATCCTTTATAAAAAAGATGGACATAATCGCCTGTTTGTAGTCTGGATACAGTTTAGATATGGCATAATTATACAATAATAATTGTGCGTCGGTAGTGAGTTTCTTAAAATCTTTTTCTTGACCCGTTGCCCAATCTAATCTGCGCCCTGTTTTCCAGTCGATAACCTCTATTGTATCATCATCTACCTTTGTTACAAGGTCGATTGTTCCTTTTATCGCTAATCTACCCTGAATAACTTCCCCATTTGGCATTTCGTACTCATATTTCGCCCAATCTTCTTCGATGGGAATATCAAAATGGGGTTCTGGGTCAACTATATCCCTGTATCGTGGGTCAAATTGACCGTCATTCCAGTCTAACGCCAACCAAGAAAGCCGTGACACTTCTTTTCTATCGGCAGGAGTCCACTTGTGCTTTGATCCTTTTTTGTAAGAATTAAAACTAAGGTCAACTAAATCTTCTACACATTGTTTTGTCAGTAATTCATCTTTATGAATTCTAACTTCGTCAACGGCATCGTCTTTTACAAGCAGATACTTTTTTCGTGGATTGTCTTGTTGAAACTTTTTGAGTCCCGCAAGAACTTCCATGACTTTATGAACCATAGTTCCAAGGTCTGCCTTCTTTCCACTATCTGACCTATGCCCTAGAACATAAGTCAGAAAATATTGCATCTGGCAGTAGTCATAACCGTTATAACTTGACGATCTAATATAAGTCACTATCATTAAATTTGCTCCAATAGAGATTTGACTTCAGTAATTGTATCCTGAATAGTCATCTCCCTATTGTCTAGCACATGCCAGAAATTAGAATGGTCATAGTTGTCCACATCTAGCGCGGTTTCGCTGTCATGGTCGTCCTCATGAACATTCCTCTCCAATCTCAATACTTTGCCACCTGCTTTTTTGATGGCTTCAACTTCATTAGGAAATCTAACGTCTGCTATAATAGCAAGATCACTACCTTCTTTTGTGATTTTATTTATACAGGCATTTGCCCATACGTTGTTGTGTATCTTTCTCATGATGTCAGTCCCAAAGAACTGCATAAACTCACGCGCAGTCATTTCGCCTTCGCGCCAATCCCAACTTTTCCTTGCGTCTATAGGCATTTTTTTCATCAGTTTCATATTTTGAAACCTTGGCATATCTTCCCATCTGATATGATCTAATACTTGGTTTTTCTGATCGTTAGTTCCATATGCCTGCTCATATGTAAACCCAAATAGATTGATACACATGTCTTTCAAGGAGTCAGCAAAGTTGTATGCTTTTACAAAGGGCCACATGTTATAGTGAGCATACTGAATAAATTCTTCATCTTTGCGTTCAATATCAAATTCGCCCCACCCTTCAGTACCTTTAGCATTTGTAGTTTTAATCAATAATTTACCTAGATCATTTATAGAATAATCCATAATAAAATTTTGTTTTAACAATATATCTCCATGTATGATATTAGAGATAGTTGTTTTACCCGCCTGCTTCTTGCCAGAAATTCCTAGTATCATTAATAAAGTCCTTCCACTTCCGGTAGTATATGTTTTTGAATTTTTTTAACTGATGTGTCACCGACATCTTTTTTAAGCATTGTTGGATATATTAGATTGAACATCCGACTTAGTTCTCTTTGTATTTTCATCCTACCTTCTCTGCCCGCCTGATCGTTGTCTGTTAATACAACTAGATCTGTTACTCCGCTAGTAATCAGTAATGATTTTTGAGCATCCGACAAATCCTTACCAAACAAACCCACACAGTTCTCTACGCCTGCCTCATACATTCTCCATACATCTCCCTGCCCCTCAACTAAAAACAGCGCGTGTTTATCTTTTGCTACAGACATAGCATTGTCATAATTATATAGATAGTCTGTTTTTTTAAACCCCGTAGAGAAAAGATATTTAGGTTGAATAAAATTCTTTACTGCTCTAGCAATATAACCAATCTCTTTATTCTCAAAAGTTACTGGTATTATGGCTCTGTTCCACATCGTAGAAGATTTATCTATACAATCTTTTACTCCAAAATGCTCTAAGGTTTCCGGCAAAAATCCCCGTTTCTCAAAATAAAATGAGTTATTCAGTGTTTCCACATCACGGACATATTCATTATTTGATTTTTTACTCACACTTTTACCAAATATCTTTACTATTTCTTCTAGTTCTGTCTTTTCGACTTTAGGTTCTATAGTTTTATTGTAACCTTTGTTTATGTCATATAGTTGACATATAAATCTAAGAGTGTCAGAGAATGTTGGGTCTTGCCTACAACCGCCGATAAAATTAAAAATGTCTGTACCAAAGTCGTCATGACAATTATGAGTCCAGCACTTCCAAGTTTTACGGTCTAGCGATATAGATAACCCATTAGGGTTGTCGCCTCCGTGAATAGGACACGGCATAAACACGCTACCATTCTTGTTCTCGTATTCAAGACCTAATTCTTCTAGTAGCAAATCAATATTATTGACAATAGTTTCTTTAACTTTGTTCAAATCAAGTTTTTGTTTTGTCGTACTCATACCATAATAGTCCACAATTAGCGAAAGCGTAGGAAAACCAAACGAAGGCGTGAGGATAGTCACGCTGCTTCAAATTACTATACGCTGTTATGATGTAGCATACAGTCGCAATAGACAATGGAATTATACTCATCTTAAATCATTTCTTTCGAGGTGACTTGCGTATTTTAAGAACCTCTCTTCCATGAGGTCGTAATAAATTACATTACCTTCTACTCTTCTTCTAGCATATTTAGATACGGTTGTTAATCCGCTGTCATATACTTTAGTTACTTCAATTATTTCTTGATTCTTTGGAAACGGATATCTTTGTCCATGTTCAGGGCCGCCATTAAATACGCCTTCATATTTATTCATCATTATCCTCATCGAAAGGTAGTTCTGCACCTTCTATTGCATCAGTATCTCCGCATTTCAGAAACTCATCTCTAGTTCTTAATTCTGTTAGTAACGCATGTGCGCCGTCCATTCTAAGATTGATATAGTTTCCATCTTGCATACCGGGTCCATGACGAGACACAATAGGTACTAATTTTCTATTTCCAGCGCGAGGACCGTCCTCTGCTGTTTCTTCTGCTGATTTTTCTTTGAATATAGAGAATGATGTACACAACCAAATCAATCTATCAGATCCGCTTACCGCATCTGTAGATTCTTTAGTGATGCCGTCTCTATTTAACTGCACAAACGCTAGACAAGCAAAGTCATACTTGACTGCTAGATTGTGAAGGTTTGTAATTTGAAATCCAAGTGCTTGGTATTCTTGAATATTGCCAGATATACCAGCAGACGACATTAATTTTAGATAGTCATAGACAACTAGACACTCATTTGTTCTTCCGTTCTCATCTGTGCCGACCTCTTGAATTACCCAACGTTTAATGTGATTGAGTATATTCTCGAATGGCGCTCCTGCTACACTAACATACGTATATGGTATACTTTTAATTTCTTCTTTTGCGTTTTGAACCGCAATGTATTTTTCTTCATCATCTCCAAAACTACCATTTGCAATTTCATTAATTGGTACTCCGCTAAGACTAGATAGAATTCTGTTGAGGTGATCCTCTTTGCTCATTTCGGTATCGAGCATAAGGACTGGAATTCCTCTTCTTGCAACATTAACGGCAACGTTATCGCCAAATACAGACTTGCCCACTTTAGGACGAGCAGATACCAAGTCAACGCACTTGCGTCGAAGACCGCCACCAATAGCGGCATCATACCTGTCAAACCCGCTCGGTATACCGATCTGATCACACTTATTATCCATAAGGAAATCAAGGTACTCATCAATATCTTGACCAATTCTCTCTGGTTTATCTCTTGTGTCATCTTCTCTTAAAAATTCCGTTAGAGGGTTTTCTGCTATTCCGATTATTTCATCAATATCTTCATCGCCATTGATGTCTTCTATATCTCTACCAATCTTATTAGCAATCGCTCTAATCTTCCTAGCGAATTCAAACTTTTTTACCTGTGCAGCAAAATGAATTACATTCTCTTTCTTGACGGGAAAATCCATCAAACTTTTTATGTATTGTAATTCTTGTTTAGTCTGAATTGTTTCGGAAAAACCAAGTTGTTCCGCAGCAGATAGTAGCGTTGGTAAATCTACATGCGCTTCCTTAGTCAATATCTTTTCTATACATTTATAGATCAGTTGGTTGTTTTGACTTGAGAAACTTGTGTGGTCAATAATGTCGCTAATTTCAACGTATGACTCTAGACCGTAAGAGAAGAGACCAGCAAGAACCGCTGTCTCTGCGCCAGAGTCTCCAAGTAATTTACTCACTACCTTCTCCCGCAGCGATTGCAACGGTGGTATTCACCATACATCAGTGATGGATTTTCCATAAAGGTTTTACCGCAAACACTACACTCTACTTCAACCTTGGTTGTCTTACTTCTACTCCTGCTAGTTCTTTTTCTGTTGTTAGACCATTCATCTTCTCCTTCAAGTTGAAATTGTCCATCATCAACCCATTGGTTTTTTCTGGCTTTCACCGGAACTCTCCCTCTTTCTAATTCAGTTTTACTACTTGTAACACGAAAATCCTCGGTCACAGTTGACTGAGGTTTGGAGGAAACCGCTTCCTCTTTTTGTTTTGTTTCTGATAAACTATTCATAAGTTGGTCAAGCAAAACTTGCTTCTGCTCAACAGTAAGATTTTTAAGTAGATCTTTATCTATCATTTCCTTTTGCCTTTTTCAAAAAGTATGTCAGCCTTTCTACGTATATTATACTCTCTAGTCTTGATATTTTCAAGTCTTCCTTGGGCAGTTAACTTCCATTCGTTGATTTTATGTGCTAGGTCATCATTCCTAAGAATTGTTGCGACTTTAGTTTCATGCTTTGCGTATGTATCCCACACACCGCTAGATAACTGTTCAGATATAATACTTTGTAATGAGTTTTCACACCAACGAATTACATTCTCACACTGAGCGCGCTCTGTAGCAACATGATCTACATACTGCATGAGTTGATATGCATATCCAAAACATTCATCTTGCGTTAACTTATCCATGTTTTCTAAGGATAGCGTTTCTGCCATCGCAAATTCTGGATTAAATTTTGTTGGCGTTATGTTTTTACCAGAAATATATCTATCAATACCATCTAAAAATTCTTTGAGTCTTTCAGCGGCTGTCAATTTGATTTCTCCAATCTTCTACGCTATCTGAATATTTAAGAACGATTAACTCTATACCGTTTAATTCACACCAATCTTCCTTTATAAAATCTCTTTTATTAGATTGCAAGAATCCTGCCATTGTTTTGTGGAAGAATTTACAGAATTCGTAGTGCTGTCGCCCATGAACCTCTATGCCTAACATAAGAGTTGGAATAAAGAAGTCTAGGAATAATGCAGACTTCTTACTTGGACATCTTGATCCCGGCAACTTTACTTCTTCTAGAACTGTATAACCACTAAACATGTCGGCAAGAAGTTCTCTTGCTGCTATATGATACTTCGATTTAACAGTCTTGTCATTTCTTTTTACAATATATTTCTTTAAATTTATATTATACTCGCGACCATTTAGACCTACGACTTTCATAGTACACTTTTAATTTCATCATACAGGAAACTTTGAATCTCTTCATTTTCTTCAATGAATCTACTTAGGTTTGACATACCTTGAAACTTAAAGAATTTTTCTCTAGCTTCTGGTTCATCTGCGACCTCGTTCTTCTTTAGAAGTTGTAGGATTCTTTTATCCTCTGACGCAACTGCGCTTATGATTGTGTACCAAGCACCTGCCTGCTTGATGAATGTAAGTTCGTTTGCTATCTCGCATAACTCTCTCGTTTCATCAATACCAATGCCGTATTTAATATATGATACTGCGGTTGAATTTGGTTTACCACCAGCGGCAGAAGTCTTTACAACCCAGTTGGCAACCTGACCTACATCGTGACCCGCTTCATCGGTTTCTTCCCACTTACCCCTGTGCGTGATAACCATATTGGTTCCCGCTTGATATTGAAGCATATTACCCGCATCGGCCATCTTTGCTGGAGACCAGCGTGAACCACCAGTATTTGCAATATTGTGAGTAATGAAGATTAGAATTGCTCTGGTTCTAGCAACGTCATTGCTAATACGTTTAAAGAACATAGAAAGAAGTCTCGGTAGTTGCGCTCTCACGCCACCACGAACGTCTCCGTCAAGTTCATCTTGCGGAACCATATTAGATACAGAGTCAATGATTGCTACAAAGTCTGGCGTATTCTTGACGTATGTTTCAATAGCATTAAGAAATGTTTCGGCGGACACTACAGGTTGATTGTCTGTCGCTTGCACAATTTTAATTTTATCTGAATCAAGACCCTTGATACCCGTAAAGTTTTCTTTTGTTAGCCTACCTTCGGTGTTGAAGTAGAACACGTTTTTACCTGCTGCTTGCGCCTTCGCAGCGAAATACAAAGAGGTTGTAGTTTTCCCAGTTTTAGGATCACCAGTCATAACAACAACGCTACCCTCTCGTAACCCTCCACCAAGTGCCAAGTCTAGTGCTGGAGATATACCAATTGTATTAAAGGTTTGTAAGTCTTTTAATACTTTTGTTCCTTGTTCTACAATGTCTCCATACTTTGCGATGATTTGATTACTTACAATATCATCACTGAACTTAGCTGCCGCTTTCTTTTTTGCCATTTAATCCTCTCAATTTATTTAATCCAGATTTCTTACCGTAAGATTTCTTTCTGCTTTCCGGTTTATCTTTTACATCTAGTTCCTGTGTGTTATTAGATTGTTCTTCTATAATCTTTAATTGCTTTTTAATCTCAGGGACAACTCTTTGGTTTTTCAAAGAGAAAACTTTAGATAAAGCAGGCGAATTAATTGCTTTGACAACAGCTAACTCGCCATACTTTTTTATTAAAGAATTAGCAGTAAATAATTGTTGTTTAAATGTCCAGTCCCAAGGTTTCTTGTTCCAAAATTTGTATGTCAAGTTGCCTTCATTTTTATGCTCTGCTAAACGTAAACACATCATTTCTGCTAAATATGAAGCACAGGTGCAGTGATCGCCTGTGCTTTTATGTTTGTACTTACTCTTTTCAGTTCTTTTTCGTTTTGTCATAAATGATTGCTTCTGTGAAACATTCGCTAATTTCATCTTCATATTCTTTATCAATAATTAGTTCTGGCGTTAAGAACATTTGTTTAAAAACTTTTGATCCCTTAACGAGACCTACTGTGTAATAGTGCTGGTTAGCACCACTACTTAAAGATCCCTTAATTGATCTTACGATATAGATTCCACCTACACCATCGGTATTTAATTCTACTTGATGTGACTTAAATTGTAAGTACAATTCTTCAAAAAATAGTTTATTAGTTTCGCAATAGTTTTTTAAATCTCTCCAACCTGAGTGGTCGTCATAGTTTACTTCTTCTCCATTAGTTAGTTTTGCTCTAATCCATATTGCATCTTTATTTTTTTTGTAGAGTGGAATCCATTTCTTATCGTCCATTATTTAATTCCTGTCGTACAGCTAGGTCTTTTTCTTTCTGGACTGGTAAAATTACTTCTTAGATCATCAGAAATCATAGAGGCAGTTTCTGTCATAATTGTAGACCCCTTGTAACTATGAATTTGATCTGATAGACGTGTTTTATTTTGTTGTACTTTAGGGGTGCATTTATTAGCATAAGCTTTCACTACGCTTTTTGCTCTATCTAGATCTAAAGATAGTTCTTCCAGTTCTTTTTCAAGATTATTCTCAATATAGAATTTTTCAATTTTACTTAGTGGTCCTCGCTTAGTCATTTATAAATCTCCTGTTTGCTCTGGTTAAGTAAATAGAATTATTTGTTTGCAAATATATCATATAAAAATCAAATGTATCTTTAGACACTCTTTTAAGTTTTGTTTCTAGGTATCTTTCTCTGTTTGCGTTTATCCCAATGGGATCATAAATTTGATTATTGTAAGTCGCTATTAGATAGGATGTGCCGTTCTTAGATCTTAATACCTTTGCGTATGTTTTAGTTTTACTATTTGTGAAACTTTTACCGTTCTTATCGAAATTAATCTCTTCTGTTTGTTCTGTTTGTTCTTTAGCAAAATTATCAATATAGTCCATATTATCCCTCTCTTATGTATTTTACTTTTTGAGTCTCTGACATTTTATTTATTTCTTTCATAGATTTTGCGCCGTACTCATGATGCCAAGGTTTTTTTGCAGCGGGTTGAGATTCGCGTTTCATCGCTTCCATCTCATTGATCTTGTTTTTATTCAACCTTGTATTCTTGTCAGCAACACTTCCTATGGTATTGCTTCCCGCCATGAAACCGTGGAGTCCGCCAGTAACTACTCTAAACAACCCCTCCTCGTTACAAAGAGGGCAAGTCGTTAGTTCTGGGTCTGTGACCTTTTGAAACACGTCACCGACTTCTGCTCCACAGTCTCTACATTCATAATCGTAAACAGGCATTAGTTCTCCAATGCGTTGAGTATTCTTCCTAATATTCCATTACGTTGAATATCACTATATCCTAATCTACAAACACCAACACCTTCTAGTTCGCCAATCTTGTCGATTATATCTTCAAGTCCACTCTTATTGTTAAGGTCAGTTTGACGAATATCGCCGTTGATGATTACTTTACTTCCTTGCCCCATACGTGTTATAAACATTTTAATTTGTTCCCACGTACAGTTTTGCGCTTCGTCTAATATCATATATGAATTATGAAATGTTGACCCACGCATAACTTCAAGGGGCGCATACCTAATCTTCCCCTCATTATAATAGTGTCCATAGTACGCTCTACCAAGAAAAAACTTGAAATTTTCTTGCATTGGTAGGAGATAGGGCGCTATCTTTTCCAGAAGTTCTCCGGGTAGCGACCCTATCTCCTTACCGGTGCATACCAGCGGACGGGTTACAATGACCTGTTCTATGTCTCCGCGATGAAGATGCTCTGCGGCAATACCAGAAGCTATAAATGATTTACCACAACCAGATGGACCGGTGCAAAATACGACATCGTTTTCAATAATCTGACGTATATACTCCTTTTGGTTAGTTGTTTTTGCTTCTACAGCTTTAACTTTTTGTGGTGAATTCTCTACTTCTTTTCTGGTTCTTCTTTTAGACATATGTTGTACCTTATATTAGTGTTAATTACCAGAACTACCAAATCCCCCCTGTCCTCTTTGGGTATCGTCTAAATCATCCACCTCTACTAATTCAAAACCCTTTACTTTTTGAAATAATATTTGCGCAATCCTGTCGCCTCTTTTAACTTGATAGTGGTCGGTTACTCTTGAGTTATAAAGTATTACTCCCACATCACCCCTGTAGCCAGCATCAATAACGCCAGCAAACACATCCAGTCCATTCTTGTAAGCGAGGCCAGAACGCGGCCAGATAAGACCAACATATCCGGCGGGAATCGCCATAGAAATGCCGGTCTTGATTAGTTTATGATTAACAGCGGGGATTTCTACATCTTCTAGAGCATAGAGATCATAGCCCGCATCTGTTTTATTTGCCCTTGTTGGAATGATCGCTTCAGGATCTAGTTTCTTAACTCTTAATTCAGGGCCGGTATAAGGTTTCATACCCATTGGTAGAGAAGTTACTACTGGTTCGTGTCTACAGCAAGAATTTTGCCACACTGGGAACGGCGGCATTTTTTTGTTTGTACTATCTTCCATTTTATTCCTTACATATCACACTTGCCGCCAGCACAGGCGACTTGTTGAACAGGGTTTACGTTATTAGTTTCTTCGATAACATTTGTAAAATCTACATCTTGGTATTCTCTATTAAGATCCACCCACTCTTTCCAGTTGTACACATCCTTCATACAATATGTCAACTGTTTTAGGTCTCCTGCGAAGTATTTTTCAGCAAATCTTTCACATCGTTCTTTCCACTCTTTCTTTCCGTTGCCTTTAATCTTTTCGCCAAACCCAAGTAGACTATCACATGCCGCCCAGAGGTTGTCCTCCCACAGAGTAAGTGCGACTTCGATAAGTCCGCTCACAAAGATAGAGGCATCGCCGTAGTGTGCGACCTGTTCGCTTGGCAGATAAACCGTAGTGAATGGTGCTTGTGGAAAATCTTTATCGCCAGAGATAGGAAGCAATGAAATACCACAAAAGTATTTTCTATTCTTATAAATATATTTCTCTACTTCGTCCCATTCATCTGGTTTAACATTAATTGTATTACTTACATTATGATTTAACCAAGGTTGAGTGCATAATTCTGGATTTGTACCATTGAGAACCCAACTTTGCTGTGTAGATTTTACATAGTCCAACAACTGTAGTGCGCTCACTTGGTTTTTAGTTTTGCCGCCGTCTTTAACTTCTACACAGAACGATACAACGTCATCACTATCATTATTACTCCAAACACTTTCTTCACACGCTCTTGGATTTTGTGTTCTAAAGTAATTATAAATGGGTTCCATTTTGTTTGCTTGGACTCGGCGGATATATCGTTTCGCATGGTGCGGGTGAATACCACTGGATGTTCCAAGAATACAACTTGATGTTCCTTCTGGTTTAATACATGTGGTTCTTGCTGCTTGGCGAATACCCAGCAGTTCTGCTATCCTAGCGTTTGTTTTCTTTACAATGTTAGCGCCGCGCTTCTGTGATGATGGATCAAGACAAACTTCTGCGTTCTCCATCATACCCGTCATACTAACACCTAGTAGAGCTTCTCTTGAGATGATTCGCTCCGACGCTCCACCGAGATATTCAAACTCCGAGAAACCCGCCTGTAATGTACCAATAATTGTAGCGGCACGACAAGCATCAAAGAAATCTTGTTCTGTTTTTACTTTTGAGCAGTTAATAGTTGATAGGTTACATGCCTGCCATCCAGACTCGCCGGTTTCTTCACACACAGGCCACATGCCAATTTCAACACACGGATTTACCAGAAGTTCTGTGCTATCCGCCCAAACAAATCCCGGTTCACCAAACTCTTTAACAGAGTTCATGAGTTCTGCGAATTGTTCTTTTGTTGTTTCATCTCGTACAAGTAGTGCAGAATTGTTTGATCTTCCTCGCTGGGGATTGTCAATGAACCAAGTTCCTGTTTTAGCCCTTGCCATCTCACTATCGTCAGGACTAAATACGCAAATGGTAGCAGAGCGGCGAACGCCACCAGATATAACAGCATCAGCGGTGTGCATAACAATGTCGTAAGCTTGGATGGGTTTAAGTTTTTTCTGTCCATCTTTAACTGCCTTATCTAGAATTTTTCTAATGTTTGTTAGAGCATTACGTAGAGGTTCCGGGCCGGGAGCTTTGCCGCCACTGGACTTTAGATAAGATCCAGCAGGTCGAATCTGACTGTAATCAAAATTAACAGACTTGCCAGAGTATTCACTGAATAGTTCATCTTGTAGATATTGATCGAAATAACTCGACACCAAAATACCTACAGCGTCACTCCATCCTTCAATGGTATCTGGAATCACAAACTTCTTGCTTCCTTCTTTTTTTGGCAGGAGGTCTGGTAGTTTTTCAATATGATGTTTCTGTACGGAAAATCCAGTACCACACCCGCAGAGAAGTAGATACATACACTCTTGGAAAAATCTTACACGGTCGCAGTATGACACAATACAATTATACATACGAGCATTGTGCTTAAAGATTGGCGATCCACCAAACTGTAGGGCGCGCTGTGATCCAAGGACGCGCTTCTTGCGCATTTGTTCATACGCCCACTCGATCTCGGTTCTGATTTCCTCTACCATCTCCATTTCTTCTGGGGTTTGACAGTCTTGATCTATCACATATTTATCAAGCATCATTTGCTTGACTCTATCTACTGCCTCGTTCCAAGTTTCTCGTCTTTTCTTTTCAGGAATCCAACGCGCATACTTACTAACAAATGTATAATCCATTAAAGATTTCAAAGACATTAATATCCCTCATGATTGTAAAAATAAAATTGTATTGATATACCGCTAGAAATGCGGATTAAGATTTAAGATTGACGATCCAGTTATTGATAATCCATTCTACTATCATTTTTAGTATTACGCCAGCGATAATAGACAATAAAAAACTAAGACCAACAACATCGTCATTGATATGCTCCATAACATATTCTTTACAGGACTCTTTTGCGTAAGTTGGTGACATTTCTTCTATACTGTCTGTGCCACTTATTATAGCCCATTCTTCACAAAGTTGCAAGCATTTTTCGGCAACTTTTCTATGATTCTCTTTTTTAAATTTCTTTGGAATTTTATCCATAACGCGCTGAGAGGCAGCGCTAATTATCATGCCTTCATCTTCCATAACCCAGTCATATCTGAATGGAATATCTGGGAATGAAGATAATTCTAACACTCCACCGGTTGTGCCGAGCCTCATTCCATCCACCTTGGTTTTAAGAGGAATGATCTTACGGACTTTTGCTTCTGGTCTTTCTTCGGGGAACTTAATCATAAAGTTATCCCCATCTCTAAATACCCTAATGGTAATATTATTTTCAATCTTGACGGAAAAAGCACCATGCTCATAACCGTCTTTTGAAAATAGTTTAGATAATATCTCAAACGGTGTTTCTTGACTTGGCATTATAAACTCCTAATTTCCAAATATTCTTAACCTAGATTTTGTTTCAATCTTTGGTTGTATTTTTATATCTTCTACTATAACGGGTTCTGTTGCCCATTCTATTTCTTCAACTTCTGGTTCTTCTGGAATTAGCAGTTCCAGCTCTTCTTCTACATCCTCTTCCCATTCTTCCACGCTTTGCAACGGTTTACAGTTACACTCATCTCCGCTTCCAATACAAGGACATGGAGTTTTGTGACCATCACCGTGAGTAATAGTACCAGTACCTTTACAATCGCAGACATTGCCATCTCCATCTGGTTTGGGGGGTTGATAACCATTGACTATAAATGCCACATAACCTTCGTTAGCGGCGACATCAAACTCAAATGTATCTTTACTTACGGGAATGTCAACAGGCGGAATAAAAGTTAATACAAATGCCAATAAAGATATTACAGTAATTGCTTTTAATTCTATTTTCTTTTTAGTCATTAGATAATCCTTGTGTTAAGGGTTCTAGGTTTAAAACCTTCGTAACCACTGAACGCCCAAGAGTCACCCTTTTTCAATATTCTTTTTTCAATTTCGTCAGCGTCAACCCAGAACGAACCGTCTGGTTGGTTGTGTCGTTTTGGCCCACCGTTCCATCGCCCCCATGAATTTTGAACTAGAACGCCGGGTCTTTTGTATTCATCGTCAACTGCGAGTATTGACATCTGGTGCGCCCAGTTGCCCTTTGGTTTGGCAAAACCTTCTTTGTCTCTACGAGAATCAAAACCTTGATTACTAGCAATAGTAACAGCGTATCCATTAGCGATCAAGTCTCTAACCTGTTCGTAAGAATCTACTCTTGATACCGTTAAGATTGGATGTTCTTTGGCGACAGGTATAAGAGTATTGGGTACGCCTTTACCTTTCTTTCCCCAGTCTCTTGCCTTTTTACCATCGTATGTTGTGAGGTCTACATTTCCATATTTACCCCTTGGCAAAGCGCCGTATTCGTTTACATATTTTGCTGCCCAAGCACCAATGGAACCATCACCAGAAAGTCTACCATTTCCAATTTGGACACGACTGCCAGCATAAATATCTTCTGTAGCAGTTTCGGCAACCCATTCTTCAAAGTCGCCATTGATAACAATGTCTACTGCCTTTACAGCATCTACGGCATAAGCAGCGCCTTGTGAAACGCAATCGCCAACTGTCTGCTTTCTTGCTGGAAAACTACCGCCAGATGCTTTTCTTATATATTCATACAATAATACTTTTTTACCTTTACCAGAACCCTTTGTCGATCCCCATACATCAGAAAAGACAGGAAACGGTAGTGCGGTCATGACTTCTTCTACTTTTGCGGGATCATCAATCCAACCGCCTAGATCACTACTCATATTTAGTCGCCTCTGCTAAGTCTCTAAAAATACTAGCAAATTGATCTTTTTCTGATTTGGATGATAGTTTCTTTGGTTCTTGATACCCAACTGACACCAAGTAATCTGAAACCGCATCCGTTAGCGCAGGGTATTTTTCTCTATTCCAACCATAACTTGACTGGACTTTACCAAGAATTGGATCAAACTGACCTGTGCTATCTAACTCTTCACAATTAGATAGATATTCAGCAGCGCCAGAAAATAGTTTATGAATAGTAAGTTTATCTTCTTGACTGCTAATAGAACTAAAGGTTTGCTCAACCTTAATTAGTTCTGGTGTGTTTCCAACCGGAAGAAATTCTTCCGTTGGTTTTCTGTGGATGTTGATAGTACATCCTGTAAGAAAAATACATAAGGATAGTATAAGTTTATTCACTTTTCTTCTCCGTTTTACAACAACCATTAAATAGTAGAGTATTTAGTTGGATGACAATATCTAACATTTCTTTAGATTCGATTTCTTCTGCTCTGTGTTTAAGATAGTGCAGGCATTTAAAGTCTGTTACAGACTTATCATCAATAGATAGATCGTTCATATCTTCTTTTTCTTTTTTAGGCAATTTAATTTTAGGCAATTTCAGGTTTTTCAACCAAGAAAATATATTTTCAGCAAAGATTAGTACAGATCCGACACCGGCAACACCAATTTGTAGCATTAACCTTTGGTCAAATCCGTAGAAGTTCCCGTATGCTAGTCCACCGATACAGTAGACTAGCATTAATAGTCCTACAATTACATCCATTTCGTCACCTATTCTCCGTCTGGAGCCGGTTCTGGAACTTTATTTGTATTGTCTTTTGTCCACTTGATAATTGTATCAAGAATGACAGTGACCATAGGAACGAATAGCGGTGTGTATACACCGAGATCAAGACTGCCGATACTATTAACGACAGTTGTTAGAAATGCCGCTATAGCGACAAGTAGCGCGTTCTTAAATAGAACCGCAATATCACCCACATCCAAAGCAAAACTCTTAGAACCCATCTTATTCTCCTTTAATATAAATTAAAAACCCGTAGTTCTTATCGCCATCCCTATAAGGGAAACCCAAAAATGTAATCTTTTTACCTTCCAT
>Ga0255765_1003454_pt1 | contig 16856 bp, 10 predicted proteins | sample 041ome_8_FD_179965 | JGI IMG/M metagenome (GOLD analysis project Ga0255765, IMG submission 179965) | Coastal salt marsh microbial communities from the Groves Creek Marsh, Skidaway Island, Georgia - 041407BS metaG (version 2) | ecosystem: Environmental > Aquatic > Marine > Intertidal zone > Salt...
TGCGCAAATGTGGATGGAGGAGCACGTGGACGAAGGACACGACCGTGTCAACATCATTCGCTCAAAAGAACTCGCCGCCACCGGAGCAGATACCGTGGCCGTGGGCTGTCCGTTCTGTTCCACCATGGTCACCGACGGTCTGAGCGCCATCGGCTCGGAGATGGAAGTCAAGGACGTGGCTGAATTGGTCTGGGAACAAATCAAGGCCAACGACGCCAAGATCCAAGCGGCCAAAACCTCGGCCGAAACGACGCCCGAAACCGCCGAGGCATGAGGGGAAAGCGTGCTCTCGTCTTCCGACCAGCAGGCTTTGCTGGCCTGGTACGACCTGCAGAAACGAGCGTTGCCTTGGCGAGAAAGCGACGACCCGTGGGCCATTTTGCTCAGCGAGGTGGTGCTGCAGCAAACGCAGGTCAGCCGCGGAGAGATGCTCTGGCAGCGCATGATGGACCGCTTTCCAACCGTTGCAGCGATGGCCGCCGCCCCGGTTGATGACGTTCTCAAGGCGTGGGAAGGCGCCGGCTACTATAGCCGAGCCAGGCGACTCCATGCGTTGGCTCAAACGGTGATGGCACCCTCCAGTGAGGGGGGCCATGATGGCATCGTGCCGGAAACGTACGATGCCTTGCTTGCTTTACCGGGGATTGGACCGTACACGGCAGCCGCCGTGGCGAGCATTGCATTCGAGCAACCCGTGGCCTGCGTGGACGGCAACATCCGACGGGTGATGGCACGGCTAACGGCTCAACGCGACCCTTCAACCAAAGAGGTGCAGGCGTGGGCGGACGCCAGCATTCAGCGAGAACGTCCAGGGGATTGGAACCAAGCCCTCATGGAACTGGGTGCTACCGTATGCACCGCCAAGAAGGTGGGCTGTGAGCGATGTTCGCTTCGACATGTTTGCGCCGGTCACGGCACGCCGGAAGCCTATCCTACGCCCCGAGCTTCGAAGGTGAAAGCCGTGGTGTGGACCGCCATTGTGGAGGTAGCGTGCGACGGCTTACCTCTCTTGCATCAGCGTCCAAAAGGTGGGCTGTTTGGAGGACTTTGGGGCCCGACCTATCTTGATGGCGAGCATCCACTCGTTGACGGACAATTGCAGAAGGGTGTCGTCCACCACTCGCTGAGTCACCGCGCCATCACGGTCCACGTTCGCTCGCAGGAAAGCACCAAATCGATGGGAACCAACCCCGAGGCGGTCGCTCTTTCGGTTTTGGATCACAAAATTCTCCGAGCCGTCTTCGGCGATAACTTCTTTGCCGATTCGTAAGCCTGAGGAGTATCTACGTGGGTAGGGACGTATAGGGCAGACTGCGAACCCATAAATACAGATGACTCATTCAGAAGGGAAACTAACAAAAACTCTTGTGAACATTTGGATCCTAAATACAAATATCTCGTGCAGAGTGTTGATTCAAGAGAGTCTTAACATTGAAATCGTCAATGCTGCTAGGAAATTCATGCCCGATGCAAACGTAGAGTTCATCGTGCTTGATGGTTGGGATGAAAACTCTAAATCATCCAAGGGAATTCAATTGGATTTGATGCCTGTTCGTAGCGCAACTAACCTTGATTACAAAATCCATCTTCCACTGAAATTACGTTATCAAAAACATAAGTCTGATTCATTCCTAAGGATATCTGCCAAAGCCAAAGGGGACAAAGGACTCGCAACATACCGCTCATTTCGGGGCCAATTCATCTCTTGTGTAAATGATGAGAAAACGAACCAAGATATCCATCGTATTGAACACTTGGTGCATCGTGGATCCAGGGTAAAAAAAACCTATGTGGAAAGATGCACTTGGGAAGAAGGCTTGACTCCGAGTATACAGTTCATCACGCAAGAAAAAAATGGCGAAATTGATTTGGATTTCATTGGTATTCTTGGAGCAGATGACGTCGAATACAACGACATCGATACAAGGATTGGAATCGAAATTTCAGTTGATGAATGTGTTCTCACATCCAACCGTCGCAAAAACTTAGGTTCATTTCAAATTGAATTTTCTAAGAGTGAAAAAGATAGTGATTATTGTTATGAAGATGACGAGTTTATTCTACGTCATTACCATGACTTAACCCACAAAACAACAGGTGTGGGGCACAGCATTCATCCCAAACAATTGCTTACCGTAGAGGCACTGGGGGCAATTCTCAAGGGAGGTTTTATTGATCAATGTGGTGGCCAAATTGATCTTGGTTACATTGGATTGGATACGGGGGAAAACATCCTTAGTGTGTTAAGGTTCATTCATCGTGCAAATTTGATTCCAAAAATTTCAAGTTTGAACATCATCATTACTCCTGAATGGGATGATGAAAACAGGAAAAAGTTGGAACAAAGAATTTTGGAATCTGGCCTTACACCAACTTGGTACGAAGCCGACGAAAAAGACACGTTGGATAATTGCCGAGTTGATTTAATGATCAGCACATATGTTGCTGTCTGGGCTGCGAATATGGGGAAAATAGAAACCGCAGAACATCAGAAATTTTTCGAGAATGCCTACACGTGTTGCAAAGAGGATTCTATCCTTATATCAGTGGACCCCCATAATCCAAAAAAAATTGCTCGTTCTCATCGAAATACGGGTACAATTGATGTTACAGGATATTACCGAGTTGCGGGATTTTCCCAGATAAAGGAAAACTTGGTTCAAGGAACGAACGCAACATGTAAAGCTACATTCTGGAAAAGAGGTGATCGAAAGTACCGTTCTGGATTGATGGAGGAAACAAACAAGTTCGTCGATTACATTACCACCAACGCAAAAATGATTCGCTGCGCAGGCATACCTACGGACGCCACCAAACTTGCCCTCGCTGATGTTCTCGAGCAGCACAATTCATGGCACGAAGATGACCCTAATTTTTTGCTTGATGTCATCGGCTCTATCGAGCCCAAGGTAAACGGAGTCCGAGAATTTATTCTCATGTCCAAAAATGAAAAAATCGACCCTTCGAGACCAGAGAAGATTCTTTTGGGCGGTATTCGTGAACGCGTAATTACGGAAAGCTGGAACGATGCCCATTCTTTGGTAAAGTCAATTCTTTCGCTGGACTTACCAGAAATTCCTCTCCTTCTGTTTTCAAGAAAACCCGTGGTGATTAACGGAAAACCTGGGGACGGCAAATCTGTCCGGTTAACACAAATTGCTGCATTCATAACTCAACATGAATCCATCAATTCCTTGCCCCTCTACGTCAAAGCCAAACATCTTGCGGCCATGGTTACGTTTGACGCAGACTTTATTCCATCTGACATTGCTGAGGAGTTAGCATCCGCTTTTCTTGCAAGCCATCCGAATGCGAAGAATTACAACCTAAACCTCAATGATGTATCCGAACATCTCCTTGAATTGCTCAACAATGCGAAAGACTCTGATGAAAATTGTAAACTTGTGTTGATTGTGGATGCATTTGACGAAATAAACCAAAGGGCATCAGCAGGATTTTTACTTGATTGGCTTGAACAATTCTCTGACACATATTGCAATGGATACTCGAACGTCCTTATTTCTACACGTCCCTCACATCTTGAGATGATCTCTGAACATTATGAAGACTATTCTCGTTTTGATATTCATTTTGCGGATGAGATTCTTCAAGAAGAGTTCCCGAAAAAACTCGTTGAAGCATGGAACGTCACGGAGAGCGTTGCCGAGAATACGATTCAGCAGGTAAAGGATGATTCCATTTTCCCTCATGTTAACAATCCATTGTTAATGGGTTGGGTGTGCAAATTCATCAAAGAAAGGAAGACAGATTTCTTCCAGAATGGAAACATCCACAAAATTCACTCACACATATTGGATATTGCATTTTCTGACGGTAGGAGGGAACATCTCAATTCACTTTCTCAAAAAGGCATTGAATCTGCGAAGCGATTAAGAGATTTTATTGCGTTGATGGACATCTTTGGCCTGTCAGAAATTGGGCCACTTATCGATTTTAGTTCGTATGAAGACCGCCTTCAATTCCTTCAAATTCGAGACACAGAACTTTTCTCTGAATTGGGCTCCATCAGTGACGAGGAAGCACACAGAATATTCTTTGAGGATCTCGGTCTTCTCTATGTATCTGGATCAGGAAACCTTGAATGGACACATGAGCACCTAAGGGAAAAATCTGCAAGTTTGAATTTTACATCTGGAGATCGAGATTCAATGATTGAATGGGTATTACGAAGATTCAACCTTGAACATACACCTCGTGACATCATCAGCATGATTGAAACCCAAATCATTCCACATCGCCCGTTTTTCAGAGACGCATGTAGAGCCAATGCCATCACTGATGGCAAAAGCATTCGAAAAGATACCAGTCAATCAATATCACCACCTCAAAATCCGACAGAAGCCGAAGAAAAACTCACAAGACTGTATTACCTCGTTACTTCATCCTTGTCGGAAAGCGTGCATCCTACAGAGTTTACCGATCTCTTATCCGACGAAATAGGCACCTTCCGGGGAATGATGGCCAATGTCACTGATATTCAAGTAAATCCCACAAACAAAAAACACTTTATTGAGATCATCAATTACTTCATGAACAAATCCATATCTTGGCTTGTTCCGGCATTTGAGAGGGACTTCAGTGGTGAAAGAGCAGATACATATTTGGAACTCATTACGGGGGGAATCATTCCGAAATTGTCACAAAAGCTTCTGACTGTTGACGAACGAAAGAAACTCTTCTTACCGTATTCTATTGGCATGATGAAGTCATACGAAGAGCCCGGATATGAGTTGGACGAGGAATATCTCAAACTCTTGATTTATTTTCATTTCGTAGCCTCATGCGACAAGGCTAACTTCGCCAATTTTCATATTTTGCTTGCAAAAAATTTCCTACCAACCCATGAAACGCTAGACGCAAACGGTCTCCTCGTTAGGCGGAGGATGGAAGATATACCTTTTCGTCATCCCAAATCAGGGAGATTTAGTGACTTATTTCAAAAATTCATTCAGCCAATGAACCATATTCCTTTGAATCATCGGCCCGACATCAATCTCAGGGGCGATATACGTAGGGTTATCTTCACGAAAGTCCGTGACAATTCGGTTGACATCGTACAGGATGTCATTGGAATCAACCGGATTCTTCGAGACTTCAGTAAACGGTACAAAGATTTCGAACAACTTGAGAAGTTGAACATCGAGATAACGGTCCCCATTCGCCTGCCTCCAAACGGGAAGAAGGGTGATTGCAAAGTGGTGGTTGAGGAAGTCAAGAAATCACTTAACGAACTCGGGGGCGGTACGACGACATACAATGGTGCAGGATCTTGGTTAGACGATGAAAACAAAGTCGTTTCTGACGACTGCGTTGTTGTGTATACGGCGATGCCCATCAACAAATGGTTTGAGTGTATTCCGATTCTAAAGCGCTTGATTCGGGATGAAATCCAAACCAAACTGTTCCAAAAATGCGTCTTCATTCGCATTGACAACCAAACATTTGGCGAACCCCTGAACCTGTTGGGAGACCAAATTGAAGCGTTCCCAAGCATCGAAGAATTCGGGAACATTGATTCTGCTTGCATGACGATGATGAGCGAACATAAAGAACACCCGATTCAGTCCGTCATGATTCAGAAAATCAATGGTGATGGGAACACACAAATCGGTGGTGGAAACAACGCCATCGCCATTGGGGAAGGTGTGGTTGCAGCCAAGGGCAACGTGACCATCATCAACAACGTAATGGATCCAATTATTCAGGCTCTTTATGAGGAAAAAATTGCCAATCTTGAGCAAAAACTCACCAAATTAGATCAGGAAACCGATGAAGAACGACAACATGCAATCGCTCTTGAAGCCAGTGCATTAGCCGAAGAGATGCGAAAGAACCAGAACATTGAGTTTGATGCCTGGGTACTGGTGGAACTCGGAAATACTGCAGAACTTGCTGGGCAACTTGAACGTGCTGAAGGATATTACAAACAAGCCAAGAGGAAATTCCTAACAGATGATGACCGAAAAGGCGAGGCGGCTTCACTGGGCAACCTCGGAAACATCGCATATACACGAGGCGACCTTGCTGAGGCGGAACGGTTGCAGCGAGAGAGTCTGGCGGTCGAGAGAGAGATTGGCAACCGACAAGGCGAGGCGGCTTCCCTGAACAACCTCGGACTCATCGCAGAAACACGAGGTGACCTTGCTGAGGCGGAACGGTTGCAGCGAGAGAGTCTGGCCATCAGAAGAGAGATTGGCGACCGACAAGGCGAGGCGGCTTCACTGGGCAACCTCGGAAACATCGCATATACACGAGGCGACCTTGCTGAGGCGGAACGGTTGCAGCGAGAGAGTCTGGCCATCAAGAGAGAGATTGGCGACCGACAAGGCGAGGCGAATTCACTGAACAACCTCGGACTCATCGCAGAAACACGAGGTGACCTTGCTGAGGCTGAACGGTTGCAGCGAGAGAGTCTGAAGATTCGGAGAGAGATTGGCGACCGACAAGGCGAGGCGGCTTCACTGGGCAGCCTCGGAAACATCGCAAATACACGAGGTGACCTTGCTGAGGCGGAACGGTTGTATCGAGAGAGTCTGGCCATCAAGAGAGAGATTGGCGACCGACAAGGTGAGGCGGCTTCACTGAACAATCTTGGAGAAATCCAATCGATGAGGGGATATATGGACCAAGCCGACCAATTGTTCACAGAATGTATGGAATTGTCCGGAGAAATCGGCTACAGAACTGGGATGATGGCATCCCTTGCCAACAAAGGCAATCTATTGATTATAAGAAAGCAGGAAGAGAAGTCTGTGGAATTATTAAACCAAGCGTTGCTCATCTCAAGAGAAATAGGCGACCGAAGGCAAGAAGCGCAGATTCTTTCTCATCTTGGACGCGCAGCCTTCAGCACTCGTAATATCCGTTTGGCGAGGGTACATTTCAACAAGAGTTTGGACATCCAACGCGAGATGAACGACACAATAGGAGTAGGAAGAACACTCAGGTATCTAGGAAATGTCGCTGTGCAAATGGGCAATCTCCGTGAAGCCACATCTTTGGTACGTGAGAGTATCTCAATTTCGAAAAAATTCGGTATTCGTGAGGAAGAGGGAGCATCATATGTCTCTCTTGGAGAGATCTACGCAGTGCAAGGAAAGATATCAGAGGCCATGGCGAGCTACACCACTGCAAGAGACATTCTAAGCGAACTTGAAAACCAATTGGCCGTTGCCGAAGTGATGGTTAGTCTAGGAGTAAACCATGCATATCTTTGGGAGTTGGATGAAGCAGAACGAATGTTCAATGCGAGTCTTTCAATCTACAATACCATTGGAAACAAGAATAGCGAACAAAACATCCGTGATTACCTCGAAAAGTTGCTGATACAAAAGAAATCTCGAGAAGAGATGGAATCGGAAGATATAGGTCTCGGCTCGCAGATTGGCTTGAGGATTGACGGAGAGAGTGTTTTTGGCACAATCGTTGAGTTGGATGATGAAAAATCTACTGTCATCATCAAGAAAGATGGCTCCCGCGACCTGATTTCTGGTCTTAAGGAAGACATGTTCAAGGCTTGATTGAATGACTCCAACCTGAACTTTCTCTTGTCAAAGCTAAACTGACAACCGTGATTCAAAGGTAGGTTGTGGATAAGGGGTCACCGTGAACACACGGACGGTTACATGGGTACGGATGTGTTCGGCTCTGTGAACAACACTTTCCTTGTCACCGATCAGGTTTCTTCGGCGGCAAGGGTTTGGTTCCACCCGCTGGTCGGATCAAAGGTCGCCGCTGAGGCCGTTTCCCACATGGTTTGAATGGTGGTGAGGTTGGTCTCTTTGCCGATTTCAACGTGGAACACGTAACCCTGTGCGTTCACAAGCACGGCGTGGGGGATGGACTTGACCTCAACGCTCTTTGCAAGTTCCGGGTGGAGGATGAACGGGCGGTTCACCGTTCGGTTCAACCCCGTTTCAGTTTGGTTGTGCCAGGTGCTCATGTTGGCGTATTCCTCTCTGGCCTCCATCGAGAAAATAACGATGCGTCCTTCGGGGATCACGCTGTCGTACGCATCAAGGGTTGACTCGCAGTGAGCACACCACGGGGCAGAAAAGTACGCCATGTAGGTGGTGTTGTCGAAGGCCGATGCGTTGAGCGTTTGGTTGGTGTGGTCAACCCCCGACCATTCGGGGAAGAGGGTGGCGGTTGGTGCGGTCTCCACCACCACATCGTCGTTTGGGGAGGCATCGCCCTGCTCATCGCTCACGCATCCAGCAAGCAGGACGGAAAGGGCGACGAGCAGTGTTGTGGCGGCCTTCATGAGAAGGACTTAGGGCTCATGCTTCAAGAGCGTTGGCCTGTTGATATGTACCGTTCTCTGAGTTCAAAGCCAAAGGAGGCGAGGCACATGAACAAGCCCGTTACGAGGGCATATTCCGCTGGTGCAGCGAATCGAATGCCCGACTGCGCTTGATTCAAGAAAGCCTCGGTGGTCAAACCTGTGGGGTCAACGTTGTTCACTGCAAGTTGAAAACTCGTCACCATCACCGCAAAACTCACCAGCGCTAAAGCTGCTCCGAAACGGCGCAATCGGCCGCCCCTCGCTGTTGCGCGGGCTCCCAAAGCGATGTGAGACAAAAAGGCCCAAAGGATTCCTCCACCAAAGGCCGACATCGAGGTGAAAATGTGCGGGTTGATGAAGTCGTACATGTCGAAATGAGCGACCATCACCGTGTTGGCGGAGGCGTAAAGTCCGATGAGGGTGGCCACGGTCCACAATCCCTCACGCTCAACCTCCAGGTCGTGATACAGGTGGTAGGCGTACGCCATCTGAACGAGGCCAGCAAGCGTAAGGCCCACCGTGAAAACGAGGTCAGCAGCACCGAATTGGTCGGTCTCGGAAATGAAGAAGGGGATTGCTCTCGGGTCGTTCAAGGCGTGGAGAAGCGTTGCGAGGAGGACCGTCACTGTGGCAACGCCCCAACTTCCAAGCGAGAGCAGCAAGCTCTGTTGAGGGTTCAAAGGAAGGCGTCGACCGTATCTTGGATGCATGTGTCCAAATCCTCCCAGTCCATACCGAGCACACGCTCCGCTTTGGAACTTGAGTAATTCGTGTCGCCGCCCATCATGTTCCGTGCAACGGCGCGGGTCAAGTAGCGTTGCCGACCGAACTTCCCCCCCAACCAGTCCTGCAAGACGGCCAAGGGGACAAGGGCGTTGGGGAGACCGTATTTTGGCGCCTTGCTCTTCGGGTTCAGCACACGTATTCGCTTGCATATGCCCGCCAGCGTTAGATTGGTGTGGGGTGCGAGCACAAAACGCCCTTCCGCTTCATCCACCTCAAAGGCACGGCGATGGGCCTTTGCTACGTCGCGGACGTGGACGGCCGCCATTGGAAATTTCGGGACAACCGGGTATTTTCCTGCGAGCGCATCGGCGAAGAAGTTCACGCTCGGTGTCGGGCGAATGAAGCCGCCGCCAAGCACCGCCGTGGGGTTGATGACCCGCAGGTCCAACCGGAGTTCTTCGGCCAACGACCACGCCAAGCGTTCCGATTGGGTTTTCGCAGTCGTGTAGGGCAGGCTTGTGTCGTTGTTCCATACCGATTCATCCTTCATGTCTCCCTTGGGCTGGGTCCCGACGGCCGCCGTACTGGAGGTGTACACCACGCGCTTGATGCCTGCGTTGGCCGCAGCATAAAGCAGGTGGGACGTCCCTTTGGACGCTGTGTCGAGGATGAGGTTGGCATCGCCTTGGGTTGAGTAGACGGTGGCGGTGTGAAACAAGCCGTCGCATCCGGCGAGGAGTTCGCTCCAGCCGTCTGCATCCAACACATCGCCCTGCACGAGTTCAAGGCGCCCCTCACAGGCGAGGTCAGTTGCATGGGCGAGGACGTGGTCAATTTTGGTGGGGTCGTTGAGGTCCCTGACCGAGCCTTTTACGGCGTACCCGTTTTGGAGCAGGTCACGGACGATGTGGTTTCCGATATGACCGTTGACACCGGTCACAAAAATGCGGGTTGGCGTCTTTTGGTCCATTTGCTTCTGCGAAGTCCGGGTCTCGTATGAACCTTCAAGTGCAGCACCCACGCAGGCATATACGAAGCCCATGCCCATTCGTGTTCACGACACTCGCCGGCGCGAAAAAGTGGATTTCACCACGCTCGAGCCGGGGAAAGTCTCGATGTATGTTTGCGGGGTCACGGTTTACGACCGCTGTCATCTCGGTCACGCACGATGCTACTTGGCGTTTGACTTGATTCACCGGTGGTTGGAATCAAGCGGTTACGACGTCCACTACGTCCAAAACTTCACCGATATCGACGACAAAATCATCCACCGGGCCAACGAATTGGACGGTGATTGGAAGGCGCTGGTTGATCGGAACATCGAGGCGTACTACGAGGACATGGATGCCCTCAACATCTTGCGTGCCGATGTTTACCCGCGTTGCACCGAGTATGTGGACGACATGGTGCGCATCACGCAAGATCTCATCGACAAAGGGCATGCCTATGAAGCGGACGACGGCGTTTACTTCCATGTGGAGTCGGCCCCCGAAAAATACGGTCAACTCACCGGCCAGTCCATCGACGCCGTGCGTTCGGGTGCAGGCGGGCGCGTGGACGACACGGGCTCGGGAAAGCGAGATCACAAGGACTTCGCCTTGTGGAAAGCGGCCAAACCCGGTGAGCCCACATGGGATTCACCTTGGGGCCCGGGACGTCCCGGCTGGCACATCGAATGCACCGCCATGTCGCTGGACCACTTCGAGAAGGAGTTTGACATCCACGGCGGCGGGCACGACCTTCGGTTCCCGCACCACGAAGCCGAAATCTTCCAAGGCGAGTGCCACACCGGTCACGCTCCAGTGGTGCACCACTGGTTGCACAACGGTTTTGTCAACATCGACGGCGAGAAAATGAGCAAATCGCTCGGTAATTTTTGGACCATTCGCGATATTTTGACCAAGGTGGACGCGATGGTCCTCCGCTTCGCCCTCATCAACGCTCACTACCGTTCACCCATCGACATGAACGAAACCTTGCTCAACGATGCAGAGCGGAACTACAACCGCTTGTTGGGGTGCTATGTTGATGCCCTCAAATCACGCACCGATTCATCTCCGGTGGCTCTCCCGCATGCGGACTTGGCTTCACCGCTTCCGTTGGGCAAATCTTTGGGTTTGCTGGAAAAAATGGGTGAAGGATTTGCGAGAGCCATGGACGACGACTTCAATTCTCGCGAGGCCGTTGCGAAGGTGCTCGGGATGGTACGAGAGGTCACCAAGGTGCTCAGTGGGGAGTTGGAAGCGGCGGACCGGAATGCATTTGCTCACTACGCCGTTGAACTTCTTGAAGAAACAGCAGGTCGCGTCCTTGGCGTGCTGCCGCCCCAAGAAGTGGCGCTCGCCGAACCAGAAGACAATCCGAGGAAAGCCAAAATCGCCGATCAGGTCGAAGCCTTGCTGGTCGAGCGAGCAGAAGCACGTTCCGCCAAACAATGGGATGTTGCCGACCGAATCCGAGACGAATTGGAAGCTCTTGGCGTCGTGGTCACCGATACGGCCACCGGTCCAGAATGGGATTTGGCCTGATCACTCCTCTTCCCGAGGCGGCGACATCGGTGGCGGTGCCGGAACAAAGGGTGCGTTGCCGAACACCCCGTCGTTTGCTTCTTCCGTCAGTGGTTCTTCGTCCCACATCTTCTCGATCCGCACTTCGGCGGCGAGGGCGTCTTCGCTTCCTCTGGACACGAGGAAGAGGGCGACGAGCATGACGGCGACGATGGCTCCAAGCAGGAGCAGTGCGTTGCGTTCAACGTCCTCCTCATCGCCCTGAGCGTTGTCGCTTGGTGTGTTGGTGGTTCCCGATGAGGTATCGGAACCCTCGTCAATGGGCTCCGTTTCTTGGTTGGATTGGTTCGTCTCGCTGGTGTTGCCTTCCTCCTCGTCGTCATCGGTGCACGGTGGAGACGTGCCGTCCGAACACGGGTTGACGGTGGTCGCTTCAACGTCCTCAAACGACACGACCTCGGGGAGCGTTTCGGCCCGGTCGTAATAGCGGTCGTACAACAGGGCCATGTTGATTTGAGCGTTGGCGGTTCCCGAGCCGTTGAGGACCGAGAAGTAGCGTGCATCACCGTACGTGTACCACGGGTCGAGCCCCACTTCGGTCATGCCGGAGGTCACGGAAGCGAAATCCGATGCATCACCGAAGGCTGCTGTCATTTCCTCCACGTTAAAGCGCATCGCCACGGTCAGGTTTTCGGTGATGCTCGCCCAAGTTTGAGCCCCGTCAGGTGCTGCGAGGAAGGTCACGTCAAGCACTTTTCCATAGCGACCCGCCGGTTCATGGTCGTCACCTTTCAAGGCCGTCATCAGGTCTTCATCGCCGTAGAGAGCCAAGCCGCCGACGATGGAGAGGCGGACATCGGGGTCCACGGCGTTGATGAGGTTGCGGTACGGGTTGGCGTGAAGGTTGTCGACGACCACCAAATCCGCTGCCGTTCCCGGCGTGATGGTGCCGACATCCTCTTGCCAGTTGGTAGCTCTTGCCGCCCCTGACGTGACCATCTCAACCAGTTCGTAATCGGTGAACAGGTCGCCCAACATCTCGTCATCCCAAAGGTCGGCAACCTTGAGTTCGTGCAACGGTGATTTGGAACCAGAAGGTGACCAATCCGGAGCGAGGGTGATGTGAACACCGGCAGCCTTGGCCGCGGCGATGTCCGCTGTTTGGCCGTAAAGGAGCAAGTTGGAGAGTGGGGACCACACCAAGGCGGCACCGGCCGCCGCCATTTGTTGGAATTCGGTGGGCCCCAGAGCCACCCCGTGAATCAGGACCAGTTCGCCCACGAGCAGGTCGTTGTTGACGAGAATGTCAAACTCAGCACGGCTCGATTCGTCCACGCCTTCGGCAATGTGGACGAACCACGCATCGAGGGTACCGCTCGCGTTCCCGTTCTTGATGTGGTTGCCGACGTAATCCGAGGTCAATTCCGTGACCTTGGTGTGAATCTCGTCCCTTCCGAAGTTGTAGTCCTCAATGTTTCGCGCCAGCACCGTCGCGTAACTCTCGTCCGGGTTGCTGGGGCTTCCCTGCGCAGCGGTGGTTCCACCGACGATGGATTTCATCTCGATGTATTTCATCGCTTGAGATTCCATGTTCCAGTACGGGCCGGAGTGCACGAGCATCTTCGGTTTCGTCACCTGTTCGCTGTAGTCGGGGTGGTCTCTCCATTCGTAGCGGTTGTTGTAGCCTCCCCAAGCGTTGCGTTGGTTTTCGGGGAGGTGGGGCGTCATGTCCCAGAGGGGTGCCTGGTTGTAATGGAGGTGGTTGTGCAAATCAATGAGCCCGGGGTAAATGGTGCCGTTGGTTTCCAGCACGGGTACGTTGGTCAGTTGAATGTTCGAGGGGACCGTATCGCCCCAGACCGCTTCGATCATCCCGTCTTTCACCAAAACATGGCCTTCGTTGATGACATCGGCTTCACCGGTCATGGGCACAACACGGCCCTTCAGCACGTATGCACCGCTGTGGACATTGTCGGTCATTCCGTAGCAACGAACCATGTTTTGGGCGACGCTGTACGATGCACCCTCTCCCCAGCCGGGCGTTGGAGGCGAGACCTTGCTGATGGTCCCGTTGACGTCTTTCACGTACGACGTGTCCCACCACGAGTCTTCTGCGGGGTAGGCGAGCGTGTCGATCACGTTCCCGCTGGCGTCGGAGATGACCGCAGCATCGTCGTTCCAGTAATCCAGTTCAATACGGGAACTTGCACGGAAGACGACGATGTAGGCGTCCGGCTCAATCGTGGTGTTCCAGGCGAGTCGGCAGGGAGCGGAACCCACGTCGGTCAGGTCGTCGAGAATCCAATCTGACACGTCAACGGGTTCTGCACCACTGTTCCACAATTCGATGAATTGATCGGAGGTTGAACCGACATCGCCGTCCCCGTTCCAATCCGTCCCGTTGTAATCCACGGAGGAGGCAGAAACCAAGATTTCCGTAATGCGAATGTCGGCCGCTCCTCGGGCTTGGACCGCTTCGCCGACGGTAGTGTCTCGAAGCATTTCGGTACCGGCTGAGCCCATGCAAAAGAGAACAGCGAGGGCCAACGGAACCAGCGAACGGTGCACGCCTTCCCGACCATCACGCAACGGATAAGGTCATCTCTTGCAGCCGATGAAGCATCACATGCCTTGAAAAAGGGGGCGTTCCGGTAGGGCCTTATGGCGACCCTTGACATCACTGAACCCATTTTTGCAGAAACCATCGAAAACAACGGCTTGGTTTTGCTTGATTTTTGGGCTGAATGGTGCGGCCCTTGCCGTGCCTATGCCCCGGTGTACGAGCGTGTTTCCGAAGAGTTCCCCGACGTGGTTTTCGGGAAGATCGACACTGAAGACCAACAGGGTTTGGCCGGCATGTTTGGCATTCGCTCCATCCCCACCACCATCGCTTTCAAGGAGGGCATTGGGGTGTTCATGCAGCCCGGTGCGCTCCCGGAAGATGCCCTTCGGGACCTCATTGCCAAGCTCCAAGGACTGGACATGGACGAAGTTCGTGCGGAAATGGAAGCTCGGGAAGCCGAAGAAGGCAACGAGGACTGAGGTCCACCTCGCCGATTGGTTCAAAGCACGGGGCCGGCCCCGCCGATTCATGGACATGAAACCGCTCTTGGTGGTTTTTCTCTTTTCAACCAGCATGCTCGCCGGATGTTTTGGCGAAGACGAGGTGGCGTCCGCCGGTCCATCTTCTGTTGACGTGTACCCCGAGCCTTGGGATCGGTCCGAGCTCGTTTACAACGACCAGGACATCTACGCCCGCGTGACCGTCAACGGAAGCCACGGAATTGATGAGGTCCGTTCGGTTTACGTCGCCGTTGACACCATCACGGCAGCCGACGGTGGAGCGGGTTTGACCGGTGACGCTGAAGTTCACCTCGGTTTGTGGTTGCCCGTGATCGAGGGATGCGACTGGGAAAGCGAATCCCTCGGTCCGGAATGCCAGGTCCCCGTCATCGCCGAAATCGGTCCGTATTACAACGACGGAGACGTGGATGCCCTGACACCCGCTGACCGGCTTGGTAAGATGCTGATTGAGAACTACGTGCCCCACGGCTACGGCGTGGCGCAAGTTTCGGTGTTTGGAACCGGTGAGTCAAACCATTGCATGGACCTGATGGGCACCGACGAGCAGCGCGGCATCGATGCTGCAGTGACGTGGTTGGGAACCCAAGCATGGTCCAACGGCAAGGTCGGTATCATCGGAAAGTCGTACGACGGTTCAACGCCTTGGCAGGCGGCCACCTTTGGAAACCCGTACTTGGCCACCATTGTCCCCATGTCCGGTCTCATTGGCGTTCACGAACTGATGTGGCGAAACGGCAGCATGGAAGCCCGCGGCATGATCATGCACAACGGCGTTTACGGGTCGTTTGGTATCGACGGCGACTCGGAGGACGCTCACACCTTGTGCGAAGGTTACCTCGAAGGTTATGTCAACGGCCCAGCAGCCTATTTGTCGGGCGGTATGGTGACCTACGGCGGAAACGATTACTGGACCGAGCGCTCCTTCCTCGACCGTGTCTTGGCGAACTACAACGGTTCGGTGTACATCATTCAGGGCATGCAGGACTGGAACGTCGACCCCCACATGGCTTTCCCGACCCACCAACTCGTGGAGCAAGCCGGTCTAGAAATCAAAACACTGGCCGGTCAGTGGGCTCACGACTATCCGGACCGAAAATCGGGCCACAGTAGCCTTCCTTCGGGCGAGGGTGCCGAAGCCTATCCCTACACCCTCCGCTGGGATTGGGCGGACGAGATGCTTTACTGGTTTGACTGGTACCTCAAGGGTGAAGGCCGTGCGCCGACGCTCGGTGTGGAAATGCAAGACAACCGAGGCGGTTGGCGATTTGAGCAAACCTACCCCCCTACCGACACCAATTACATGGAAATCAACGGGGCCGAGCTGAACCCATCAGGTGCCTCAATCGGGGGCTCAAGCGGTTCGATCACAATGAGTTACGGGCCGTTTGAGAACGACACCTACATCGTTGGCATGCCGAGTTTCCACATTCCCATCACGCCCCACACCACCAACGGTGCTCACGGCTTCCTCAACATGGCCGACGCAAACGGCATGCACCTTGGACACGCCGTGATGGATTACCGCTTCCACGAGGGTGGAAGGGACGGACAGGAAGCCCTCGTACCTTTCTCAACGGTGTTGGGGAAGATGGAATTCATGCCCATGGACATCTTCCTAGCTGCGGGTGAATCCATCGTTATCACGATGACCCAAACCGGCTACGATTACGTTCCTTCACCGGTCAGTGCAGGCAGTTACTCCATTGACTGGTCAGGGGCCACGTTGACCCTCCCCATCGTTGAACGGGGATGTGATGCGCTCTTCCAAGCCCCCATGCACGCGTATGGAGACGAAGCGCAACGAGCGTGTTGATGCTTCAATCGCCGAGGCCTTCGTCCATCGGTGAGGCTTGGCCACGAATGCCGATGGTCCACTTGAGGGTGTCAACAATCCCCTTGGCGCGTTGAAATTTCATCAATGCTCGATATTTCGCATCTCTTGGACCGGTCATTTTGCGAAGCATGTACTTTGCATGCTGGGCCTTCATTTCGGCCTTGGCTTCATCGAGAAGCGCCTCGATTTCAGCCCATGTGCGGTCGTAACTCGGTGGTCCGTTGTGGGGCTCCAGTTTTGATTTCATGGTCATGTTGGCCTGCCCAATTCCCCCCTTGCTATGGGGCTTCACTCTTGGAAATATATATCCAAACAGCGTTGACCCCGCAGGGTATGGACGAAAAAGAAACGGTCTTCCCCTCACCCAGCGTCATCCTCTTAAGCCCTTGACAAACGATGT
>Ga0255765_1003461_pt1 | contig 16827 bp, 11 predicted proteins | sample 041ome_8_FD_179965 | JGI IMG/M metagenome (GOLD analysis project Ga0255765, IMG submission 179965) | Coastal salt marsh microbial communities from the Groves Creek Marsh, Skidaway Island, Georgia - 041407BS metaG (version 2) | ecosystem: Environmental > Aquatic > Marine > Intertidal zone > Salt...
GCGAAAACAGAGGCGAGAGAGAGAGAGAGAGAGAGAGAGAGAGAAAGAGAGAGATCGTCTCCGAATTAGAATTATATTCGCTTTGTTGGCGTTTCGGTTTCTTCTCTCTCGTTGTGCAAGACGCATGAGTGCCTCCTCGCCCTGCTGCGCGTGGTCTTCTCGCGTTGGTCTCGTCGAAAGAAGGAGAGAGAGTGCGCAGAGGAGGAGGAGAACGATTTCAAAAACAAACGCGATGATACCGAACATCGACTTTGACTTCCCGGACAGCGCGTACGTGAATTCGTTCAGGAACGAAAACTACCACCAAGTAAAAGGCGAAAGCTTGAAGAACAAAACGAAGCGAGGGGAGGTGTCGATTAATTTTCCGAAAAATATCTTAGAAAATGATAAAGCGGATGGCACGAGCGAGGAGAATAGCATCTTCGAGGGAAGGGGAGTGTTGCCGGAAATTCCTTTCGAGAGTTTACCGGAGATTGGATTCGCGCTCGGGTTGTCCGTTTTCTCGGGCTTTTGGGCGCTGTGGGAAGCGTTCGGGAAGAAGGCAGTGTTTGGAGATCAAGAAGAGGAAGAGGAAGACGTATTATTCTTAGAAGGTGATGAGTACGACGACGACGACGAGAGTAGTAGCGATATCAGAAGGATATCTGCGAAACGAAAACGCGAACGACACGTCGTCCAAGGCGTGGACGTGACGCTGTTCCCCATATTCAAAGACGAAGTCGTCTTGAAAGCGGTCAAGTTTGCCGAGGAGAAGCACAAAGGGCAAAGTCGGAAAACGGGCGAACCGTACGTGACGCATTTAGTGGAAGCGGCGAGAATATTAGCTGCGGCGTTACCTGAACCCAGAGATCAGAACAAATTCGGCTCGACAACGCGAGAGAAATTGCGAGAAACTATCAGCGCGTGCCTGTTAGTGGCGACCCTGGACGATCCAAACTCGAAGAGCAGCAATTTATTGAAAGGCGAAACGAACGATAGGATAAAAGATGAGCTGAAGGAAAATTTTGGAGACGCGACGGCTGAGCTCGTTCTGCAAGCGGCGAGGATGGGTAAATTGATGGCGGGTGTCCGAAGACGACAGCGGAGGAAAAGAAGAGAAAATAGCATGATGAGTAGCAGCGCGAATAATAGCACCACATCATCATCGGAAGAAGAAATAGAAGCACAAAAGGAAGAACAGGAAGAAGAAATCGACGATAACGAAAAGTTGGAAGAGTTACTCTTGGACGTCGTGAAAGATCCGAGAGTATTTTTGATTAAAATCGCAGAGAGATTGCACAACATGCGAACGTTGTACGCCTTGGACCCGCGAAAGGCGGAGACCGTCGCGGATGAAACTCTGCGCGTTTGGTGTTCATTTGCTGAAAAATTGGGCATTTGGACCGTGAAATCTGAATTGGAGGACATGTGTTTCGCAGTTTTGGAACCGGAACGGTTCGAGGAAATCGTGCAAAGCAGAGACGACTTTTGGTTAGAGGAATCGAAGCGGGGACGGTTTCGAGGGAAGAATTTTAGAGGCACGATTGCTCCAGAGTTACAAGAAGAGAGAAACGAGAAAGAAAAGGCGGAGAAGGAGGCTTTGGCATTCAAAACGAACCAAAACAAAAATAATTACGTGATGATGGATGCTTTAGACGAAACCGAACGTGACCCTTCTTGGACGAGATTGAACGAAACGCAAAGAGCTTTACGAAGGCGTTTGCAGTGCGTGCAGCCGTTTGAAGCGTTGACGACGCGGGACGGAGGAGCCATGCGTATCGACGAAAAGGTTTTACGTGAGTCGCCGATGCGTCCAGCGACGAAAAAATCCTTAGAAGCACTCGCCCAATGGCAGAATAAGATGTTTCAAGCGTTGCGGCTGGACGGCGTCGTTTTGAACGTGAACGTGCGAATGTCTTCTCGACTGAAGAGTTTATTCTCGACGAGCGAGAAGATGAAGAGAAAGAACGTTCCGTTCAGCGAAGTGTACGACGGACGCGCGACGAGAATCATAATTGGCGATCCAGTATCGGCGTCAACGATGACTTCTGACGGTGAAGGTAGTGCATCGGAATTTTTCGATAAAGATAAACTCGATTCTGGTTTACCGAGCGAAATTGAAGCGTGCTACGCGCTATTGAACGCGGTACATAAGATTAACCGTCCCATCAATGGTGAGTACGATGATTACATCACAAAGCCAAAAAAGTCTGGGTATAAAAGTTTGCACACGGCAGTTTTAGGCGACGATGGAAAACCGCTAGAGGTTCAAATTCGGACGCGAGGTATGCACGATGCCGCGGAGTGGGGCGTCGCCGCGCACTGGCTTTACAAAACGAGAACGGAGAATAAGTCCTCAAAAAAATCATCAAAGAAAGGTCAAAAGAACGAGGGCAACGAGGGAGAAAAAGATACGACGCCACGACTTGGGCAGGTCGTGCAACTTATTTCACCGACCAGTCGCGCCGGCGGCGGCGTTGTTGTCGGTGTCGAATCGGCTGGTCGGTGCACGGTTGCGAAACCGACTTCGTCTCGACGGGGCGCTCATACGCCAGACGCGTCCGAATGGGCGCTCGAGTTGAACGGGCACGAAAACTTACTTAATGAAGTGAATAAGAAGAAGTTAAAAGGTGCACGTCAAGAAACAAAAGAATACTACATTCTTGAATTTTGTTTATACGAAGACGGTCGATGGCACGAGCAAGATCAACTCGGGAAGGCTGGAATGATTACCATGGAACTGTTGGACATTTTCGCTCAATTGGACGATGAAAAAGGAGAGAAAAAGATTGAGAGCCGAGACAAACAGATAGTCAAGAAACAGAAACAGGCGCCCGATCGTATGAAACGCATAATTATGAAATGGCAGAAAACAAATCAGCCTCTTGGTATCATACGGTCCCAAGGTTTACGCGATGAGTTTGATGAGAAAATGAGCAACACCGATATCGACAAAGAAGCTTATTTATCCGGATCGCAAGGATGGAATCAAGCGCTCGCAAGGTCGCAGCCGCCGGCTCCGGGACCTTATTTTGATCCACAACAACCTACTTCTCCTAGTGAAGTGCAATTCACGCGAGCGGAAGCCGCGAAACTCGAAGCTGAACTCGCGCTTTCCACCAAACGCAACGGCAAAAGCGGAGCGCTCCAATCCGCCACGGTCGATTTAACCTCCAAAGGTTTGCTCGTCGTCACGTGGGACGATTCCACTCCAGCGCTTCGCGCGTTCCAACCCGGTACCACAGCCGGTACAGTTCGTAACCAAATGGCTTTGGAAGCCTCCTCCTCCTCCTCTTCCTCCTCATCCTCCTCCTCCTCCGGCGACGATGAGAAGAAAGCGAAAAAAGGACTCGTCGTCGACTCCAAATACGTCAACGTGAATTCAGTGATGGTCAGCGCGGACACGCAACTCCAAGACGCCGATTGCGTCTTCTTGGACGATTTGGCCGTGTATTAGGAAATACTGAAAATTGTATATCAGATCAGAAAGAAAGAGAGAAAGAGAGAGAACAAACATTGTTGCACACATGTTAGATCGTGAGTTTAATCAGACCTTTCTTCACTTTGAAGCGCATCATGCTTTTACACGCGAAAAACTCACCAATACCTAATCCAAACGCGCACATCATTCAACGCAGACTCTCGTCTTCATCTTCGCGCGTTTGCTCCTCCACGAGCCAAAACATAGTCGAATGGATATCTTCGGTCACGTCCGACCCGTGCGAGAGCAGAGTAAACATCGAAACGAATGCGTTTGGGGTGAGAGGTCTCGTCTCGCAAAAACAACTCTCCCCCGGGGAAGTTATCTTCGAGATTCCATTTCGGTATTGTTTCCAGGACGATTACGAGAACGAGTCCTCTTTAAGTTGGTCGGCGAGGATGGGGATGAAGTTATTGGAGGAGAGAGCGAAAGGAGAAAAGTCGGAGAGGTATGAAAAATGGATCGAGAGTTTACCGATGCAAGCACCGCTTCTACCCGGGATTGCAATGACAGAGGAGGAGATTCAGAGACTGATTCGATACCCTCCGTGCGTGATGAACGCTTTGAAGGATAAAGAGCGACACGAAGAGAGTAAGCGGCTCTTGAACGAGCGATTAGCGAACATAGGGTGTAGTGAGGCAGATTTAGATTGGGCGGCTGGGTTGATGGAATCGAGATGTTTCAAACAGGGCGGCGTTCGTGTGACTGCTCCCGGCATCGATTTGTGTAACCACGCGGGGGATAAAGCGAACTGTATCGTCCGGTTCGTCTCGGAGGTTCCTAAAGATAACGACGACTTGGCAAAAAAGGAAACGAAAATGAAATTGCAAGTGTCGCCAGATCGATTTAAACCAATCGAGAAAGGAGAGGAGATTACCATTTCGTACGGATATCAATCGAACGACATCTACTTTTCGTATTTCGGCTTTGTTCCTTTCGACAACGATAACGACACCGCGGTGCTATTTGAATCCGTGGAGGATTTATCCGAGTTCTTAAAGCTCGCCGGTGAAGAGATCCAAAGCGATCTGTGTCGAAACGAAACCACCGACAATTTAGCCGCTCGCATCCTCTCGTCCACCTCCTCCTCATCCTCTTCGCAATCCTTCTCCATCGCGGCCAACGGGAAAATCGAATCGAACCTCTCCAAAGCGTTCGACGCGTGCGAGTTGAACCAATCGCAACGAGCGATCGTCATCCAAAAGCGATGCCACGAAATATTAACCAACGGGCCATTCGTTGGCACGACGGTGAGGGAAGATTTACGCATAGCCGAATCGGAGGAGGAAGAGGAGAAGCACAGAGTCTGCGCGCGATATCGCGTCGCGAAGAAAGAGATTTACGCGTTTCCTTTGAAGAAGAAACGCTAATAGATTAGTAGTAGCGGTAGCTCGTCGCAGAAATGATTTTGCGTTTAGTTTTACACAGATTGCCTTGAAGTTTCATACGTGTCATCTCTCATTTGTCTATATGTCTTACAGTCTTAGCGCTCACATCCTCACAACTTACGTAGGGGAAATACGACGGTTTTACAACAAGAATACGTAAACATCACAACATCAATGCCAAACAGACCGAAGAATAAGTTCAATCGCATACCGAAACTTACCAAAGATGGTAAACTCGACCCGTCTGAGTTTCAACCGCACGCCTTCATGCCGCTTTGGTCGCTCACATTGAGCGTGTTATTCCTCTCTTTGGTGATTGGATTTTACGCGCGAAATCCCCCAATCGCGCAAGAGAGTTTACCGCTCGAACGCGTGTTAGCGAAAGCGCATCAATACTTATCGGATCCCGAGGGAGTTATCATCGGTAGGAAACTTGGTGGAAATCAGAACAGATTCGACGTTGGCGTGGTCTTAGGCGCGCGATTAAACGAGACGGATTTTCAGCCTTCTTTGCGCTTGCAGTCACGAGTGAGACACGCGGTTGATGGTTTCTGCTACGGTGAAGTGGAACATTTGATATTTAGCGGCGCTTCTGGAAAGAAAGTCGTCGGGGATGGTAGAAAAAGGCCGAGTGAAGCGGCTGCGATGTTTGAATTTGCTTTGGCAACGGTCGAAAGAGCGCCGAAAATGAGTGGAAGGAAAGCGGAAGAGTATCGCTGTCCGATTGAACGCGAACGGTTTAGCGAGGCGAAAAGAGACGAAAACGGGAACGCGTATTACGTCGGTGAAGATAAAAACGGGGATCAGTTCACGTGGGTGTTGGAAGAGAAGAGTTTCTCGACGAAGGAAAACGCAGAGTTGAGTTTGAATGCGATTTTGACGAGAGAATGGAACTCTGTCGCGGTGAGTACGAGTCACTTTCATCAGTTTCGATCGAAACGCGTCTTCCTAAAAGCCATCGAGACGAGGAGATTGAGCAAAGTAAAGGTGAAAATGTTGAAGCAAGTGCAAGAATCGAGTTACTCGAGGCATAAGGATGGGAGAGAGCGAACGAGAGAGTTTGCGATTGGACAGTTTGATTTTGTGAGAGAGTTGCTCGCCATTTGCTATTACAAAATAAGGCGATGGATTTAAGAAAATGACATGTTACCTAAACCTTTGATTAATCTGCCGCCGTGTGCTTCGTAGTACATTCCTAATACTATTACTCTTACGATGCGAGATTCTTAATCCGTAATTGATTGAACCTCGATATTTCCGTCTCTTTCACCGTCGCTTCGGCGATAACGCCGCTATCGTTCCAATCGCACGCCTCGGGAACCGATATCGAACACAGGATGAGTTTCTTGTTCACTTGGACGCACAATCGACTGAGCGACTGCAACTCGTACCATTTCGGAAACGATTTCGTGAGTTCGCCTCTGTTGTTTTCTTTCAAGGATGACTCCGACGCGTTACCCTCACTAAACACATCGAACGATTTTCTCGCGCCGTTGTTTTCTGGCAAAACTAACGCGCAGCAATCCGAGTGCACCAACGACGGATGTCGACGATACAAAACTAAATCCGCGCCGTATTGCAAACCGGATCTCGGCAACCATCCTTGCAACCGAAAGTGACACGTAGCTACGCACTTTAAACCGAACGCAGCACCGGCGGTCTCGCGCAACAGCGTCCAAAACTGCTCACGAGAAAGCTCCACGTGTCGTCCACCTTTGTTATTGTTGTTGTTGTTGTTGTCGTTGTTATCATTCTTGTCGTCGCTATTGCTATTTACTACGCTCTCCTCGTACGCGTACACGACCAAACACCCAACCACGGCGTGTAAATAAAACGCATCTTCTGGTGATAATCTCAACGCCACTACATCTCGATGCACAAAAGGCACGTCCCTCGCGACGCACTCTCGCACTCTTCTCCCTATGTTCAACTGATCGAACAAACTCGCCACGCGTCTCGGGCACGAAACCCACACGCTCTCTCGATGAAACGCGCCGCGAAAGACGCAGTTCGCGAGTTCAGAAATTATAGACTCTGGATTTCGACTCTCTCGCGCTTGTCGGTGCTTCCCTCGTTTCCATTTGATTCGCGCGTTCAAGTTTATCGATGGCATACTATTTGTCGTCGCTGTCGTTGTTTTGCTCTTTAATTGTATACCAACTCTACACGCTTTAGGAGCCTCCTTTGCTCTTCTTCGTCCTCCTCCTCTCTCCTTCCTCGAGAGCCTCTGCCGATGATGTCACTCTCTCCTGCAACGCTCGCTCTTCGATTTTCAGCTCGTTCACTTTGTTCTGCAAAAACTCTCGCAACTCTCGCAGACTTTTTATTCTCGTCCTGAGTAACAAAAGGATCCGGTCTTTGGTTTTCCCCGTGGTGGAACTCCTCGACGTTAACGGGAGTAAACCTTCTTTACGTTTCTTTGTGTCTTGGTCTTCTTTAACTGCGTCGTCGATATCGAAATCGAGGTTCCCGCGAGGAGGGAAAGAGGTTTTCTCGGTTCTGGTGGTGCGCTTCTTTTGCACGCGCGTCATGTATGATTCCTAAATGTGGGGGATTGAAACGAAGGAAGAGGAGACCAATTGAAGAAAAGAACAGAAGCGCTCGTCGATGAACGTATTGATTCTTGTGGTTCGTAGTAGTATTAAAAATGGTTTACTGTTTGCGTGTTTATCTTGTTGTTTATGTTGTTTTTATTATTCGTCGTCGTCGTCGTCGTCGTCGTCGTCGTCGTCTTCCTCGTCTTCGTACTCTTCGTCGTCGTTCGCTCCTCTTCCTCCTCCTCCTCCTCCTACGGCTGCCGCGCTCCCGCCGAAGGAGATCGAGCTGCTCCCACTACTCCCGAGTCTCCTCGCAGGTTCCTCCCCTGGAAAGTACCCGTATTTATTTTTAAAAGCCTTCTCGTACCGCGCGCGTTGCTGGTCGATTTTCGTTTGCGGGTTCAAACTCCCGCCCGGTCTTTTGTATTCCCACAACGCCCAGGCGCCGGCGACGAGGAGGATGCCGAGACCCATCGTGCTCGGTTCGCCTTCGCCTCCTGGATTCCACCCGTCGTCGTAGTCGCCGTCCTCGCCGTCATCGCCGTCGTCACCGTTACCACCTCCGCCCATGCCGCCGTCGTCGCCGCCGTACCCGAGTTTTCGTTGCTCCTGCGTTTCCATCCGGAGCGGCGCCGAACCGGGGCCGCGACCTTTGTCGGACGAGGAACCGCCGCCGCCGCTGTTGTTATCATCATCGTACGAAGAAGGAACGAAAAACGAAGGTCAGTAAAAAAGATCGAAAGAGAGAGAAAAGAAAACAGTCGTCGTCGTCCTCTCGCTCTCTCACGAACAAACAAACAAACAAATGGACGCATCGTCCTCTCGAGTCGCTTCGAAGGCATCACAAGGAGGTTTTGGGGGAAACGAACGCATTTTGTCTCTCAATCTCATCTCCGAGAAGAAGTCACAGAAGAAGAAGAAGAAGGAATAGAATCGCACCTCTTGGGAAACCCGAACCCTTCCGGTGCGTCGTTGTTCGAGCCGCTCTTTCCTCCTTTCTTCGCCATCGCTTTTATACTCATCGTTTGTGTCCTCTTCTTGTTGGTCGTTCGTTGGTGTTTCCTCGACTGCTTTTTGTCTTGCCCGTTGTGTCTTTGCGGGCAAAGACTGACTTTTGTGGTGGTGTTGCGACTCGTCGTAAACATCATCTCTCTTGTTCTCTCTCTCCTTCTCTCTCTCTCTGTGTGTCTGTGTGTATCTGTGACTTTTCACGGAAGACAGAAGTTGTTTCTCTCTCTTTCCGAAAGCACGTTCACTCTCCCGGTGACTCTTTCTTTCTCTTTGAGGTTTTTTCCATTTTATCCGAAATTTCCTCATTTAGAGACACACGACAACGAGTATGTTTACGATATCAGCCGCATCGTCGATGGTCTCCTCGTCTGGTGCGTCTCATTCGAGCGAGAGTAATACGAGCACGAGCAGAGGTACTGCTCGTGGGAGTCTTCTTCTTCGAGGAGGAGGACGACCAAGAAGAAGGGAAAAGAGCAAAAGCCTTTGCACGACGGCAACACGCGCACCAACGAGAGAAGAAGAACGAGACGAGTTTGAAGAGGAGAGGAAGATAAAGAAGGGAGAACAACAACGACGAATAATTGGAAACGAGATGATGACATCACTGTCAACGGCTGCGGCGTTTTGGATGACGACACAAAACATCGCGATGGCAAACGCGGCGGAAACGTTTGATGACGCAGAGGCGGCGAGAGCATCATCAAATCTCGTGGAAACGATGATGATGGAAACGACGACGAGTTCATCCGGCAACGCGGGGTTAGAATCTGTCCGCCTCGTCGTCGCGGTGAGCGCCATCGCGCTGATTCTCTTCCAAGGCCCAAAAGGGGACGGGGTGGTGAACAAGCTGAGCGAGAAGCGAGTGTTTTCCTCCGCGAAGAACGCGAAGAGCGCGGTGGATTACGTGACGTACGCGTTGATTGGAGGGTTTATAGTGTTGAGCGCGGTGTTAGCGGTGGGATGATGAGAGGTTTATGTACGCCGCGCGTGTGCTTTAGAGCGCTTTGAAACGTATTTGATGTTTACTATTTTTGTTATCCGCAAGAGCGGGCGCGCCCGCGCGCGATTCGCTTGGTTTTCACCAGCGTTTTTGCGCGTTTGTCTATTTACTACTCTATTTACTATTATTGTTTCTTCTTCTGTTTCTTCTTGGCCACCGTTTTCTTCTTAGGGGCGAGTGCCAAAGGTTTCTCGTTTGTCTTCTTCGGCGCCGCGGCGGTTTTCTTCTTCCTCTTCGGCGGCGCGGCGGCGAGTTGTAACGGCGACGGGACCGGTTCTGTTACTGCATTTTCGTCGTCACTCTCTTCTTCTTCTTTGTCTTCTTCACCTTCCCTATTCTCGTCTACCGCGGTCTCCTTTTTCTTTACATTCTTCTTTCTTGTCGTCGTCGACTTCTTCTTCGATCCGGGTTGTTTATCCGGAAACACGATGCTCGCGTCAAAATCTTCTCCTTTTAAATCCGCGACTGCCAGCGCCAAACGCTTACTCTTAATTTTCGTAAAACCGTCGGACTTTTGCACCAAACTCTCGTAGTAATCCTGCATCGTCCTTTGCTTGTACTTTTCGTTGCGTTCTTTGATTTTATCGTACATCGGCTTGAGCGTATCTGAGGTGAAATCCTCGGGCCAGTTTAACCGCTCGCGAAAGAAATCGAGAATGTCGCGTTCCAAAGGCGTTTGGTCCCAAACGAATTTTTCCTCGGACGGATCGACTTTAGGTTCAGCGTATGCCGCTCGAACCGCGTCGTCCGGAAAAGATGGTGGAAACTTCCACGTTGTTTTCTTCGTTTGGTGTTCTTGGTAGAAGCGCTTGCGCGCCGCGCTGGCAGTTTCGGGGGCGGTTTCCGCCGGATTGTCGTCTTGCTTCTTCTTCTCTGCTTCGCATTCATCATCGTCTGGGACGACGACGAGAGCGACTGAATCTCCGTTGTCATCGATCTGCATCTTCACCTTCTCTTCCTCGATTTTAATCTTCTCTAAGTGCTTCCTCACTTTCGCGCCTTTCGCGCCCGGTAAACTCAGCGTCTGATTTTCCGTCCACTTCTTGAACTGTTTCAATCCTTCTAAACTTTCCGCGCCGTTTTCTTTGTCCGCGTCTGAAAACCCGGCCAAAACTTCCATCGCGTTGACGATACCAATACCATCGATACCAACGGTGTAATCCGATCCCAGCAACATCGCTAATTGAATCATTCGTTCGCGATTCAATCCTAACTGTTTCTCGATGCGCGAAGATTTGTACATTTGAATCGCTTTCGTATTCTCGAAGGCGTTGCGAAAGACTAAAGTGGCGCCGAATAAGAAAACGTCACTATCGTTCGTGAAGACGCCGTCGACTTTACCAGTTCTGTTGAGATGCGCGCACTCGGCTTCAGCTTCTTCCGGAGCAACCACGTATGGAATGCCCAAGAGCATCAAGAGTTCTTGCACCTCGCGATACATCTGCGGCGTCGGTTGTTCGCCGTAGATTTTTTGCGCTTTCTTCCGCTTCTCTTCTAGAATCTGCCGTTCCTTCTCGTTCTCTTCAATCATGGTGTTGATTTTTTTCCTTCGCTCGTGGTCTTCCATCTCCTTTGCAGCGTTCGCAAATAGGTCGTCATCTTGCGCCATTTCTCGTTCGATTTCATCTTCCACGTCCGATTTGATGCGGAAATTTTTGAAAAACTCATTCTCCGGAGTATCGGTTTGGAACGAGGACGGTTGGTACGAGGTCGGCGGCGGAGGCGGAGGCGGGGGCGGAGCCGACGATGGTTTTTGAAGAATCTTTTCTTCTTCTACCACTTCTTCTCCTTCCTCTTCCAAAAACGTCACCATCTTTTGCTTCTCCTTTTTCTTCCCCTCGGCTTTTTCCCGAGACGCCTTTTCAGCAGCCTCTTCGTCTTCCTTTTTCTCTTCGCTTAGAATCTTTGCCTCGTCCGCCGCTTTCTTCATGTCTTCGTACGTGTCGCGTTCATCGTCGTTACCTTTTGGACGGTTCCGCAATCCTCGACCGACGCGACCGGGGTTGTCTCGTTCGAGCGAAAGGAAAATTGCGCGTTGTAAAGCGCCCTCATCGTCTTCGCTATCGACGTCGATGTTGTTGTATTCTTCGTCGTCGTCGTCGTCGTCGTCGTCGTCGCTCAAATATTTCGCTTCGTACGCTTTTTTTATATCGACGTTGTCGACTTTATCCTCGTCGTCCGACGACGATGACGACAATGGAATTTTGATGCGCTCTTCTTCTTTGTCTTTTTCTTCCCGTTTCTCCTCTTCTTCTCTCGCGTTTACATCCATCGTTGGTGGTGCCGGTAATGCTTTCGTGCGTTCCTCTTCTTCTTCTTCTTCTTCTTCTTCACCTTCTTCTCCTTCTTCTTTCTCTTCGTCGCTTTGCCACTCTTCTAAGCTTTTCCCGCGAACGAATCCGTGCGTCATGGAGTACACATCTTTCCTCGATTTCATCGCGCTTCCTCCTCCTCCATCGCCGCTGGCGGGTGCTTCTTCTTCAACGTCTTCGCACTCTTCTTCGCCTTTGAACAATTTCTTCTTCTGCTCGGACTTTTCTTCGAGCACGCGCTCGACAATTTTCAAGTGTCTCGCATCTTCGTCGTCTTCGACATCTTCCCACTCCTCCTCCTCCTCCTCTTCTTCTTCTTCTTCTTCTTTGATTACTTCGCCTTCCTCCGCAAACAGTGGGTCGACCGTTTTTATATCCTCGAGCTCTTTTTTCGATATCTGGATCCGCACTTCCGATGATAAGTGTTCCTGTTTACTCGAATCTTGATTCTTACTATTTCTGTGCGGCATTTCCGCCACCGATCTCGCAATCGTCGGTCCCGGCAAGTGTTCGTTCAACGCCGAGGAAATGATTAAATCCGATCGAGGCGCGGATAAATCTTGTTGCCCTTTCCGACGCTTCTTCTCTTGGTAAAACGATTGCACCTGCGGACGGTTGTTGAGCAGTGTCGTCTGGCCCGCTTGGAACGAGGCGAAGCCTCGGTAGGAATCCTCCAGCATATCTCTCGTTTGGCCGTTTGGGAAGATCTTATTGCCAGTAGTGTTTCCTCCTCCTCCTCCTCCTCCTCCTCCTGACTTGCTGTGAGTACCCAAGCCACTTCCTTTACCGCCACCATCACTTTCTCCTTTATGGTACACGTACTCCAAACCGTCGTGCGCGGCAATCTTCTTGGACACGTCCCCTGCGTTATTGTTCCCGCTACTCTTCGCCCCGTTCTGCCTCATGGTCCGATCCATTTCTTTCCTCAACTTTGTGCTCTCTAAATACTTCTCTATTTGTAACTGCGAAAAGCTCATCGAATCTTTCTCTACCGCTTGAAACTGCGACCGATTCTTCCCTACGTTTTCGTCTCGGATCCGTTTCATCATCTCCAGTTGCATCGAAACCGGCAACGCGCCGAGCACGGTCGGGTCAATCTTACCGTCTTCATCCGTCGGGAGTTCCACATCCCAGGCCGAGAAATCCTCGTCCGGGTCTGTCTCGCTCTCTTCCGTCTCTTTGTTTTCTTTTGCGTGTTCTTCTGCTTGTTCATCATCATCATCATCATCATCATCCGGATCGATTATAAACTTCCGCTTCTTCTTCTTCTTCTCCTTTCCCGCGTCGTCGTCGTCGTCAAACATCATCATCTCCCCGAACATTTTCTCCTTAAAAAACCGTTCATCTTTATCCATATCTCTCTCCACGCGCTTTTCTAGTTGTTTCTCCAAAATCTCCCTCTCGATCGCGTTCATCAAGATCGTTTCCGCCGCTTTCCTCAGCGTCAACTTCGCCTCCAAACTCTTCCTCTTCCTTTCCCGCACGCACGCTCGTTTAATCCCCGGCGTTTTCCCGTCGAACACGAACACCGGAAACACTCGTAAATGGAGTAACTTTATGATTCTTTTCAGAAAGCCTAATATGTGTGCGTTTGCGATCGGTTCCCCTCGGTCGTCTCGCATCGCTTTCAGGAATTGCATCATCCAGATGGATGCGTCCACGGCGATGGTTTTCCCGGTTAAGGCGTCTAAATTGACGCGCTCCGCGGACGGTTCCAGGATCGTCCACAGGTCTTTCACGCCCATTTTTTTACTTTAAATGCTTCGCGTTATTATTCAAGTGTCTCGCATCTTCTTCTTCTTTTAAGTCCACTCGCACATGGTGGTTTTTATCAAAGCTTTAACGTTGTTCTTTCTCTGCGCTTTTTCTAAAACGTCAGTCTTGTGGAGATTTCTTCTGACTCATCACACTTCTGCGTAGCAGTAGTATTTATACTACTCTTTTCGTAGACAGAGATGAAGACGCAAACGAGCAGTAAAAATGTCGTCCAACACGAACGAACGGACTCGTACCAGCGAATGAAACGCGCGATGGAAAGTTTCAACATCGAAGAGAGCATGGTAAGCGTGGTTTTTTACTCTCGCATTGGAAATGTAACGCGTTGTGCTGTTAAAAATGTGCTCATCATTTCGCGCTCTTTTGATGCTCTTCAGAGAGCACGCGCCACCGTCAGAGAACGAAGAACAGAGCTTTATTGGTGGTTTTTACGTTTCGCGTCTTCTTTTACTTCTTCTTGGTTTCTCGCGACGAACGCGCGAATGGAATAAAAACCAACTCTCAATCTCTTCTTTTCTCCGACGATGGAAAAAATACGAAAGATGTTGAGATGTGACTTTGAGTAAAGGAGCGGACATTTTGCAGGCGCTGACATGTTTCTCTCTCTCTCTCTCTCCTTTAATAAATTCTCTCAAACAATAACAGCACTCGACGTCTTCACCACTCCACGACGCGGCAGAGGAAGACGACGTGGAAACGATCGTCGCGTTGATCACAATTGGCGCGAACGTGAACGAGACGGACGATTCCGGGATGACGCCGTTGACGTACGCCGCGACTTGGGGGAACGCGAATGCGATGGCAATTTTGTTAGAGAACGGAGCAGACGTGAACCATAAGGATAAAGTTGGAGACACGGCGTTGCACGAGGTGTGCAGGGGAGACGTGACGGAGAACGAGAGGTACATCGAGTGCGCGAGAGTTTTGTTGGAGGATAAGAATTGCGACGTGGATGCAAAAAACGAGTTGGGGGCGACGGCGTTACACGTGGCCAGTCACGGGGGGAATACGGAGATGATTGAGCTGTTGTGCGATTGGGGGGCATCGGTGACTGGAGAGAAAGCGGAGATGAAAGGTGGGTATTCCGCGTTACATTTAGCCGCGAAGAATGGGAGTTCGAGCTCGTTGAGCGCGTTGGTCGATCACGGCGCGGATATTCGGTTGGAATCGAAAGAGCCGATGGTCGGCGCCGGCGGTGGCGAAGGCGGGTTGAGAAGAAACGATTCTGCCACGGCTTTAGATATTGCCGAGCAGAACGGGCAAACGGAAGCGGCTGGGATGTTGAAGACGGCCAGTGAACGGGAGTTCGAAAGAGGCGGTCTTTTTGGCGAAGGAAACGCGCCAAGGAAACAACCGAGTTTTTCGGGGAGGAGTAAACAAAGCGAACAGCGGAGTAAAGATTCAAGCAACGGGGAAGATTCGACGAGAGATGGAAAGAAAATCATTCGGCCTTCTTCGAGATTGAGTCAGAAGAATATCACGAGGAAAAGGGGCGATCCAGATCCCGATTATTATTAAGATATTTATTATATTGAAGACCGTAGTACTATGATGCGTGTGTGTGTGAACTGGAAGAGTATAGTGTAAAATTTCATAGATGTTGTGAAGTAGGAATCAAAAATGCGTGTAACATAATCTAATCTCATCAAATGGACATACTTTTTGGCGGTTTCATTCTCGGCGGTTGCGGCTTCCAGTTTGCTTGATCCTCCGGTTTCCCGAGCTGCCCGCACGCCGCCATTTCTTCGTCTCCTCTGGATTTTCGTATCGTCGCTAAAACTCCATTCTCGAGTAAATAGTTTCGAAACGCCAAGATGTGCTCTTGATTGGAACACGTGAATTCGCTGCCGTCGTGCGTGTTGAAGTAAATCAAATTGATTTTGCACGGGATCGTTTTGGAGATTTCTATGATTCGATCGGCGTCTTCGAACGAATCGTTGACGTTCGCGAGCATGATGTACTCGAAGAAGACTCTTTGCTGTCGTCGAGATCTTTTCGCGCGCTCGTCGCTACTACTACTACTACTACTACTACTACTACTACTACCACCACCACCACCACTACTATTATTGCTAAATCTTTCCCGGATCACCCCTAACAAATCTTCCAACGGGTATTTCCGATTAATCGGCATGATCCAATTCCTAATTTCGTTCGTCGTCGCATTCAACGATACGGCTAACATGCAATCGGACTCGTCCAAAAATCGCTCGATCCCAGGGATCAATCCGCTCGTGGATACCGTTACTCTGTTCTTACTAAAATTCAACCCTTTCGGATCGGTCATGATTTTCACCGCTTTCAGAACATTTTCTGTGTTGTGCAACGGCTCGCCCATCCCCATGAACACGACGTTCGTGACGTCTTCTCCGGCGATATCTCTCGCGTTGACGACTTGTTGCACGATTTGATTCGCGTTTAGATTTTTTCTCAGACCCATTTTCGCGGTAAAACAAAACTGACAGTTCATCGCGCACCCTAACTGCGAAGAGACGCACACCGTCGTTCGTCCCTTTTTCCCGTCCTCCTCTGCTTCGCCTGGTAACGGCGGTATGATGACCGATTCGACGATCCCGCCGTCGCTCAGAGCGTAAGTGACTTTCCTCGTCCCGTCCTTCGCGACGTTGATGGAATCTAAAGTTAAATCCCCACCAAACGACGCCAACTCGTGCATTTTCGCTCGAAATTTCGCAGATATCTCCGACGACATGTCTTCGACGTCGTTGCAGTAATTGGAAACAGAAGAATTCCCGTCGTCGTCTTTCTCCTCCTCTCCCGCTGCTGCTTTCGTTGGCGATAGTTGTCTTCTCCTGTACATGGATTCAATCAACTGTTCCACTCTCGATGGCTTCTCGTCGATGGATACCAGCCAATCTTTCATCTCATCTCTCGTCATTGATTTCAGCGCAATCTTATCCGGCTTTGCGATCGTTTTTGGCCTCGACATCGATTGATAATACGCCTCGGAGGACGGGAAGAGTTCGTTGAGTTTCGCTAAATCCGGCGGCGAAGACGAGTGCATTTGTTGTTGTTGTTGTTGTTGTTGTTGAGCAACTTTTATCACCATCGCGCCTCGCCCGTGTCGTTTACCTCGTCCGAAAAGAAGATGAGACCGACGTGGGAGCGAGGACGTTTCTTTGACGACGACTGCTTGAAACGCGACGAGCGTTCGCATGATTGTGTGTCGTATTTTAGTAGAGAGTAAGGAGTTCGGAATTGGAAATCCAATCGATCCGCTTTAAACTACGCACGCGTTCTATCAGTATTAGCATTACATTTTGATGACTCTCTTCTAATTTACTACTCTTTTTCAATGTATTATTTTGTGCTGCTCTCTTTCCTT
>Ga0255765_1003464_pt1 | contig 16817 bp, 13 predicted proteins | sample 041ome_8_FD_179965 | JGI IMG/M metagenome (GOLD analysis project Ga0255765, IMG submission 179965) | Coastal salt marsh microbial communities from the Groves Creek Marsh, Skidaway Island, Georgia - 041407BS metaG (version 2) | ecosystem: Environmental > Aquatic > Marine > Intertidal zone > Salt...
ACCGTGATCGCCTGAGCCCCAGAATTCACCTGCATATCAAATACGCAATGATGCAGCATATTTGGCAATTTATTGATTTTTGGGGCGTAAAAGTAATCTTGGACAAAGATTTCAATGGCTTGCTCTGGCGAAAGCTTTCGCAGATCGGCAATATCAACGCGCCCATCCCCTGTCAGGTCATGCCGCAATCGGCGCAATGTTTTTAAGGTCACGCCCCATTTTGTCGGACCACCCGGATCATCGGGATCGTTTACAAATCCGCCTTCGGTGCGCAGAATATCTTTGGCAATGTCTGTGACTGTTTGCATGATGCCCATCCTTGATAGATGAACATCAGCCTAGAGTGCGGGGGTTAATTCCACCGCCACGCAACGCACGCCCGCGCGATCAGCTATTGGGTTCGACGTATGTGCCTTGTTCTTTTAGGGCGTCGATGACCTCTTTCGGCATATAATCTTCGTCGTGCTTTGCCAAAATCTCTGAGGCTTGGAAGACACCATCCACATAGGATCCTGTGCCAACCATGCCTTGGCCTTCGGCAAATAGATCGGGTAAGACCCCCTTGAATGTCACGGGAACCGTTTGGTTGCCATCGGTGACGTTAAAGGTCACGGTTTCGCCTTGCCCCCGAACCAATGTACCCTCTTCTACCAAACCGCCAATGCGGAACACTTCTGTCGCACTGGGGGGTTCTGCCATCACTTGAGTGGGCGAGCGAAAGAAATTAATCCCGTCGCGCATTGCGTATCCGATCAGGCCCGTCGCAACGGTAAGTGAAACGAAAGCCAAAACAATAATTTGAATGCGGCGCTGTTTTTTTAGTGACTTCATTTCATCCTCACGGGAACATAGGGGACATTGAAAGCCCCGCAGTTTCAGACAGACCCAACATCAAATTGGCGTTTTGCAACGCCTGCCCCGATGCACCCTTCATCAAATTGTCCAAAACAGACAAAATAATCACGCGACCATTGATGCGATCAGGAAACACCGAAATCCGACACAGGTTCGATCCACGTACATGTTGGGTCTGTGGCGTCGTTTTAAAAGGGATCACATCAACAAAAGGTTCATCTGCATAGAATTTCGCCAAAGTGTCATAGACATTTTGCGCATCACCACGTGCATAAATGGTCGCCTGCATCCCGCGGATCATCGGTACCAAATGCGGGGTAAAGGTTGCAACAACCTGTTGTCCCGCGGCCTTGGATAACTCTTGATCCAATTCCCCCATATGACGATGATGGGCAACGCCATAGGATTTGAACCCTTCGTTCGCTTCTGAAAACAGCATCCCTTCGTTCAAACCGCGTCCTGCACCCGACACACCAGATTTCGCATCAATGACAATAGGATCTGCGTCAATCACACCCGCCCGCAGTGCAGGGATCAACGGCAAAAGCGATGTAGCGACATAACACCCAGTGTTTGCAGTGATTTTTGCCGCTTTAATCGTGTCGCGATAAATCTCTGGCAGGCCAAAGGCGACGTTCGGTTGGATGTCCATCGCGGTATGATCAATGCCATACCATTTGCGATAGGCGTCGCCATCAAACAAACGGAAATCAGCAGACAAATCAACAACGCGCACATGATCAGGCAAGGTTTTGACAAACCCATGCGCCACACCATGCGGCAGCGCACAAAAGACCAAATCGATATTTGAATAATCGATATCTTCCATTTTGACCAAATCGGGCAATTCCAAATGGTGCAAATGTGGGAAAACCTCGGCCATGGATTGACCTGCCTTGCGATCCGCAGCAAGGGCAGAAATCACCATGTCAGGATGCGATGAACACAAGCGCACCAATTCCGCACCCGTATAGCCAGACGCCCCCAAGATCGCGATGTTTTTTGTCATAATTCTATCCCTTGATTTACGCTTTTTCGAACGTAATCTGACGTTTCAAAAATTGTGTGGCCCGTGACGATACGCGTGCTGCATCCCCTGTTGTCAGGAATTTTGAAGTTGTTCCTGTCCCGATCATCTTGGGATGGCGTGTTAAATAATCGGCCAAGCTTTCGGCGACGATGTCTGCCTGGGAATAGACCTTGACGTGGTCGCCAAGCGCCGATTGAAAGGCATCGGCCATCAACGGGTAATGCGTACACCCCAAAATCGCGGCCTCTGGGTTTGGCATCTTGCGATGTAGGGCATCAACATGGCTGCGCACCAATGCATCGGCCAAAATCATGTCACCGTCTTCAATCGCATCGACAACCCCGCCGCAGGCTTGGGCTTCGACATCCACGCCAATCGCGCGAAAGGCCAATTCACGTTGAAATGCGCGGCTTGCAACGGTTGAGGGCGTGGCAAACAACGCCACGTTTTTAACGGCGACTTCTCGGGGTGGCGAATTATCCCCCCAATTCCGTTCGGTCAACGCCTCGATCAAAGGGACAAACACGCCTAGAACGCGTTTGTCAGTGGGGATCCAACTTTCTTGCATGCGTCGCAACGCAGCCGCAGAGGCCGTGTTGCAGGCCAAGATGACCAAATTACATCCCTCGTCCCACAGGCGCGACACGGCGGCCGTGGTCAAATTGTACACGTCATTTGCATCGCGCACCCCATAAGGGGCGTGCGCATTGTCACCAAAATACACGAAAGGAACGTCAGGCAAACGTTTCGTGACCGCATTCAATACGGTCAAACCGCCCAATCCACTATCAAAAACTCCGACGGCCATGGTCGCACTGCCCTTCTTGGCAAATTATCTTCGCCCGATCACACGGACGCTTCTCGACATATACGAGGATTGTCGGGAATAATCCATATCTTAACACACAGCTTTTATCGCGCAGCGACACTTGGCCCAGATTTCGGTGCGCCGGAGGTTTCAGCCGACGCAATGCGTTTTTTCAACATGCTGCGCGTTTCTGCCGCCTTTGCAATTGCTGCCATTTTCACAGGGCCAAATCCGCGAATGGTTTGCGGCAATCGCAAGAGATCCAGAATTGGCCCACGCGTAGCGTCGCCCAAGCGTGCCAAACACCACTCAAGATCCGCTTCAAAATCGCGGATCAACTGTCGTTCAGACTTGCGTTCTGCATGATAGCCGAACACATCAAAAGGCGTCCCGCGCAACGGCTTTAACGCGGCAAGAACCTTGAACAGCTTCAGCATGCTTGGGCCATAGGTTTTCTTGATCGGACGTCCGTTCGCCCCCATCTTGGACAGCACAGGCGGCGCAAGATGGAACGATATATCGCCGATGTTATCAAACTGTTCCGACGCCTTTTCAATCGTGCTAAGATGCAAGCGAGCAACCTCGTATTCATCCTTGTATGTCAACAACTTGTGATAGGATATTGCCACCGCCTCTTTTATCTCTGGATCTGAAATCTTGTCCAATCTGCGCAGATATTTATTGGCCAATCCTTTGCCTTGATAGGCGCGCAAATGATCAACACGATACGCGATTTTTTCATCCAGCGTTTTTGGTGAGGTTATCCCATCGGCATGAATCGCGTCTTGCGCTTGGTCCGGAAACACAACCGCCCAACGACCCAAATCAAACGCACGAATGTTCAGATCAATCTTGGCCCCGTTCAGGGTGATTGCCGCGACAATCGCATCGCGGGTCACGGGCACGTATCCCATTTGCCATGCCGCCCCAAAGACCATCATATTGGAATATATGCTATCGCCCAACATATCACGCGCAAGGTTTGATGCGTCAAAAAACGCGACACGCTCTTTCAGACGGGCCTCAAGCGACAACATCAATTGATCATGCGGGATCCTGAATTCGGTGTTACGGGTAAAATCTCCGGTGACGATTTCGTGATTGTTCACAACCGCGCCTGTGCGCCCTGCTGCGGTCAATCCAATTGTTTTGGCCCCTGCACTGACAACCAGATCGCCGCCGATCAACACATCGGTTTCACCGGTGGCAACGCGGATCGCGCTTATGTCATCGGGGGAATTGGCCAGTCGACAATGAATATGCACCGCGCCCCCCTTTTGTGCGAGCCCCGCCATCTCCATCATGCCTGCACCCATGCCATCGATTTGCGCGGCTTGCGCCAAAATCGCCCCGATGGTCACAACGCCGGTGCCGCCCACGCCGGTGATCACCACGTTATGGGTTGCCCCTTTGGCAATCGCGGGCAAAACCGGGGTGGGCAGATCGGGGATCACAAAGTCCCGTGCTGCGCGTTTTTTGGGCGTCACCCCTTTGAGCGTGACAAAAGACGGGCAAAACCCGTTCAGGCAGGAAAAATCCTTGTTACAGGCGGACTGATCAATCGCCCGCTTGCGACCAAATTCGGTTTCAACAGGAACCAAGGCCACACAGTTTGATTGCACACCGCAATCCCCGCAGCCTTCGCAAACGTCCGTGTTGATGAAAATGCGTTGATCTGGATCAGGAAAGCTGCCGCGTTTGCGACGGCGCCGTTTTTCTGCCGCACAGGTTTGAACGTACAGAATGGCAGACACACCCGTTGTTTTGGCAAGCCGTTCTTGAACCGCCATCAATCGGGTACGATCGTGCTTTTCCATGTCTTTTGGAAAGGCGTTTAAATCCAGCTCTTCTTTGTCATCATAAACCAGAACAACGTCTTTGATCCCCATCGCCAACAGTTCACGCGCAATGCGCGGCGCGGTCAATCCGCCATCATTGCCCTGCCCGCCCGTCATGGCGACGGCATCATTGAACAGCACCTTGTATGTGATCGTTGTACCCGCTGCCACGGCGGCACGGATCGCTTGGATCCCCGAGTGGTTATAGGTCCCATCGCCGATGTTTTGAAACACGTGGTCGCGTTTGGAAAAGAGCGATTCCCCGATCCAATTCGCGCCCTCTGCCCCCATATGCGTGAAGCCCAAGGTTTTTCTATCCATCCATTGGGACATGAAATGACAGCCAATTCCCGCATATGCGCGCGATCCATCTGGGACCTTAGTCGATGAGTTATGCGGACATCCCGCGCAGAAATACGGCAAACGCGCCGCCAATTCGGGGGCGTTGTCCGCGCGTTTTGCGTCAGAAATGGATTGAAGCGCACCCGCGATCTTTTCCCCGCCGCAGCCCTCTTCGACCAGAATTTCGCCGATGGATTGCGCGATATTGATCGGATCAAGCGCCGCATCGGATTTGAACAGAACGCGACCATCCTTTTCCGCACCGTAAATGCGACGCCCATCGCGAATGTCAAAAATCGCTTCTTTCGCTTGGGGTTCGATCAGTTTGCGCTTTTCTTCAACGATGATGATCACATCCAACCCATCGGCCCACTCGCGGAAACTGTCGGTATCAAGGGGCCAAGTCTGCACGATTTTATACGCGGTAACGCCCAAGCGTTCGGCCTCGGCCTGATCAATACCAAGCACGGACAGCGCATGCACCACATCCAACCAATTTTTGCCCGCCGCAGCGATACCAATTTTTGCGCCCGCCTTGCCGATCATCCGCTGATCAATGCGATTGGCGCGCGCAAAGGCGCGTGCCGCGGAAACTTTGTGGTTTACCAAACGCTCTTCTTGGGCGGTGGGTGTATCGACAAGACGAATATTTAACCCGCCCTCAGGCATATCATACTCTGGCACAACGAAAGATTTACGATAGGGATCTGCGTCCACCACCGATGTTACCTCGATCGTGTCTTTCATGGTTTTCAGACCGACCCAAAGCCCCGAAAACCGCGACAATGCGTACCCGTAATGTCCATAGTCCAGAATTTCCTGGACACCTGCAGGGCTGATCACGGGCATCGACGCGTCAACCATCGCCCAATCAGATTGATGAAGCACGGTCGAGCTTTCGCCCGTGTGGTCATCCCCCATCGCCATGATGACGCCGCCATGTTTCGAGGTCCCCGCCATATTGGCGTGCCGCATCACATCACCGGACCGATCCACACCGGGCCCCTTGCCATACCACAGACCGAAAACACCGTCATATTTACCTTCGCCGCGCAATTCAGCCTGTTGGGATCCCCAGATCGCAGTGGCGGCAAGGTCTTCGTTCAAACCCTCTTGGAACACGATATCGGATGCGGCCAATTCTTTGGCAGCGCGGCGCATTTGGAAATCAACCGCCCCCAAGGGCGATCCGCGATACCCCGTGCAAAATCCCGCTGTATTTAACCCAGATTGCACGTCACGCGCCTTTTGCGCCAACATCAAACGGATCAACGCTTGGGTCCCGTTCAACAGAACCGTTTTTTTGGACAAATCATATTTGTCAGACAAAGAAATGCTATGTACTGTCATAATTGTGCTACCCGTTTTTTATTCAGACTAGGTCAACACGTCTGACTTAGCCAGAAAATTTTGAACATTAAAAATAAAACTCGTGACTTTTTGACCTAAATCATGAAAATACAAAGTGTTAACAAATGAGGATGCCATGGACTGGGACAAGCTTCGGATATTTCACGCGGTTGCTGACGCAGGAAGCTTGACCCATGCGGGTGACGCTTTACGACTTTCGCAATCTGCTGTGTCGCGCCAAATTCGCGCGCTTGAGGAATCGTTGAACACCACTTTGTTCCATCGTCATGCGCGTGGCCTGATTCTTACGGAACAGGGCGAACTTTTGTTTGATGCCACATCGTCGATGGCCAAACGCCTTGATGCTGCGGCGGCGCGCATTCGCGACAGCGAAGAAGAGGTATTTGGCGAATTGCGTGTCACCACCACCACTGGGTTTGGAACGCTTTGGTTGGCCCCGCGCCTGCCCAAATTATACGAAACCTACCCGGATCTGAAAATCGATCTGATGTTAGAAGAACGGGTTTTAGACCTTCCTATGCGTGAGGCAGATGTTGCCATTCGCATGAAAGAACCCAGCCAAGCGGATTTGGTCCGCAAACGCTTGATGGGGGTTCGGATGCGCCTGTATGCATCACCTAGCTATTTAAAGACACATGGCGAACCGCTTAGCATTGAAGATATGGCGAAACACAGATTGATCTGTCAGAACCCGCGGTCTGCGCAGGTTCAGGCAGGTTTGTCATTGGTTCAAAACATCATGACCTATGACATACCGACAATGCTGACGGTCAATAACTACTTTGGTGTATTGCAAGCGGTGATCCATGATTTGGGGATCGGGGTGCTTCCTGACTATGTCACCCAAGACTTTGATGGCGTTGTGCGGGTACTTCCCGAACTTGAATCAGTTGAGGTGCCAGTATACCTGGCCTATCCAGAAGAGCTGCGCCATTCGAAACGGGTCGAAGCCTTCCGTGATTTTGTCCAAGATGAGATCATCGAACATCGCCGCAAGTTGCGCGAAGCCTCTGAAACTTAACCGCAAACTCAGCTATGCACTGTGCGCATAGCGGGTATGTTGCACCTGCGGCATATTGGGACTTGATTAACAGCGCGACAAATCCTAAATGAGGGTCATGGAAGCGTTGATCTGATCCGCTTTCATACCTCCCTGTTGGACTAAGGCCGAGCTTGTCTCGGCCCTTTTTTTGCCCAATTGGGATTTACAGGAAAACGCGTTCGATAAACCACCATGCTCCAATCGCTGCGATGACAGCAGATGCAGGGATCGTCACCCGTGCCCGATACCAATCGCGCCCGCGAAACCAAAGCTCGACTGCCAGAAACGCGATTGCAATAATGGTGAGCTGGCCAATTTCAACACCAACATTAAATCCAATCAGCGCGGGAATGAATTGCGATTGCGGCAAGCCAAATTCACCTAAAACAGATGCAAAGCCCAATCCGTGCAGCAATCCAAACCCGAAAATCACCAAGGGACGCCAAGGGTTAAGCTTGTTAAATGCGATGTTTTCCACTGCGACAAACACAATTGATGCAGCAATCAACGGTTCGACAATCGCGGGTGAGACCACAACCCAACCCAGCGCCCCCGCCGCCAAAGTGACCGTGTGCGCCAAGGTAAAGGCCGAAATTTGCCAGATCAGCGCCCGCAAGCCCGCCGACAGGAAAAACAATCCCAACACAAACAAGATGTGATCCAACCCCTTTGGGATGATGTGATCAAACCCGACGGGAACATAGCTTGCAAATGCCTCCATCGCGGTTTGTGCGGTCTCTTCCCCTAGGGGTGTCATGATTTGACTGTTGCTGCCATCAGACATAAATTCTGTGATTCCGTTTTCAACATCCGCTTGGCGTACGACCAGACCGCCATATTCGGCCGCCCACCCCAAGGTCACATGGGACACAGGCGCATCAACCATCGCGGTGATGACGGTATAGCGGGCAACATCCAAATCCCCAACGGGATCCACCTCGACACCCGTCAGGGTCAAATCCATTCGCGCATCATTGATCGTCATGTTGATTTTTGATGACAAAGCGCCCCAGTTTTCAGAAATCTGCGCAGCAAGCATATCAGGATCCAGCGCGCGCAGACGATCATATTCATCCGCTTGGTCTGCATCATTGGTGTCAATAACAGCGCTAAGATCAATTCCGGCCAAGATCGCCTCGGCCGTTAGGCGGATGGACATATCAACACCTTGGGATGATACGCGCACATCTGCCACGGCTGGAATGACTTCGTGTGCATGGCTTGGCAAAGCTGTAACAATGGCTAGTATGGCGGCACTGACCGAAACAAGGATATGCGACCAAATGTTGAATATAATTCGTAACATGGGAATTTTAGTGTCCTTTTTGGCAATATCGACCCAATCGATAGCACACGAATTATGGATAGACACCCCGAATTTCACCCCAAATGTGTCGCAGTCCATCGATATCGAACTGCGCAATGGGCAGAATTTTAACGGCATCAACCTGTCGTATTTCACGAACCGCGTGGATCAACTCTATTATGACACGGGAACACGATTTGATGCGACATCGCGCATGGGGGATATGCCCGCCATGGTCATTCCGCCGCAATCAGATGGGCTGATCCGCGTCGTCTATGTCAGCACGCCCAGCATGTTAACATATGCAAAATGGGAAAAATTCGTTGATTTCACAACCCATAAAGATGCGGTTTGGGCGCGCGACGCGCATATTGCAAAAGGCTACCCAACCGAAGGATTCAAGGAAGAATATATTCGATATTCCAAAGCCTTAATCGGCGTAGGTGAAGCACAAGGCGCGGATAAAAACGTGGGCTTGGAAATTGAAATCGTGGCACATGCCAATCCCTATCGTGATGATCTTTCGGCAGGATTACCCATCACGCTGTATTACCAGGGCACCGCGCGCCCTGATGCACAGATCGAAGTGTTTGAACGTGACCCCGACGGCATCGCACGATCCTTTATGCTGCGCACCGATGCGAACGGCAACGCCGTGATCCCCGTTAAATCTGGACAAACCTATTTATTGGACAGCGTCGTCTTGCGCCCTTTGGATTTCCAAGATAGCACAGGATCAGCCCCGCTTTGGCAATCACTCTGGGCTGCACTTACGTTCAAGGTTCCTTAAATGACGTCTCAGACCACTCAACTTCTCTGCATCGGTTCGGTTTTGTGGGATATTATTGGTCGAACGGATCGGGACATGCGCGTGGGCCACGATGTGGCTGGACATATTACGCGGCTGCCCGGCGGTGTTGCTTATAATATCGCACAAGAATTGGTACGATTGCATCTGCGCCCGACGTTGTTGACATCGGTCGGCAATGACGTTGCAGGTCGGGATTTGATCGCCCATTGCGCGGCGATGGGGATGATCACCGATCACATCCACATCTCGGATCACTTCAAAACCGATACCTATATGGCGATCGAGGCATCAAACGGATTGGTTGCCGCCATCGCCGATGCCCATTCATTGGAACAGGTGGGGGATGCCATCCTTGCCCCAATGTCTGATGGATCATTGGGGTCAGAAACAGCACCCTTTCGCGGGATCGCCATCGTTGATGGAAACCTTACGAGTGAGCTGTTAACACAGGTCGCCCACAGCCCGCTTTTTGCGAAGTCTGATCTGCGGATCGTTCCCGCATCGCCTGGCAAGGCGCATCGCCTGTCTGCCTTTTTCGGGGTGCGCGGCGTGACATTTTATGTCAACCGAATTGAAGCGGAAATTCTATGCGGCGCAAAATTTGCCACATCGGCCGAGGCTGCTGTCGCGCTGGTCGAAAAAGGTGCCGCGCGAGCAATTGTGACCGATGGCGATGCCCCAGCAAGTGATGCAACACAAGACAAAGATGTGATCAGCGCAAACGTGCCAAAGGTCGACCACGTCAAACGGGTGACCGGTGCGGGCGATACTTTGGTCGCGGCACATATTCAGGCCGAAATTACAGGTGACACGCGCTTTGACGCGCTCACCCATGCTGTGACCGCGGCAAGCCGCTATGTCGCGGGACAAGAGGATTTAGATGTTTAAACTTGATATCACACCCGAGGTGCAATCCGCCCTTGATGAAAACCGACCCGTTGTCGCGTTGGAAAGCACGATCATCACCCACGGGATGCCATGGCCGCAAAACTATGACATGGCCGTTTCTGTTGAACAGGTCATCCGCGATGCGGGTGCCGTGCCTGCGACAATCGCAGTGTTGAAGGGCCAGATCAAAATCGGGTTGGCGGATGCAGATCTGCGCGATCTGGCGCAAACCCCCGATGCGCGCAAACTGTCACGTGCGGATTTGGCAATCTGCATGGTGCAAAGCGCAACCGGCGCAACCACGGTCGCGGCGACTATGATCTTGGCCCATTTGGCCGGCATCAAAACATTTGCAACCGGTGGCATTGGTGGCGTTCATCGCGGTGCTGAACACAGCTTTGATATCTCGGCCGATTTGCAAGAATTGGCACAAACCCCTGTGACGGTGGTGGCCGCAGGGGCCAAAGCGATATTGGACATTCCCAAAACGCTCGAGGTTCTTGAAACACTCGGTGTTCCCGTCATCACATACGGCCAATCCGAATTACCCGCGTTTTGGTCGCGCACCAGCGGACTGGTGTCACCATTGCGCATGGACACTGCCAAAGACATTGCACAGGCCCATATGATGCGCGGTGCATTGAACATCCAAGGCGGTCAACTGATCGCAAACCCTGTTCCGCACGCCGATGAAATTCCACAATCGAACATTGATCCGATCATCGCCCAAGCCATTCAAGAGGCCGAAGATCAAAAGATCAGTGCCAAAGCCGTCACCCCATTTTTATTGGGTCGCATATTCGAACTGACCCAAGGGCGATCTTTGAAAACCAATATTTCTTTGGTCCTCAATAATGCGCGGCTTGCCGCCGAAATCGCAAAAGAAATGAGCGATTTGTGAAAATACCTAAAAACCCCCCGCCTGTGCATTGCGCAATCGAAGAATGATTTCTACATTACTGACAAACGGGGCGTAAATCATGGCAAAACCACAAAAACAAGACGCAGCACCAACCGTGCGAAAATCTATTTTCACGAGCCTGCGCAATAGCTTTCTAACCGGCATTGTTGTAATTGCACCCGTCGGGTTGACGGTGTGGCTGCTGTGGACAGTCATGGGATGGATCGACAGCTGGGTGTTGCCCTTTGTCCCAACGCGATATCAACCCGAAGTGTTGATGAGAAATATTTTCGGGCCGGATTTCGACGTTAACATTCGCGGTCTAGGCATTGTTTTCTTTCTATTATTTACGATTTTTGTCGGCTGGCTTGCCAAAGGTTTGATTGGACGATCTTTCATTCGTTGGGGTGAACGCTGGGTGGATCGCATGCCGGTCGTGCGGTCAATTTATTCAGGCGTAAAGCAAATCGCGGAAACAGTTTTTGCACAAACTGACCGCAATTTCGAAAAAGCCTGTATGATCGAATATCCCCGTCGCGGCATTTGGGCCGTTGGGTTTATATCAACGCAAACCAAGGGGGAAATCGCCGCGAAATCGCCCGCTGGCGAAGAGCTGTTGTCTGTCTTCGTTCCCACCACGCCCAACCCAACAAGTGGATTTTTATTATTCTTTCCAAAATCGGACGTCGTGGAATTGGACATGTCCATTGAAGACGCCGCAAAGCTGGTCATCTCGGCGGGTTTGGTCTATCCTCAAAAAAATCAGATTGAAGCTGATCCAAAATCGGCGAAAGTAGTTGTTAAAGGCAAACCCAATGACGAGAAATTACACTAAGTCAAAATTTCTGGCGGGGGTTGCCCTTGGGATTTCGCTTACCGCGTCAACAGCGTTTGCAGATCTAGGACAAGCACAGGCCGCCCTAGCGTCCAAAGATTTCGCATCGGCAATCAACCTGGCCCAAACATATTACAAGCAAAGCCCTATGACGCCGCGCTCATCATGGCGCGGTCGTTGATCGAAGTTGGCCAACCTGCATTGGCGGAACGCTATGCGCGTTTTGCCGTTGACATGGTTCCAAATTCATTTGCAGCCCGTATTTTGACGGCAACGGCGCTGCGCCAACAAGGCAAGAATTTTGAATCGGAAATTCAATTTCGACGTGCCTTGGACGTCGCCGACACAGACGCCGAGCGGCAAATGGCGCGTCAGTCGATGCGCATCGTGGTAAATACGAAAAAGTGGTCGGGAAATCTGACCTTGGGGATCGCCCCCACGACAAACGTGGGCAAAGTGTCATCGGCCAAGCGTCTGGGCACTGTGTTTGACGATTTTTTGCAAAATTTCACTCGGGAAGAAAAACCTGAAACAGCGACCGGGGTTTTGTATGGCGCAACGATCATGCGCCATTTTCGCGGCCCCGCAAATGCAAACCTGAGTCTGTCATTGGGTCAAGTTCGACGCGAATACAAGGCAACGGAAAACAATTCGACAACAACAACATTTCGCTTTTCCTCGCAAACACCTGCCACCGCATCCGGTCAAAGCTATCTCAGCTATGAACGGGTTTTGACGGATTTTACCAACAGCCCATATTCACAGCGCACTTCTGTCACCTTTGGACATGTGTTTAGATCCTTTGGAGATCGCCGCGCGAACGGGTCGATTGGGATCGATCAAACAAAATACGTGCGCACCGGCACCGAAGCCCAAAAATATCGCGCGTCTTTATCGCACGATCTTTATGCATCCAGACTGTTTAGCGTTTCCATGTCGGTATCGGGGTCCACATCAAAATCCGATGCAATTGATTACACGTCTGACCGTGTTGAGGTGGGCGCGCGCGTATCGCTGTCGCCCCCGTCAACGGGATGGCGTTTTGATCTGTCGGTTGAACGTGGTTGGGAAGAATGGCGCGAGAAAAAAGATGTGTTTTTGAAGCGTCGTAAGGACTTGGACCTCACCACTACGCTGTCAGTTCAAAACCAAAATATCAGCTTTTTGGGGCTCACCCCCGCACTCAGCATCACCCAACAAACCCGCGATAGCACCGTGAATTTGTACGATTTAGAAAGCCAGGATTTCTTTATCGGCGTGTCAAACGCGTTCTAGGGATGTGATGGCCCGATTACAGAGCCGTCCAACCACCATCAACGCTGAGCGTGGTTCCCGTGATCTGCGCCGCCGCGTCTGAGCACAAGAACACACAGGTACCGCCCAGTTGTTCAACGGTTGCAAATTCACGCGACGGTTGGCGTTCTAACATCACCTTTTTGATCACGTCGTCACGGGTCATGTTGTATTTGGTCATGGTGTCGGGGATCTGCGCTTCGACCAGCGGGGTCAGAACGTATCCCGGGCAGATCGCATTGCAGGTGATGGGCTGTTCCGCGGTTTCAAGCGCTGTCGTTTTCGTCAGACCGACAATCCCATGTTTTGCTGCGACATAGGCGGATTTAAACGGCGACGCGGTCAATCCATGTGCGGATGAAATGTTCACAATACGCCCCCATCCCGCCGCACGCATCTTTGGAAGGGCGGCAGCGGTTGTATGGAACGCCGAACTTAGGTTGATTGCAATGATCGCATTCCATTTGTCGATGGGGAATTCGTCAATCGGGGCCACATGCTGGATGCCCGCATTATTGACCAAGATATCACAGTGCTCTTGCCCGTCGATCAATGCACGACACTGTTCGGCATTGGACATGTCCGCTTGGACATAGGAAACAGAGACATTAAATTCTGTGGCCAGAGACTGGGCAAGCGCATGGTCTGTATCGGAATTCGTAAACGAATTCAGCACAACATTTGCGCCCGCTTGCGCAAGACCGCGGGCGATTCCCAGACCGATTCCCGATGTTGATCCCGTCACAATTGCGGTTTTGCCAGTAAGCTGCATGACTCATATCCTCTTAAATTCAGACCCCCCATCAATGCATGGCGAATCCCAATAAACATTACACTTTTAACGGTGTACGCCGCATTGCGGTAAATGAAAAGAAGGCAGAAAAAAAGCGCCTGCAAAAGCAGGCGCCAAGTTATTGAGGCAGGTTTCATACAGGCAAGAAACCTATCGAGCAGTGAATACTTTATACTCTTTTCTTACTCGGTCTCCAAGCTAAAAATTGAAAATGTTTTTTGGACAGGCTAATCTGTGACAAGAAAAGAAATTTCAAAACAAAGGATAAGACATGGGGTATGCGGGGAAAATAAAAGTCACGGTCGCAGCAGGAATTTTGGCGGTTATCGGTCTGGCACAGTCCACATCGGCAGAGCCAAGCTACGCTATTTCTATGTATGGCACCCCTGCTCTGCCACCTGATTTTGTGTCCCTACCCTATGCCAATCCCGATGCCCCACAAGGTGGATCTGTCACTTTGGGCGAAGTGGGCGGGTTCGATTCCCTCAACCCTCATATCCTCAAAGGACGCACACCGTGGCAATTGCGATTTTGGGCGAATGAAACCTTGATGGGCCGCAGTTGGGATGAACCCTTTACGCTCTACGGTCTTTTGGCCGAATCGATAGACGTCGGACCGAATCGAGAATGGGTTGAATTCACCCTGCGACCCGAGGCAAAATTTTCCGATGGATCCCCTGTCACCGTCGAAGATGTTCTTTGGTCCTATGAAACCTTGGGGACAGTTGGGCATTATCGATACCGCGGTTTGTGGGAAAAAATTTCCCAAGCAGAACAAACAGGCCCGCGGTCGGTGAAATTCACCTTTAACGAGGACAATCCAGAATTGGCGTTGTTGGCAGGGATGCGCCCGATTTTGAAAAAGGCACAATGGGAAGGCCGCGATTTTACCGAGTCCGGCTTGGACGTTGTTCCAATCAGCTCTGCCCCCTATGTGATTGATCAGGTCGATCCCGGTCGGTCAATCACACTGAAACGCAACCCAGATTACTGGGGCAAAGATTTGGCGTTTCGTCGCGGTACAGACAATTTTGACACGCTGAGCATCGAATATTTTGGTGACGCGACAGTTTTATTCGAAGCCTTCAAAGCAGGCGAAATCGACATGATCCGCGAAGGCAACGCAGAAAAATGGGAGGCCGAATTCAATTTTGAGGCGGTTCAGGATGGTCGGATTGTGAAATCGGTCATTCCACACCAACGCCCAACGGGCATGCGTGGATTGGTGATGAACACGCGGCGGGAATTGTTTGCAGATTGGCGCGTGCGTCAGGCCTTGATCGACGCGTTTAATTTCGAATTCATCAACGACACGCAAAACGGATCACGCCAAGACCGCATAACATCCTATTTTGCCAATTCCCAGTTGGGTATGCGGGACGGCCCCGCAACGGGCACCGTGCTTGAGTTGCTGACGCCATTTGCGGATGCACTACTGCCTGGAACGATCGAAGGATACACCTTTCCCAAAGGTGATGGCAGCGCCCGAAATCGCGCCAATATGCGCAATGCGGCGGATTTATTGACCCAAGCGGGATACACAGTCAGCGATGGCATTTTGAAATCCCCGAATGGGTCGGCCGTCGAATTTGAAATTCTATTGCGCCAAGGTGCCGATGAATACCTGTCGATCGCCGAACTTTATACGGCAGCACTCGATCGCTTGGGGATCAAGACCACCATCACCTTGGTTGATGGCGCGCAATATGCGGAACGCTCGCGCACCCTGGATTTCGATATGATGCCGTTCGCGCGGGATTTGTCGCTCAGCCCTGGCAACGAACAAATCCTGTACTGGTCTTCGGAAAACGCAGACCTAGAAGGCACACGTAATATGATGGGGGTGAAATCAGCCGCCTTGGATGCGATGCTTGACCGCATTATGACGTCTAAGACATTGGAGGAGTTGAATTCAATCACCCGCGCGATGGACAGAATTTTGACCGCAGGTCGTTTTGTTATTCCAATCTATACCGACGGACCAAGCCGCATTGCGCATAAATCAAACCTGAAAAAACCAAGCTATATTCCAATTTATGGCGACCGCATTGGGTATTTCCCTGATGTCTGGTGGCATGAAGAGTAAAGGGTATTTTATGACGAAACTTTTGATGATCGTTGCTGCGCTGGGATTGAGCGCGTGTATGATTTCACCGTCACTGACGGTGAAAGGCACGAACAAGGCTGGCAATGTCAGCGTTGAAACGACGATAAAATAAAATTCATCACGTAAGAGACGTAACCCAAAGAATGGTTGCGTCCTCTTCGCTGATGGAAATGACATTATGACCCATCGATGCGTCATAATACGCGCTATCGCCGCGGCGCATGTCGATGGGTTCGTAAAATTCGGTATAAAGACGCACGACCCCTGTCAGAACGTATAAAAACTCTTCACCGTCGTGACGCACCCATCCATCGAATTCTTCGATTTTGCGGGCGCGTACCCGCGCGCGATAGGGCAGCATTTGCTTTTTCGTTAGGCTTTCTGCCAACAACTCATGTTCATAGGTAGTAGTGGCGTGCGCGGCACCCTGCCCGCTGATTGTGACGGCCATGCGGCCATTGATCTGCCCTTTGATTGGCGGCGTGAACAATTGCGGCACCGAAATATCCAACCCAACCGCCAGCTTTTTCAACGCATCATAGGTTGGGGACATCTGACCGTTTTCAATCTTTGACAAGGTTGATCGCGCAAGACCTG